>Ga0209121_10005823_pt1 | contig 11033 bp, 8 predicted proteins | sample Cruoilmetagenom3_FD_187292 | JGI IMG/M metagenome (GOLD analysis project Ga0209121, IMG submission 187292) | Oil polluted marine microbial communities from Coal Oil Point, Santa Barbara, California, USA - Sample 3 (SPAdes) (version 2) | ecosystem: Environmental > Aquatic > Marine > Oil seeps ...
CGTAATCAGTTCCTTTCGGTTTTCCATAAGAAAAAATAGAATGGCTTTGCAGTACCGGATGAATCAGGACCATCCGGCAACAGCCGCACGCCGTGTCGCTCACAATACAATCTATCTTGTCGTTGCCGACATCGCCGGCAAGTTAATGACGTTTATCTTTTTTATGGTGGCGGCACGGCATTTGGGAGTGGAGAAGTTTGGAGTTTTCTCATTTGCCCTAGCGTATATCAGCATGTTTTCGGTGTTCGCCGACCTTGGGTTCGGAGTCCTGACTGCGCGTGAAATCGCCCGTGACCACAGCGTTGCACGGCGCTATGTCAGCAATGCGCTGGCTATTAAGCTTGTTGCTGCTTTTGTGCTGATGGCCGTTGTGGCGATATCAGTCAATTTGCTTGGTTATCCGCCGATGACCGTCAAGGTGACGTATATCTGCAGCTTGCTCATATTGACCAGTTCCGTAGTCCTTTACTACGGATTCGTCTTCCAGGGGTTTGAGCGGATGGTCCTCTCCGCCTTGACCCGTATGTTCCAGGCAGTTGTACTGATTGCTGGTGTGTTCTTGCTCAGTCGTGGAGTTGCGGTGGTTGAACGGTATGCATGGCTTCGTGTAGGTGCAGGGGGGGGAGGAGCCTTCTTTGCTTGGTTATTGGCTTCAGTTGCGTTTGTGCGGCCCGGATTGAGTTTTAACTTCAGTGAATGGGGAAAGATGTTGAGAACCGCGCTGCCACTTGGGCTTGCTGCCGTTTTTGCCATGCTTTATTACTGGAACGGTTCTGTATTCCTTTCTAAAATGCACGGAGATGTGGCTGTTGGTACATATAATGCACCACTCCGTCTGGTTATGGGATTAGGATTTGTGGCTTCTGCTTATGTAGGGGCTATATACCCGGTAATGTCTAGGTTTTTCGTCGCTCAACTCCAGCGTCTTTCGCGGGTCGTCGAGCGGTCACTCAGATATATGCTTGCTCTAGCAGTGCCGATTGGTGTAATTGGTATGGTGCTGGCTCGTCCAGTGATTTCGCTGCTCTACGGTAGCGGTTACGAAGGGTCTGTTGTTGTGCTGCGGGTTCTGGTTTGGTGGGGAGCCTGTATTTATCTGAACTCGGTGCTGAGTCACTACTTTTATTCGATCAATCGGACTCGTGTTGTCATGAAACAAACCGGTCTGGCGTTAGCAATCAACTTGGGGTTGAATTTTACTTTGATACCTCGGTTGGGTGCAGTTGGAGCCGCGAGTTCAATAGTCACGGCAGAGGCGGTGAGTTTTGCTTTTCTATTTGTACACCAGTTGCGGACGCCGTCAAGGGTCCGGATTAAGCCGTTTCTGGGCATGCTGTTGCGGACCCTGATAGCCGCGGTGCCGGCTGCGGCGGCCGGTTGGTTTGTTGCGCGGTGGTCAGCAGTGCCCGGATTGCTTGCTGCCATTCTGGTTTACGCTTTGCTGTTGCCTCTGTTGGGCGGCTTCGAACGCAAAGACTTAGAAATTCTGCGCTTGGCATTGAAGAGAAATGATGGCTAGCTCAGAAGAGACCAGCTTGATTCTGCCTTGGCGTCGGGGGCTCTGGTGGTTTTTAGCAGTCGAGTCTCTTTGTTTGATTGGATTCCTACTTTGTTTGTATTTTAGGCAGACAGCCTTAGCGCTGTTGTTCTTGGTTGGGCCGGTCCATGTGTTGGTTGTCACGTCCCTGTTTCGCAGCAACATCCTACTCTTGTCATTCTTTGCAGGTGTGTTTCCGCTAACGATGCTGGAACTGCTGCCCCACTTCTACCGAGAAATGGGACTCTACGGCGGGATTCTGGGTCTCATTGCGTTTCTGCTGATGACGAAGTTCGTGGTGTCGGATTCCAAGGAGAAGTCCAGGCTTGGGCCCGGGGAGAAAATTGCTTTGCTATTAGTGGCAGTCTGCGTATTGAGTTCAGGCACCAATGCGTTCCTGAATGGGTATGGGTCGATGCGCATGATACGATACTCGGTTGTAATGCTTATTGTTGTGCTGGCGGTTTGGATTTTTGCGGTTGTGCCCGATTCGGTTAGTCAGGTCAGGACGTTAACCTATATGATGGCATTCAGCTGTGCGCTGACCTGCTTTGCGCTGCCTTTTCTTCTTGGTTCTATGGGTAGTAAGGTATTTGTCACTACCTTTGGCGATGGGAATCTGAACCTTGTTGGTATGTCTGTCGGGTCATTTGCAGCGGTCCTGCTTGGAGCCTTGTTCGATTCCGGCCGGAAGCGGAGCAAGGGATTTCTCGTAGTGGCCGTCGTGGTTCTACTGGCTGTCTTAGCCTACACGAGGTCACGCGGTGCCTGGTTGGGTTTCGGATTCGCTTTCCTCTACATATTGGCAAGGACTCGTTCATTTAAGCCATTAGTTCTTGCTGCCGGGGTCGGCGCTGTGCTTCTCTCGTTAGATGTCTTCCGTTTTGCGATTCTAGTCAGGGTTGAACAAACCGGTGTCCAAGACCCATCGTTGATGGGGCGTTTCGTTCTGTGGAAAACAGCTTTGGAGGCCATCAAGTCGAACTGGCTTATTGGTCTGGGGGTGGAGAATTTCAGATTCCTGAAATACAACTACGGCTTTCCTGTGCTAATGGACCCGCTGAATTGGCACGGTGCGCACAATATGTTTCTTGAGGCTTTTGTCAGCCTTGGGATTGTGGGTGGGGCAAGCTTCACGCTGATGCCGATTGTATCGTTCCTGCGGTTGGATCGGCTTGCGCGAAGGCGTCGAAGTTTCGGGGCACGAGGACTGGTGATCGGGCTGAATGCTGGGGTCGTGGCTTACGCTATTCATTGTCTCTTGGATAGTCCAGGGTGGCATGCTCCTACCTTTTCGCTATGGGGAATTCTTCTCGGTTTGTCGTTGGCGATGGCGCGTGTTTCTGAGAACAAGTCCGGCGTTGCTGTCTGCAGAGATGTTGTTTAGTGCAACGATATGAGTTGTTTTCGAATAAGGAACTCCTGGCGGCACGATATAATGTTTTTGATGTCAGTTAGCGTATTGCCGCGAGGACTACCCGATGAGTAAGCGGATTCCCTCCCTGCGGATTGGCATGGATGTCAGTGGATTCAGAATTGGGCTGGCTGGTGTTGCACGTTACGTCCAGAACATGTTGGCAAACATGATAGCGATTGCGCCAGAGATGGAATTCATTCTTTATTCGGCTTGGCCGGTTGAGATTTCTCTACCCAAAGGTAAATGGCGGTTGCGGGCTGATTCGGGCCTGCGCGGCATATCTGTTAGTTTCTGGATTCAGCATTATCTACCGAAATGGCTTGCAGAGGACAAAATAGATGTGTTTTGGGGACAGAATCATTTACTGCCGGTTAGGCTCAAGCGGCAGTGTTCCCGTCTTCTGACCGTCCACGACATCACGGGGCTGGTGTGTCCTTCGACAATGCCTTTGCGTTCCAGGATATCGGCCCGGCTAGTCTTACGTCAGGCTGTCCAGGCTGCGGATTGCGTGGTAGCCGACTCAAAGGCCACGGCATATCTCGTCCGTTCGTGCCTGGGCGTCGAATACGACCGAGTAAAGCTCGTATATCCCGGCCTCGGGAAGGTTTTTGGTCCGGTTCCATCAGATGAGGCTACCCCTAGGTTCCTCAAGCAGTTCTGTTTGTCGCCGGGCTACCTCCTGACCGTCGGCACGATTGAACCAAGAAAGGATCACCTGACTTTGCTCAGGGCGTTGAAGTTCGTGCCGGATGCTCCGCAACTGGTGATTGTAGGTAGCCTGGGGTGGAAGTACCGGCCAATACTGAAACAAATAAGGGCTATGGAACGACGCGGCCGGATCCGGTATCTGGGTCGAGTAGAAGACAGCGACCTGCCAGCGTTATACAGTGCGTCAAAACTTATGGTTTATCCTTCACTTTATGAGGGATTCGGATTGCCAGTGCTTGAGGCAATGGCCTGTGGTTGTCCAGTGCTGTGTAGCTGGTCATCGAGCCTACCCGAGGTTGGCGGGAATGCGGCCCGCTACTTTCGTGCCCATGATGCACAGGACCTTGTCCATAAGCTACGGTGGTTGCTTACAAACGATGCGGTCCTAAAGCAAATGTCCGTTGAAGGATGGCAACAGGCAAAGAAGTTCAGCTTCAGAAAGGCGGCGGCGCAGTTGCTTAGCCTGATTGACGAGCAAGTCAAATGCTGTCGGTAACGAGACCTCTGGTTCCACGGGATTGACTCTTGAGTGTTTGGCATTAGTATTCATATCTGTGACTCGAAGCGGACGGGTGTTGTTATGTTTGGGAGAATTCAAGTCTGCAAGGTTTGTAATTGGAGACCGGTAAATCGGTTCCCGATACCTTTCCGTCATTCGTGATTATGGGTGACTGAATAACCGACTAACGGAGTGTGTTTATGAAACGAGCCCTTTTGTTTTGTTTGGTTATCTTTTTCTTAGCAGGAACGGCCCGTGGTGAAGTCAGTTTGGTTGGGGGGCGGCTTTCTGCCGATGCGTTAATTTGGGCAAATTGCTGCTGGCAGCAGACCGAAGTAATTGGCTTGACGGACAGCCGTTTTGACTTCTATCGGCGTGCAGCATTCATTGGATTGACCGGACACATTAGCTCGGTTACCTCGATGAGGCTTTACTTTGATGTCGGCAGCGTTTCAGCCTACGACTTGTATGTTGATTTCCATTGGCCCAGTGGGTTCGGACTGCGGGTGGGGCAGTTTACCCCTCCCCTAAGTTTTGAAGCCTGGACTGAGCATAAGAAGTTGAAGCTGGTAGAGTACTCACTCGTGAAGCGTCATTGGAAGCCTTATGGTCCGAGGGACATCGGACTCATGATTAGCCACGATGGCCGCGTACTTGGGATCGCTGGCGCGCTTGTGAACGGCAATGGCAGAAATCAGGGCGGTGACAACAACGAGTGGAAGGACGTGTGCACACGCGTTGTGTTTAAGTCTTTGGCAGATTATGGGTTGAGGTTTGCTTGCCGCGGGTACTACGGCTGGGTTGACGAGGCTGGCGTCCGTTTTTGGAACTCGGCAGTAGAGTACTTGTGGGATCGGCAGCCGTTTCAGGTTCTCGCCGAATTCCAGCACGCGGTTCAGGGAATTGCCGTATGGAATTCTTTCCACATTCAAGCGGCCTATCAACTCTTCGAGCTGCTGGAACCTGTGGCGCGGTTCCAGATAGAGGTTGTGACGAAGGATGAGTACGATTTCGGCCTAACTGGGGGGCTCAACTTCCTTGTGTTCGGCGACCGGTTGAAGGTAATGCTAAACTACAATGACTGGCGTAGAGAGTCGAACACGCCTGAAAATAGAGTGCATGAGCAAGCGATTTTCTTGCAGCTTCAGGGCATCATCTAGCCGAGGCATGAAGGGGGTGGTTAGCCACATAAGCGCTAACTTAATGGTTGTAATTTCATTCCTTCTTTGGTAAACTCTGTGAAAGTGAACCAAAGAAGGGAGCAGTAATAGACCAAAAGAGTGACCGTGGTATTGTTAGTGTCGAGGAAGATTGGCCGGTGATTCTCCGACATCTTCCTTCCGGTTGGGATACGCAGGCTTTCGAGACCGGGGCGATGCGCCGCGTCCGTGAGTTCAAGAACCCCGAGGCTCTTCTGCGCACTCTGCTTGTGCATCTGGCCGAAGGCTATTCCCTTCGAGAGACGGCTGTCCGGGTCCGGCAGGGTGGAATCGCAGATGTTTCCGACGTGGCAATTATGAAGCGGTTGCAGGCGTCGGAGGAGTGGCTGCGCTGGATGGCACTTGAGTTCACGGCGTACCACGAGAATCCCGTTCTGCTGTCCGTCGGCGACCGTCTGCGCGTGAGGATAACTGACGCGACGAATGTGAACGAGCCCGGCAAAACGGGTTCGAGTTGGCGTCTGCATTATTCGATGGAACTCAAGACGCTCCGCTGCGATTTCTTCGAGTTGACGGACGCACGAGGAGGCGAGACCTTCACGCGAATTCCGGTCAAGGTCGGCGATCTCGTTCTTGGCGACCGCGGATACGAAAGCGTTAAAGGAATTAACGATGTGCTCGAGCGTGGCGGAGAGGTTCTCGTGCGGATGAAAGCAGCAAACGGAATACCGCTTAGAACGCGCGCGGGAAGGCGATTTCACGTGCTGCGGAGGGCGCGCAGGTTGCGCGTCGGCCAGACCGGTCAATGGCCGGTGGAAATGGTAACCGAGGATGGGCACAGAATTAGGGGTAGAGTTTGCGCATTGCGCCGAAGTGCTGCGGTAGCGGCACTCGCGGAAAGGAAACTTCGGCAACGCTGCTCGAAGCGCTGCCACGAACCCAAAGCTGCCGCGCGGGAAGCCACGCGGTATGTGTTCGTGTTCACGACCGCAAGTGAGAAGCTGCTGGCGCCAGAAGAAGTGATGGAACTGTATCGGGCACGGTGGCAAATCGAAACGTGCTTCAAGCGATTGAAGTCGGTTATCGGGTTTGGCCACCTTCCCAAGCGCGACGAACGGAGCAACCGGGCATGGCTTTATGGAAAGCTACTGGTGGCGCTTCTGGCCGAGCACCTCGTGAACGAAGCGCGCCTTTTTTCCCCGTGGGGATATGCGCTTTAAGAAAGCCAGATGGCTCGATTGGTATTGTGAGGATAGTCGATGGCGCGAGGTGGAATTCATATTGTATGATATGGGAAAGGCCATCGATCCGTCTCCCGGCATTGCCCACTCGATGCAGCACTGGGACGAGGTCGCTTCCGGTCTGCGCGAACCATCACGCAAGCGCAAAAGCCAGCACAAAAGACTGCTATCTCACTATCTCAGGTTTCGTGCTACAAGCGCCTTCGTTAAGTTAGCGCTTATGGGGGCTAGCCAAGAGCATTCAGGAGGTACTTGCTGTCTGTTTCGATGACCCGAAACCGTCCATTTGAACTCAACTTCAAATGGACGAGTTTGGTCATGTTGAGCCCTGCGGCGAAAGAGATGTTAGCGAGCTATCACGGAGTTGTGGAAAGTCCTGAAACATGAGGGTTGGTATTGACGCCAGATGGATGTCTCTTAAGAATTCGGGGATAAGCGTTTATACGCGAGAACTCATCAAACATCTGGCATTGCTGGACAGAGAGAACGAATACATCCTCTTTTTTGATGACGAGCGTCTTCGTGAGCGGATAATTGCTGAAACGGAGTTGAAGAAGGCAGGGAATTTCAGTTCTTTCCTATTGCCTTACGGTATTTATGCAGTTCGAAACCAACTACTATTTCCGTCCGTTATACGTCGGCTTGCTCTTAATGTTTTCCACTCAACAAATTATATGATTCCTTTTTTTGCTTTTCCCCGTGATAGGGGGGGGCAAATCAAGTGTGTCGTAACGGTGCATGACTTGGTGCCACTTGTTCTCCCAGATTCTTCGCCGAGATCGAGAAAGAAGCGTCTTTTTCCGGTCTACCGGCGATTGATTTTGGAGGTTGGGAGACGGGCAGATGCTGTTATTACTGTCAGCAACGCTTCGCGGTTGGATGTTGTCAGGTATCTTCGAATTCCCAAATCCAGAGTCACCATGATTAAAACGGTGTACAATGGCGTCTCTTCCCAGTTCAGGCCGCTGCAATCTGAACTGGTCGGACGAAAGGACGAATGTAATCGGGAAAGGATAATCCTTTATGTTGGCCGGTCCGATCCCTACAAAGGCATTGTTAATCTGGTGGAGGCTTTTGCGAGACTACTAGAGATGTGTCCCTTTCCGGTTAAACTCAAGATAGCAGGGGAAAGAGATAAGCGCTATCCTGAAGCGCCCGAACGTGCATTGGAGCTCGGGATAGACGAGTTTGTGGAATGGACTGGATACTTGGCGAATGATGACCTAGTTGTGGCTTATCAGGAGGCAGACGTTTTCGTTTTGCCCTCCCGGTGTGAGGGTTTCGGACTTCCGGTAATAGAGGCCATGACTTGCGGTACCCCTGTGGTTTGCAGCAACAGAGGGGCTTTGCCAGAAGTAGCAGGAGATGCAGCTTCCTATGTTGACCCCGATGACATTGAGGGGTTAACATCAGCAATTCTGGAAGTGCTTACCGACCCGGAGGTCCGAAAACGGTTGGTTGCCAAAGGTTTGAAGCGCGCGAGACAATTTACTTGGGATTCGACAGCTCAGAAAACACTCGAGATTTACCACCGACTGACAGTTCCCCGCTGAAACTGGAAAGAAGTGTTTCGCGGCTATGATTTCATTCCAAGCAGTTGCCGATAAATGCGAAGGTACCCTTCTGCGAATCGCGAGTAAGAGAATATTTCCTGCACCCGAATCTTTGCAGCGTGGCCGAATTGCCGAGCTAGGTCCGGTTCGGAAATCAATCGCCTGATTGCTTCCGCTAAGGCCGGTGCATCGCGGGGCGAAACGACTAGGCCGGTCCGGCCATGTTGGTTAACCCACGAAGTTCCAGTGCCTAGCTCGGTGGTTATTAAGGGTTTGCCGCAAGCCATGGCTTCAAGCAGCACGAGACCAAATGCTTCGGAGCGCGCAACTGATGGTAACACGAAAAGGTCACAGGTATGGAAGTACAACTTGAGTTCGCGCCTCGGGAGGTGGGGAAGGAAATGGGTGCGGCTTTCGATGCGTAGCGTGTACGCTAGTTTCCTGAGTTTACCCTCTAGCGGGCCGTTTCCGATAATTATGAGGTTAATGTCAACCTCAGATGCAGCACGGATCAAGCATTCTATGCCTTTATAGTACACCAGCCGACCGACGAAAAGCACCAGCGGCCGCGAGTACTGATTCCGTATCGTTCGGACTTCTTCGAATTCGGCTCCTTTCAACTGAAACTTCGCAGAATCAATTCCAAATGGAATTATCTTGACTTTGTCAGCGTGCAGTTGCAAAATAGGCGAGGTTCGTCTTATATTCGGATTGGAACAGACTATTACGTTGGTTCGATCCAATGTTCTATGCAACAGTGGTCTATAAATAGGAGCAAAGATTTTCTGACGGACGAAGTCAAAGTGGTAAGTATTAGCTACTTTAGCTTGGAATCCAGATAACATCAAGGATAACTCACCCACCGGATGAGGAGAATGCAAATGAATGATGTCAGCGCAGCGGGCCAAGTGCTGGAACACCGAAGGAAAAGTCAACGAAATCGGTGTGGAGAAGATGCTTGCGAGTTTGGCAACTCTCACAACCGTGAAGTTCCCGCAGCGCTCGGTTGTGGAGGACCGCTGGTCGCTGACCGTCAGAACCGTTACATCAAATTCGGACGCAACCGCCTGGGTAAGCTCATGTGCGGTTTTTTCGACGCCACCTATGCGCGGCCAGAAGCCTTTTGTGACAATAAGGACCCTAGGTTTCACAGATACTGGGGGTTTTGACGTCCGAAGTTAGGACAGCGCGATTTCTGAGATATCTTATAGCCAACAACATACGGAACACAACGTGGAATTTTAGATTGAGTCCTGCGCAATGTCAACCAATTTGTGATTGCATGGATATAGTTGCAGTTGACATCGACGATCTGGAGGTTATTCTGGCAATCTAATGGGAGATTTTATTCGCGTTACAGACTTTGCCAGATACAGTGGGCGTGAAGGGCCCCACCGTTGTTCCCTGCCTTTCAGAATTCCGGGTTCCTTGGCAATGGGCGAGGCGAAGGAATTACCACTGGTTAGCCGTGGAAGAACCGGGGAATCTCGGCAGTAATGACATCTGGGTGATCGGACGGTTTCTTGAGAGCGTAGGGAGGTAAGCCGGTCCAGAACCATGTTTGATGCAATTACAATTCTCCTGTTTTGGGCTCCGGTGGGACTAATAGTCTATCACTGGGCCATTTTTCCAGGCATTCTTGTGTTTCTGGCCGGACTAAGAAAGAGGCATAAAGAATCGAAGCGACTAGCTGAGCTACCACGCGTGACAATAGCAATTGCCGCTTATAACGAAGAGCGAACCATAAGGGCTAAAATCCTCAATTGCCTGGACAATGATTATCCAATTGAGAAACTTGAGGTTTTGGTTGGGTCTGATGCATCGAGCGATGGTACTGATTCGATTGTAAAGTCCTTTACTGATACCCGGGTGAAATTACTGCGGTCACAGCAGCATGGGGGTAAAGCCGCTGTATTGAATTTGTTGATGGGTTCAGCAAGTGGAGATTTGGTTCTGTTTACTGATGCGGATGTGATGTTAGCTCACGACACCTTGCAGATAATGGTTAGACATTTCACGGACGAGTCAGTGGGAGTAGTTGAAGCGCGCTATATCCGGATAAACAAGGCAGGCAGTGCTGCTGAGGGGTTCTACGACCGCTACGAATCCAAGGTGAAAGAACTGGAAGGCAGACTGGGAGCAACGACTAGTTGTTATGGTGCAGCGTTGATGGCAAGGAAATCATTATGCCAGCCGATACCTGAGGACACGGTATTGGATGATTTCATGCTTGGTATTCGTCCATTCCGCTCAGGATTTTCGGTAGCCTATGAGCCTCGCGCAATCGTTTCAGGTAAAGTCGAGAACGAAACGCAAGAGTTTCGGCGCCGGGTTAGAATCGGACGTGGAAACCTTCAAGCCCTTTTGCGCTTTGCGGATTTGCTTTTACCCAAATACGGGACTAAGGCCTGGGTGTTTTTCTCGCACAAGTTCGTTCGGATGCTAATTCCGTTTCTGCTATTGAGTATATTTATTGCTTCAGCTATTAAGTTCAGCGTACCTTTCTTCGCAGCTATGTTTATCCTCCAACTTGCCGCATACGCTACGATTCCGCTGCTGCTTGTTGTCAAGGGCAGATGGCGCAAGGTCCTTTTTCCGCAATACTATCTGTTTCACAATATCGCGGTAGTAGTGGGGTATTGGCAGTATTTGTTCGGCCGGCGGCAGAAGTACTGGCAAAGAACGGCAAGGAAGTCCGAGTAGGGTTCGGTTTCGCTTTGGGTGGGGAAAATCTCGAGTTTGACACTTCAGTGGCTCTGCTTACAATGAAGTTAGAAATAGAAGTGCTGCGAATCTGTGCCATCGTTCTGGTGTTCTGCTTTGTGGCATCCGCATGCCCCTTTGTGAAGTCGTATGAGGTGGAGCCGGTTGTGGCGCAATGTTCTGGCTGGGGTTCTGGCTACGTTTCTCAGGTTGTT
>Ga0209121_10005824_pt1 | contig 11033 bp, 10 predicted proteins | sample Cruoilmetagenom3_FD_187292 | JGI IMG/M metagenome (GOLD analysis project Ga0209121, IMG submission 187292) | Oil polluted marine microbial communities from Coal Oil Point, Santa Barbara, California, USA - Sample 3 (SPAdes) (version 2) | ecosystem: Environmental > Aquatic > Marine > Oil seeps ...
CAAAGAAAGAACCATTTAGAAGGGTAGGGGGAAGAGGAACAGAAATTCTTTGCAAAAAGTCAATCCTGCCTCCTTCCGACATAAAATTCCATACCCCTGCTTTATCTGTTTTCATGAGGTTTGCCCATGTGCTGTTTCACTTGCAGGGGGGAAGGTAAACTGAGGGTACAAAGAAATTTTACAGATAATTGTTAAATACTTTAAAGTTTATATATAATATACAGTTTATACTGTTGGCGTACTGGAGATAATAAAATGAGTGATATTGAAGAGCTTGGAAAAAAAAGTTTAGAGATGATAAAAAAGATTTATGCCAATGAGCATCTGCGAGAAGGCAATGAGAGGGGGGAGATAAAATGTGCTGGGAAAGACTGGATTGCAATGGACGTAAAATCCTTTCCATATGCCTTTCTAAGGGCGATGGAAGAAGTGGCAGGTGAGGACATAGCTGCTGACTGCCTCTTTGAGCCAGGATACCTATACGGTAAAGAAGTGACTGAAAAATACAAAAAGAAGGGCATCAAGGCAGAGACACTCATCAAGCTTTCTGTCTGCGGCGGCACGTTTTTTGGTTGGGTAGTTCCAGAGGTTATAAAAATCACACCTGAAGAAATTATATGTAGGATGTATAACTCTTTTGAAGCAAGATCCTATCTTTTAAACAACAAAGAAAAATCCAAAAAACCTGTCTGTCATTGGCTAAGAGGAGTGGGAGCAGGGATTGGCACGGTAGCGTTTGAGAGCGAATTTGAAGTAAAAGAAACAAAGTGTTTTGCTAAAGGAGACAAATATTGTGAGTTTGTTGTTACCCCCAAAAAAATACCAGAGGTATAAGTGAAAAACTTAATAGAATCCGTAACCTCTCCCTTGCTTTTTTTAAATAAAGAGAGAAAGATTCAGCTTGCAAACAGTTCTTTCGAAAGATTATCTGGATATTCAAAAAGCGAGTTAGTAGGAAAAAACATTGAAGAAATCGGATTGAAAGTCGACCTAAAAGGGCATATTGAACAGGAATGGAAAATAAAAGATGGGCACAAATTGCTCGTTTCTATTGATTGCAATCAATCCGAGGATAATTTCTTACTAACTTTTGAAGACAGAACCGAAAGATCTCAGCTTATCGAGCTTATCAATGAGCTAAAACTCAAAGAGAGGACTAGTAAGGGTTTGATCATAAGAACGGGTTTTCTGTCAAAGAAAGTGGTTGAGGGGGATCTAACTCAAAGAATTCATGTAGAAAATTTGCCTAGTTGGATGGCGCCTATGGGCAAGAATATAAACAAAATGATTTCATCAATTGAATGGCATGAAAAAGAGATAATAAAGAGCAAGAGATTTTCCGATTCTATAATTAGATACTGGCCGAACGAGGGTTCTCTGCTCACGCTGGATGGAACCAGAATCAAAACAAATCTCTGTGCTGAAAGGTTATCCAGCTATACAGATGAAGAATTAAAAAACACAAAACTTGAGAAAATATATGCCAAGGAAGATTCAGATAAGATAAGAGATGCGTTTGAAGAGTGCAAGAAAACGGGCTTTTCAGCTTGCGAGGCTACCTCTATAGAACGGGATGGTAGCAAAATTCCACGCATCCTTAGTTTTGGTGCAATAAGAGACGAGAAAGGGGATGTAACAAACATACTTGGCTCAAGCACGGATATAACTGAATTGCGAGAGCGTGAAGAAGAGATCACGAGGACCAAAACATACTTTGAAACTCTCTTGGAAGGAGTCGCTACACCGATTTGGCTCTTCGATCTAGATGGTGCTGTCACATATGCAAATTCTACTTCTGAGGAAATTTTAGGATATAAAAAGGAGGAATGTGTAGGCAACTCTTTGGACGAATTTTTGTCAAAATTCATACATACTAAAGAAATTCCAGAGGCAAAACAACTAATTAAAGAAGGAACAATGCTCGAAAAAAAGATAAGAACTCGAGTTTACTCCTTGTTAAGTAAAGAGGGGGCTGAAATACTGACACTTGTTTCGTATGTCCCTATAGTGAATCCTAAAGGTGAACGAATGGGGCTAATTATCACTGCAACAGATATCTCGGAATTGCGCAATACCCAAGAAGAGCTAGATGAAACAAAACAATTTGCATCCTCTCTGTTTTCCAACTTCTCTCTTCCAGCATCCTTGTTTAACACAATTGGCGAGAGGCTAGATGTCAACAAAGCTTCTGTCAGATTCTTTAAGAGGTGTAGGGAAGACTTGATAGGAGCAAAGCTTGAGGATTTATACGAAAAAGAAGACACTTTTAAACTGCTGGATGCGTTAAGCGAGTGCAAAAAGTATGGGCAAGGCACATGCGAAGTCACGGCAATTAAGGGCGATGGAACAAGGGTTCCTGCTATTTCGTATTTTTCGCCTATTGAAAACAAACTCGGAGAAGTGACCCGTATCATCGGCGTCTTGCACATAGCCTGATTTTAGCTCATCCACTAAAGACAAGAAATGAGCTCCAGCTAGGTCTGGAAAGTTAAACGAAGATCCATCGCAGATTAAATAAACCAGGTTAAGTCTATCAGAACGCTCTTCCTAGCATCATGATAGATAATAATTTTAAAATTGCATAGATGCGAGAGAATTAAATCCCAACCTTTTACCTTTTCATCACAAGAAAGCCCCCTCTTTTTATAGGGTACGATGAACTGCGACCGAAGACTTGAACATCAGAAACATGATCCGAAATCATCATCTGGCTAAATCGATATCTAATGCCTCCTATGATTCCTTCATCCAGAAGCTCCGCTGCAAGGGATGTGGCGGAGTTTCGCGAAGTGTCCCCAAAGGAACGAGCCAGAACCTATTCAAGATGCAGACACGGAACACTGCTCTCTCGCCGAAAGAGTGTTCAAGTGTCAATCCTGCGGGCTCGTGATAGATAGAGATGTGAACGCCGCAACAAACACTCAAGTACCGCTGGGCGAGCGGGAATTAACGCCTGTGGAGACACCGCCTCTACTTCCGGACCTCACAGGGGCAGTGGTGTCGATAAAGCAGGAACTATATGTGGCGGATCCGCAATGCCAACTCCCATCGCTGGAAGCCCACGGCTAAAGTCGCGGGAGGATGTCACAATTTAAACTTTTCTATACAAAATTGATGCAAGCTATTAGTGGTTCAAATCATTAAGTTCTTTTAATCCACCCTAAAACAGGTTCATAAACAATCCCTTTATCCATAAGTGAAGAGATAGCCTCTTCCATAGCATACTTGTCCAACCCCCCTTTTGCACCATGCTCGATGACGGAGTTCCACTGCACTCCTTGGGGGGTTTCCAAACCTTTAATGATTTCCAAAATTTTAGTTTCTGCTTCGTCTCGTTCCTTCTGCTCTTCTTCCAGTGTAGGAAGTGTCTTTGCCGTCTCTTTCTCAATTTCTCTCTCAGAAAGCGCACTCTTTGAACTTTCTATTTGCTGATTAAGATATGAAAAAGCATCTTCAAGCATACCGTTGTAATATCCTAAGTCTATCTCTCCGTAAGACTTAATCGCATCAATCGCTCCCTCGGCCATTTTTCTTGGATACCCAAGTTTGACCAATGAAGAAGAATCAGGGTTATTCATTTTTAATGCTTCTTCCAAACCTTCCACTCTCCTTTTTGTTTGCTTGTATGTCTCGAGTATCCAGTGATTTCTTGTTATTTCGCTGACAACCTTGACCTTTTCTGGTCTCACACTGACAAATGTCTTTCCTTCCTCAGGCTCGAAAGTATGAACTTTTCCTACCGCTGCTAGATAAACCGGCGTCTCGATCTCCTTTAGTAATAAGGAAACCTCGGGTTGATAGAGGCCTGAGTACAAGGTAAAGATTCCTGTCGGGTCAGAAATATGCGCTCGCCATATTTCTTTTGTTTCATTAACCTGTTCAGCATCAGTTAAAACACCAACTACGAATAATCTATTAATCCTCCTTCCAAGTTCAGTTAACACATAGGTAGGCATTCGATTTGCCTCAGGGTTTATCCTGACGGTTGACCGATTGTACTCTCCAGAAAAAACTCTGTGCGCAACCTCTCTTTCTTGCATTTTAACTCGCTTCTTCCCTTTCTATTTTTTCCAACTCTTCAGCTAAACTTATCTCCATAGATTTTGCATCTTTTGCGATAAAAGTCACTCCCCAATCATCCTTAATCGCGTTTCCCCTCAACTCCATGTTTTCCATCAATAATTTATCCCCTATCTCTTTTTCTATCACTTTGTAATCCATAGCCTGCTGAGCCAAGTTTTGACACTCTTCTAGAGTTCTTCCTATCAATTTTTGGGTCAATTCCTTCCCCAAAATGGCCGTTATTGCAAAGGTCCCATCATCCACTATGGCCTTAATTCTTAAGTCTGGGACACCTTCAACCTGTCCGTGAATTCCACATAAGTTGTTCTTCAGCACTCTTTTGCACTGCGGACACCGAAAGACGAGGCCCGAACCTTCCTTGATATCTATTATTGTTCCCTTTACTTCAATATCACTTCCGCCTCCCCTTTCGTTAAGATCTTCCAAACTGAGTTTCAAGTTTTCATCCTTTGTCTCCACTGGAATAATATCCTGAGAAACGCGCTCTACATCAGCCCTCTCATCGAAGGATAGTTGTGCCATATTTCTCCAAGATCTGGTCCATCCCCCACTAATTTTTATCGATTCTCCAATCTTCAGTTGAAAGTCGTGCCATGCGGAAAAATCTATCCTTCCCGTTTCATCACCAATTGTGCCAGTCCATATCTCTTTGATTTCATCCCTAACCCTCACTTCTTTGGGTTCTAGAGTAATTATTTTTCCGCTTACTTCAACATTTCTTAAGCCAGCTTTTAGGTCCTTTATCTTGAATTGCTTAATCTCGCCTTTAGGCAGAACTGAAGAATCAACTTTCTGAATTGAAGCATAATTCCCTAGATTTACTCGAACTTTGTTTTGCCATAGCTTCGTGTAAGCATTCTTTATCTGCAAGGCATCGTCGACCTTAATATCAAAGTCTTGCCAGGCGGTGAAGCCAACAACGCCGGATTCGTCTTCTAGCAATCCATAGTAACTAACTCGCTCATCGCCGTCAACGGTTGTTCGCCTTTCATTGATCGAAATAACCCTACACAAGAGGTTCACTCTCCCTTCGTTCCCCTCTAAATCTCTTATTAGCTTCTGGGGGGCTTCAGTCTCGATTGCTGCTGCATTGCCTGTATATTTTTGGATTATTCTCTGCTTGGCTTGATCAGGCGGCACTCCATATTTTAAAAGCTCACTCAATTCATTTCTTAAGATATCCTGATCTATGTCTCTGCCTTCTAGCTTTTCTACAACTTCTTTTAAGACTATTTCAAGTTTTTCATCCATTTAATCAACGGGTGTTATTCTTTACTGATATTTTAATCTTAGGTTTTTCGTCTCTCTATTAATTTTGTTTCTGTTAGTTTTACCTGCAATTATTGCGAGACCCTGCCAAATTCTCTCAGGGCACTCAAAGCAGAAACCGCTCTTTCGGGAGTTGGATAGGTTGGTATGCTCCTTTCCTTTAACCATAGTGCCGCTTCTTCGCACTTTATGCCCCCCAGTAAAACGACTGTCACCGGTTTTTTTGGTCCTCTATACGAGTGGACAGCATGGTAAATCCCATCTGCTATCTCTTGGGGGGCAGTTTGCGCAGAATGGCAATAGAGAATCACTGCTCCGTCAACCCACTGATGTTCCAGTGCATCGATAGCGGCACCCTCATAATTCTCTTTTGATGCTAGACCCGTGATGTCAAATGGATTTTTGGTTGACCCGAATTCTGGCATCCATTCTCTCATCCTAGCTTTTAGCGATGCCGGAGGATTCTTCAATGGAATGTTACACAATTCTGCAGCGTCGGTTGCGCACACTCCAGCCCCCCCTCCATTTGTTATTACTGCAACACCATCGCCCTTTAGAGGAGGCTGTAAAGACAGGGCTAACGCTTTATCAAACAGATCTCCTAAATCTATTGCTTCTATAACGCCTGCCTGTTTGAATGCACCTTTATAAACTGCTCCCTGCCCAGCCATTGAGCCAGTATGCGATTGCACCGCCATGCTTCCCTTTTCCGAATTACCTACTTTAAGAGCAATCAATGGTTTTATTTTTGATGCTTTCTTGCAAGCCTCAACAAATCTTTTTCCTTTGGGTAAACCTTCAATGTATAAACAAATTGCGTGAGTGTCTTCATCCTTTTCAGCGAAATAACTGATTAGCTCCGCAAAATCAACATCTGCTTGATTTCCTATGGAAACCAGCTTTGATAATCCGATTTTATCTATCCACGTCCTGCCTATTAATGCAATTCCAAGAGCACCTGACTGAGATATAAAGCTAAGATGACCTGGGTATGGCAAAGATGGGGCAAACGATGCGTTGCAGTGTGACGTGTTGCTTAATACGCCAATAATGTTAGGGCCAATCAAAGGGATCTTATTTTTTCTGCATAAATTGGCGATCCTCTCCTCCAAGTTTTTTTTGCCAACCTCAGAAAATCCAGAGGATACTACCGCTATTCCATTGACCAACTTTTCTATACAACTTTTTATTGCTTTTTCACACATTTCTGCGGGCAACACTATCAAAGCCAGATCAACGGGTTGAGGAACTTTAGACAGATCCGAATAACATTCTATTCCAAATATTTCTCTTGCATTGGGATTTACGGGAAATATGTCTCCTTCAAATCCACCTTCAATCAAGTTTCTTAAACACCTATATCCAATCTTTTCTGGATGTCGAGAAGCACCAACTACTGCGATTGATTTTGGATTGAATATGCGCTCAAGCTTTTCAATTACATACGGTCTTATTTCTGTTTCCATAAACGTCCCCTAAAATAAAATGAGTGAGTGTAGATAAACATTTTGCTAAATCCAGTATCTCCGATAGAAAAAAAGAGGAGGATAGAATAATCTAGGAGGATTAATAAGAGAAAAGATAAGAGATAATCTACCGCTGCGATGCCTTGTGTTGCAGCGGCCTACACTCTTAGGTTCCTTGTGCCATTCGGATGGATCTCTTGGCTCTCCTCTCGGCTTTCTCAGCCCGCTCTTTGCTTGTTTCATTCAACAAGATTAGAAATCTCTTGAAGGATACTTCTTCTTTATAGATCGTATTCCATATCAACTGCAGGAGCTGTTCATACACAAAGCAGAAGAATCTTATCTTTATATCCTTTGATTTGGATTTGATCCCTGCCTCATCTTGGATCCTGAACCCAGTTTCTATCCCCCATCTCTGCTTGTAAGTCTGGATGAGGTGATCAAGATCTACCTCTTCCAGGTCTGTCGCAAAAGCCCAATCAATATCCCGCTCACTCCTAGGATCGAACACCTGCTTCAGGAATGCGAGCGTGGTGCTCCCCTTTTCCTTCGTTTTGCCTTTACTAAACTTGAACTCGTGGTGGATGGTCTTTTTCTCATCCTTTGCCATCTCTTCCAGTTCTGATTTAACTCGTTTATGACAAATGACGAAATAAAAGTTTAAACAGCTGAATCTTTTCTCATAAATGACCTTAATCTGTGAGAGAGATCGATAAAATAAAAACGAACGAATAAAAAGCTTTAAATATAAGCGTATATGTACGTACATGTGCAATGACAAGTGAGTCTAAATTTGTTGTGAAATTATTACCAGATGGTTCAATCGAGGTTGAGTGTTCAAACAAGAACGATGCTTTTTCTTTTATTGAAAAATTAAAATATTTATCCGAAGAGGAAAAACAAATTCGTTCAAGGGTAGAGGAAGCAAAAGAGAAAGAAGAAGAAAGAAGAGAAGAAGAATTAAAAAATCATTTCCAACGTATTCCTTCACAGAGAGATCTTGTAACTTACATTGTTAGTAAAGAAAATTTTGAACATTCAATTCCTGAAATTCATCAACACTTTTTTGGTAAGGTTTTTAATACTGATCCAAACAGTCCTGAAGAAGACTCCTTGTATCGTATAGTATACCAAAGACTTCACAGAGCACAGCAAAAAATAGCGAGAGAATACAATGGAGAATGGTCTATTGATTGGGAAACACCTTTCGGGGAAAAAAAATATAAGGTATTCAGTTTTCAGGTAAAAAAAGTGAAAATCGAATAGGGGGCAAAAAGAATGATTTTCAGTACTCGACTTTCCCCTCTCGAGGGAAGAGAAAGGAGGAATGTCCATCAACTTATAAATTGCTATTTAGGATACAACATGCTTTTGATGCTCGTCTGGTTTACTACAGCCGGTTTCTTACTCTATGTTAATATCTTTTTGGAGAATGGTTTACTGAACTTTTTAAGCAAGGATTTCTCCGGGTTAACTCTGGGAACCACTGGAACCGCTATGCTTGGAATGATATTCCTTCCTCGCGTTAAGAATTATAAAAGGAAAAATGTTTTATTTCATCTAGGAGTTATGTTTTTCAATCTTTCAAATGCTTTTCGTTTTCCCTCACTGATTTTTTTAATCTCGAGAGGATGTATGGTTCCATCTTTAGCAGGACCTCTGTCCGTCAATTCCGTGATTCTTATTAATGTTGTTGGGATTGGTGTGATTCTGGTTGTGCCGTGTTGTTCAAGCAAGATCGGGGAGAGAGCAAGCTTATTTATTAAATTTGGGAAAAGCAAGGGCATCGCTCTCTATAAAGAGGGAACATGCAAGACTTTTGGATATTTACCTAATGGCCTCTTAAACATCGCAATAGGTCTAATAACCTTTATCCAAACACTATCAAATAAGTTTCTTAGCCCTCTAATCAAGAAGAGAAAATATGTTCTATATGCCTCTCTTCCGTCTTCAGTTTTAAAGGAATTCTTTAGATGTTATTCTGATACGATAAGTATCTCTTTCCACGAGATAACTTTCCCGGCTGTCGATAAGATAACAGCACTTTGCATATCCGGAAAAAAAGAGTTGGTTACGGAAATTAGATACGTAATTAAAGAGAGATTGATGTTTGAAGAGCCAGTTTATCGTTAAAATAAAAATAGAGGTGGTAATGTGACGATATTAGTCTATAACGCCGACATGTCAACTATCAAGATGTTGTTGAGAGGACCTTCGGTCAACCTACAATTTGTGTTTGATGATTTAATAAAAAAAAAGGAGGTGATGTAAGTGATAATAATCTACAATGCAGATTGGGAAGAAGAAACATACCCCTAAGAAACTCGAAGAATATTCTTATTTGCAGCATCCGAAAACTATTAAAGTCTGAGAAGGCATTGAACCTGAATGGGAGCAGAGGGAAAAATTAATATCTTCTCCACCATTACTTTCATCCTGGAAGTCAAATGACAAAAAAAGATAACATAAAGGACATCTCGCTTTCAAAAGAGGGGAAGTTGCAAATCCAATGGGCACGACACAACATGCCTGTGCTTGGAAGGATAAAAACAAAATTCGAAAGCCTTAACCCTTTAGATCAAACGAAAATCGGATGCTGCTTACATGTGACAAAAGAAACCGCCGTTCTTATGGAAACTCTAAAAGCAGGGGGAGCTGAAATATTTTTATGCGGGTCTAATCCCCTGTCGACCAACGATGAGATTGCTGCATCGCTGGTCAAAAATAGCATCAATGTCTATGCATGGCATGGGATGAATGAAAAAGAATACAATTCTGCAATAGATTGGGTTGCGAATCAGAATCTTGACATTATAATGGATGATGGAGGGGATCTTACTACGCGTCTTCATCAGAAGCCTCTAAAAAGTTTCTCTAAGGTCACAGCAGGAACAGAAGAGACAACAACGGGCCTGATACGTGATTATGCTCTCGAGAAAGAGGGAATTCTTAGGTTTCCGATGATTGCGGTTAATGATGCTAAAACCAAACATTTTTTTGACAATAGGTATGGAACAGGTCAATCCACTTTGGATGGCGTCATGAGGGCAACATCTCTGCTTCTGGCCGGAAAAGTTATTGTTGTGGCAGGCTATGGATGGTGTGGAAGAGGGATAGCGTTAAGAGCCAAAGGGATGGGAGCTAAGGTTATTGTCACTGAGGTTGATGAAATAAAAGCGTTAGAAGCTTGGATGGATGGATTTCAGGTAGTGCCGATGGAGAAAGCTTGTGTCAATGCTGATTTGATTTTGACGGCAACAGGTAATAAGCATGTTGTTGGTGAAAAAACATTTAAAAAGATAAAAGATGGCTGTGTCTTGGCGAATGCGGGTCATTTTGATGTTGAGGTTGATGTGCGCTATCTCAATAGATTCCGATCCAGAGAGGTTAGACCAAATGTAAAAGAATATCAATTAAATGACAAAAGGGTTTATCTGCTTGCAGAGGGAAGGCTAGTTAATCTAGCTTGTGCAGAGGGCCACCCCCCAGAAGTGATGGATATGAGCTTTGCCAATCAGGCGCTGGTGGCTGAATGGCTAGTCAATCCAAAAACAAAGGGAAAGCTAAAAAACAAGGTTTATCCAGTTCCAGAAGAAATAGATAGAGAGGTAGCAAAAGAGAAACTAGAAGCGGTAGGCATTGAAATCGATAAATTGACCAAGGAGCAATTTGAATACCTTAAATCTTGGGAGTTGGGAACTTAGATTTTCGATGTGAGTCATATTTCTAAGTTATTTTTTCACACATTTAAAAGAGATCAAAGACCAAAATATGCTGAGTAATAAAAAATTTTTAGATAGAAAGTATTAGTATATTGACTGCATTAAAGTTTTATCTTATCCTCAGAGTACGCAGCATTGAGTAATTGCACCAGCAGCTTCTTTGCCCAACACGCCTGGTAGCATTGCGCAAAACAAACCGGGTATTGAACATATGTATCCCGGAATTCCTAGTATAAGAGCTGGTATTAAACACGGTAATGAACAAAAAATTGATAGAAGGCATCCTGGCAATGCGCAGAATATACCTGGTGAAGCAAGTAATTCAGCACATCCAAATTCTGTTGCTCCTTGAGCTAATATTGCTACAACTTCCCTTTTTCACCTCCTTTTTACTTTTTGGAAAAAATATTTAAGCCTCTTACGCTAAAGATTGGAGTCGGCAAATTCTTAAATTGTCATATCGTAGAAAAAAGGCTATAGGGGTGATTACAGT
>Ga0209121_10005826_pt1 | contig 11031 bp, 7 predicted proteins | sample Cruoilmetagenom3_FD_187292 | JGI IMG/M metagenome (GOLD analysis project Ga0209121, IMG submission 187292) | Oil polluted marine microbial communities from Coal Oil Point, Santa Barbara, California, USA - Sample 3 (SPAdes) (version 2) | ecosystem: Environmental > Aquatic > Marine > Oil seeps ...
TCCCTTTTTCTCCCATCGCTCTGAGCCGACTAGGGTCCCGCGCAAGCAAGTTGGGGGCTCTTGCCTCCTCCCACCGCTCTGGGCGGACCCCAGTCCGCCTCTGTGTACGGAACGACCGCGGTGTGCCGGTGTCTCCCGGGGCGCGGGACTAGGGTCCCGCGCAAGCAAGTTGGGGGCACTTGCCTCCTCCCACCGCTCTGGGCGGACCCCAGTCCGCCTCTGCGGATCAGGCGATATCCCAGGCGAAGACGTGGACCTCGGGGGCTCCCCACGTGGTCTCGGGGATGAAGCGGATCGCCTTGGTCATTACGTCGGTTTCCAGCCGGACGAGTCGCTGATAGTTATTGGTGACCTGTGCCACGACCGTCCACGCCCCCGCGTCGTCGAGGGCTTCCACGCGGAAGTCGCGCGTCATTGTCGACGGCACGCCATGCGCCGGCATCTCCAGGGGATAGTAGGACGGCTGGTTCTTCTCCGGGCGGTTGAGATCGCTGTCGAAGGTGAATCGCAGCCGGCGGAGCTGCCGGGCTGCGGTGAAGCGGTACTCGACCCAGGCGCCCGGCGCCCCGCGCCATCCATTGTCATCATCGCCTACCGGCCGGTCGATCCCGTTGCGGAGCGGCTCGGCGTCACCCTGGGACGCGGCAAGCGCAGCGGTGCGCGTGAGCTCCGATCGTGCACGCGTCTGCCACGGCAGGTAGCAATCGTCGTCCATCAGCGTTTGCTGCAGTTCGGCCAGATGCCCTTCATAGACCCCGCGGGGTGTTGTCCCCTCACGCGCTGCGATCGCCGCGGCCGTACCGGCGGCCTGGCCCAGCACGGCACACGTCGCCATCACGCGGGTCGCGCTCATCGCTGCGTGGGTCACGCTGATATTGCGACCGGCACAGAAGAGGTCCGCGATGTTCCGCGAGTAGAGCGCACGGTAGGGAATGCCGAAGGGGGCGGGCGCCGGATGGAAGATCGTGGGGTCGCCCGGCCAGTTGAAGCCGCCGGGGTGGTGATCGTCCATCGTCCAGCCTCCGTAAGCAACAAGATCCTCGAACTTCCCCTCGGCACGGACGTCGTTCTGCGTCATAATGACGTCGCCCTCGTAGCGGCGGCTCTCGCGCTTGCCCGGAAGGAAGCCCATCCACTCCAGGACCCAGTTCTCAGCGCCGTGATCGCCCTGGTTCTTGAGGTGATCCCAGACCCCGAAGGCGACCTTGAGCAGCTCATCGCGGATGGCCTCGGTGTCGTGGATGGAGTCCTGCTCGCCACCCAACTCAATCCACCAGAAGTTGGTATTGAGGATATCGTGACCGCGTTTGGGTAGATCCTCATCCGTCTCGTAGACGTAGGCCCACGTGGGGGGCACAAAGGGCTGGGGCCGATCGGTCTCACGCGCCTGGATCAGGCAGCTCATGCCCATCGTCTTGCGATCGGCGTCCTCCGGCTCGATGCTCTCATCGAACTCGGCGCCGGCCTCACGTCCGACGCGGAACGCTGCGCCGGAAAGCGGGGCCAGGATGCTGTCGCCGGAGCAGTCGGCGAAGAGGTCGGCTTCCACGGTGTTCCAGGTCTCGGTGGTGAGCTGCCAGCCTGTGACGGAGACGATACGGTCGCCGGCCATCTCCAGGCTGTTGCACGAGCAGTTGAGGAGCAGAGTGATATTGGGTTCGAAGCGCACCTTCTCGTAGAGGATGCTGTCCCAGATACTGTAGTTGCGCAGCGGGTTCCGATAGTGGTTCTCGAGCTCGATCTCCTCGATGATACCGCTCTCCCGGTTGTTCGCCCCGTGCGCGCCGCAGACGTGCATGCGGATCTCCGATGACGCGTTGCCGCCCACCATCGGGCGGTCCTGCATAAGGGCCACCTTGGCGCCGTGGCGCGCTGCCGCGATTGCGGCGCACATGCCTGATAGGCCGCCACCCACGACGCAGAAGTCTACGTGATGTGTGATCTGTTTCATGTTGATCTCCTCTATCGCCACGACAGCGGATACTGTCCCCAGGTATGCCCCGCCTCGATGAAGCGTAGGGTGTTCGCCTGCTGGCGTTCGGTCAGGTTCGCCGCATAGGGGCCGGCGGTCGGTGCCAGGATCATCCCGCCGCCCTCTCCGGCGTCCCGGATCTGCCGCTTCACCAGCGCCTCCATCCCGTCCGGCGTCAAGCGCTCAAAGTCATCATACTGGACTGTGCCCACCAGGCAAACGCGATCTCCGATGCGAGCTTTGGCCTCCGCGAAGGTGCAGTCGCCAATCGGAGGCTCCTCGATAGGCTGGATTCCATCCGCGCCCAAGTCGGCGATGCGCTCCAGGATCCCGCTGATATTGCCGTGATGATGCACGATCACGCGACCGCCATAGCTGTGGATCATGTCGAAGATGGGGGCATCGAAAGGTGTGATGAGAGCGTCGAAGGTCTTGGGAGAGCACATCGGCGGGGCGACAAATTCTGTACCCACGGAGAAGAAGACCGGACCGGCGCCGGCGTCCAGGGCCTTCTTCCAGAATTCGTATGCACGCTCATACATGATCTCCGTAAAGCGGAGTAGTCGCTGTCGCTCAGTCAATGTCCAGATTGCGAAGTTCTCCGGATGCGTCAGGCCGTAGGAGACGCCGATAGGCATGCCGATGTCTACCATCATCAGGCCATCATCGCCCAGCTTCTCGGCAGCCTTGTGGAACGCGGTCGTGTCCGGCGCAACCGGCTTGTACGGGATGGAGAGTACCTTGTCCAGGTCATCGATGCTCTTGCAGAAATGCTCAGTCCTCGCTCCAGCTGCGTTCTCTTCATCCTGACGATGCTCGGCGGTCAGATCGCCCAGCGGCGTGTGCAGGATGCTGCGGGCGATCGTCCAGCCATCGCCGGTCTCGACCTTCGTTTCGATCTCCGTCGCAGCCGTGTAGTACGGTGCCCCGGGAATGCTCCGGCGGTCGAGCCAGTCGGTCTTGTGGCGGACGTCGGAGATGATGGGGGCGTAGCTGGGCATCCGGTAGACGTCGACGTAGTAGCTCAGACGCTCGCGGGGGTAGAGCATCCAGATGGGGACGCGGTCCGGCTGCTCGCCGCTCAGGGCCGCCCATAGGCGCTCCCGTGAGGTCATAGTTTGGGTCATTGGCTGTTTTGCCTTCTGTTCGCGGTGTCTATTCTCCGGTAAGGGCGTCCCAGAAGCTCAGGGCCTCTTCTCTCGATTCGGGATCGCTGCCCTGCTCCACCGCCAGCGCTGTGATGCCCTGAGGCCAGAGGTCGCCCACGGGCGCGACGGTGCGCGCGGCCAGCTCCTTGTAGAGCGCGGCTTTTCTCACCAACTCGCCCTCCGAGATGAACGCTCGGAACCGGGCCAGATAGGCTGGGTCGTGTGCCATCAGATAGCGCACGGCCTCTTTGTCGCCGTGCCACGTCAAGTTGCGGATGTCGAAGTAGTTGAAGAGCAGATCGGCAGGCCCATAGAGCGCCGTGCGCAGCTCGGCAGCGATCAGATAAACGGGATCATCTGACGCGAGCATACGCAACGTCTGGGCCAGGTTGTAGTTAACCCGCCACCAGCCGGCACGACCGTCCTTGTCCAGGGGCTTCAGGTAGGGTTGGGAGCGCACCTTGTCCTGGGCCTGCTGAAGTTGGCCCTTTCGGTCGAAAACGATGTGGCCCGCCTCAAACCATGCGATGATCCTGCCCAGCCAAATCCAACTGTCAATGGGTGCCTCAAGAGCCCGTATCTCATCCAGCTGCGCTGCAGTGACGAGGAGCAGATCGGTCAGGCGGTTGTCGATGTAGGTGATGCCATAGGGCTCAAGGCCCTCGGGCAACTCTGAGAGAACAATGACCAGGTCATAGTCACTGGCCGGGGTGAGCTTGTCCCCGGATGTGGTGCCGATGGTCAGCACGCCCTCCACGGTCTTGCGTTGGGCCACCCGGGCGATCACTTCGTCCAGGGTCAACGAATTGCCGGCGGCCAGGTCGGTCTGGATCAAGCGCGTGACTCCTCCAAGATGCCGCTCAACGGGATCTTGGGCAGGTGGTGCGCGGTTCGCCAGTGAAGGCGATGCCGCCTAGTTCCAGCGTGGGAGAGTCTCCTGTCGATTGTCAATGACTACTCCAACGTGATCCTGAATGCGAAAGCGTGGTCGCAGGGCTTCTGTGCAGGCATCCGGATGTGGAGGCCTTCGGCATCGGATGACCAGGTCAGCCTGCCGTCGTGTCCCAGCAACGCCACGCCGGCGATGGTCTGACCGGCCAGCGCAGTGATGACCAGCTCGTCCTCAGGCCACGCCAGAACGGTGGCGTAGAGGGTGCCGGCCGAGGCCGGGCCGCCCTTCGTGGTGAAGCGGATGTCCTCCTGTGTGAAGGCCTGCCGTTTCGTGTCGGTAAAGGCGCCGGTGGGAACCTTGGTGGGACCTTCTCCGAAGATGTGCCACGGGCGGGTGCCGTAGATGGCTTCTCCATTGACTTTGAGCCAGCGTCCGATCTCCAGCAGCATCTCGACCTCAGGTTCGGGGATCGTGCCGTCCGCGCGCGGGCCGATGTTCAGTAGCAGCGCGCCGTTCTTGCTGACGATGTCCACGAGGTCGTGGATGATGTTGCTCACGGGCTTGTAGTCGTGGTTGGTGACGTAGCCCCAGGAGTTCCTGGAGACCGAGGTGTCCGTCTGCCAGAACTCAGGGCGGATCTCGCTGAGCTGGCCGCGCTCGACGTCGAAGACCGCCGTCCCCTTGGGGAAGGCCTCGTACTTATAGTTGATGGCAACGCCCTTGTCCCAGCCCGCACCACGGTTGTAGTAATAAGAAGCGAAGCGCTGGAGGTGGGACACGAAGCCGGCATTGCCGATCCACCAGTCGAACCATACAAGCTGGGGCTGGTATTTGTCCACCAGCTCACACGTCCGTGCCAGCCAGTCATCGAGGAAATCGGGCGTGGGGGGATTGGCAGCACTATCGTGCCAGTCTTCGGCAGCCGGTTCTGCAGGACCGTACAGCCCGTCGTTGGCCGGGTCCTGAACGTCGGAGGGGAAGGTTCTGCCGCCATCGAAGAACCAGAAGTGCTCGGCCCGGTGGCTGGACAGCCCGAAGACCATCCGCTTGTTCCGAACGGCTGTGGCCAACTCACCGATGATGTCGCGCTTGGGACCCATCTTGGTAGCGGTCCAATCTGAGAAGGAGCAGTCGTACATAGCGAACCCGTCGTGGTGTTCTGCGACGGGCACGATGAATTTGGCCCCGGCGTCGGCAAACAGCTCGGCCCACTCGCCGGCATCGAACTTCTCAGCGGTCAGCATGGGGATGAAATCCTTGTAGCCGAACTCTGTGTGTGGGCCATAAGTGTCGAGGTGATGCTCGTAGTGTGGCGTACCGCGCTGGTACATCTGCCTGGGGTACCACTCATTGCCGAAGGCGGGCACGCAATAGACGCCCCAGTGGATAAAGATGCCGAACTTGGCATCCAGGTACCACTCCGGGATCTCATACTCCTGCAGTGAGTCCCACGAGGGGGCAAACGGACCGCTCTCGACGGTGGCGTCGATGGACCTCAGGGTTTTGTCCAGTCTGCTCATTGTCTTGTCTCCTCTGTAGATACGGGGAAGGTCTTCCCCGAAATCACGACGACTTCAGTATATCAGGTCTCTGGTAGAAGCAGAATCGCGTGCCCGACGGCCTGCATTCTGCGTAGATCGAACTCCCCTGCGGGGACAAGCTGTCGTGTTCGACTCTGTCCGGCGCCCGACGGTTTGCCCTGTGGTTCTCCGATGCTAAGCTAAGCGCGTGATCCCCTGAGTAAGTGTGGATTCGATGGGAGGTTATATGACACAGTTCCCGCCGGAGGGATATGGTCCGGTTGCGTCGCAGGTGGCGGGTATCGAGATCTTCGCCCCTGCCCCCAAGACGCCGGAGGCTGCGCCCGACGTTGTTGACTTCAAATGCCCCAGGTGCCAGGCGACGACCGCCTACAGTGTGGAGGACGGTGGGTTGCGCTGTGCGCACTGCGGGTACTATGAGCCGCCGGCGACATCCACGGTGGGCAAGGGCGCGCAGGAGTTCGAGTTCACGGTGACGACGGTCTCCGCCGCACGGCAGGCCCAGGGTTGGGGCACGGAGCGACGTGAGTTGCACTGCGAGCACTGCGGCGCGCAGACGTCGCTCCCTCAGGGCGATCTGACCCATACCTGTCCATTCTGCGGTTCGAACCAGGTCATGCAGCTGGAGTCGCCGCAGGACCAACTGCGCCCACGGTTTCTGGTTCCCTTCAAAGTGGAGCCCGGCGACTGTCAGAAGATCGCGCGGGAGTGGCTGGGCAGCAGCTGGATGACGCCTCAAGCGCTGAAGAGATCGACGCGCGTGGCCGATTTCACCGGTGTGTACATGCCCTATTGGACCTTCGATGCGCAAAGCGCCGCGGATTGGCGCGCCGAGGTCGGCCACCAGGTCACGGAGCGCTACTACGACAGCAGCAGCAAGAGCTGGAAAACGCGTATCAAGATAGTGTGGCGATGGGAGTCCGGACACGCACAACGTACTTTTGATGATCTCCTGATCCCCGGAACCACACGTTTCAGCAAGGTGCTCCTGGAGCGGATGCAGACGTTCGACACCAAAGCCTTGGTGCCCTATGCGCCTTCCTATCTGGCCGGGTTGTTGGCCCACGCCTATGATGTGGCGTTGGAACCGGCTTGGAAGACGTCTCGTGAGGAGATGCGGGCCGCGACCCAGCAGACGTGCCGCGGGCAGGCCTCCACCGGAGAGATTCGAAACTTCAGCATGTCGCTGGACTTCAGCGATGAGAGTTGGCGCTATGTGCTCGTGCCGGTCTACGTCGCGGCCTATCAGTACGACGGAGAGACATACCAGGTGTTGGTCAATGGCCAGACTGGCGACGTTGCCGGTCAACGGCCGGTGGATTGGACCAAGGTCTGGCTGGCCGTCGGCGGTATGCTGGCGCCCGGGGTGCTTCTCGGCCTGTTCGGGGTGCTTGCCTCGGTGCTGGAGGTTGTGCTGCCGCCTTCCCTGGCTGTCGGTGCTTTTGTGATTGTCTTTGCCTTCATCCTGCTGATTATGGGAATCGTCTTCGCCGCGCTCACGATCATCAAGGCGAGGGAGATGGATGATGTCTGAATCAACCTTAGTATCGGGCTGGGGGGCGCCGCGGATTCCCCTTATCTGCAACCAGTGTGACTGGCGCTATCTTGTGCTCGTGGATGCTGTCCCGACAGCTTGCCCTCACTGCGCCTCGCCCGAGATTGAGGCCCTGGCGCCGGGGACGGCGCAGTTCCCGTATGTGGCTGCGCCGGAGTTGATCATCCTCTTTGCTGCCGGCGCGGAGGTTGTGAGCCGGCAGGTGGCGGCATTCGCGGAGGAGATCCCCGTCCCGCCCGAGGGCCTCAGCGCCGAGGCACTGCTTGGCAGCGTGCAGCGTCTGTTTGTGCCGATGTGGCTGGTGGACGCCGACGCTGAGTCATTGTGGCAGGCCGAGGTCGGGTTTGACTATGAGGTCGTCAGTCATCGGGAGCGGTACGCTGACGGCGGCGGGTGGCAGACGCAGGAGGTGCGTGAGAGTCGCGCACGTTGGGAGCCCCGTGTGGGACGCCTTGCCCGGCACTACGACAACATCGCTGCGCCGGCATTGACCTCTCACCAGGCGCTGGAGCGCGTTCTCGGTGGGTATGATCTGCGCGCCGCGGTGCGCTATGATCCTGCGGCGCTGGCGGATGCGCTGGTCCGCGTGCCCGATCGCACACCTGAGGCTGCGTGGCCCGACGCGCAGGTGGGCGTGCGCCGGCGTGCCCAAGATGAATGCCGGGAGGCCGCCGGTGCGGATCACGTGCGGGACTTCCGCTGGTCGCCGTCTTACAGCGGTAACAACTGGACGTTGTTGCTCCTGCCGCTCTATGTGACCCACTATCGCGATGATGAGGGAGTTGCGCAGCGGATCCTCCTCAATGGCCAGACCGGCCAACTCTATGGTGTGAAGCGGGGGTCTGCGGCAAGGGCACAGCGTCGCGCTCTGATCATCGGTGCGACCTCGTTGGTGATCTTCGCGCTGAGCTTGATGGTGGCGCTCCTCGGGCTGCTCCTGCCGCCGCTGTTGATCGTGGGGATCTTGGGAGCCGTGCTGGCTCTACTGATCGGCGCGGGGGCTCTGATTCCGATTGGGCGTGTTGCCCTCTTCAACCGACGTCAACGTGACATTCCTGTGGAGGTGTGAGATGACAATCGCGTTGGACGGGCTCGCGGGATGGATGTTGCTGCTGGGTATATGCTGTGCTGTTATCAACTGGGTTGCAGTTGCGCGGGGGATCCGACGTCTGGAGTACATCTTCAAGCCGGCGACTTTGATCGCCTTCGTCCTAGGCGCGTGGCTGTTGGGACAACGCGTCGGTGGTAGCCACCTGGCTCTGTGGTTTGTCGCGGCTTTGGTCTTCTCACTGGCCGGCGACATCTTCCTGATGCTGCCGGACGAGAAGTGGTTCGTGCCTGGTCTGCTGGCTTTCTTGGTGGGTCACGTGTGTTACATCATCGGGTTCAACCCCACCTGGCCGCCGATTGGTGCGATCGCTATTGTGGCTGTTGTCGCCGTGGTAGATTGGATTGTGCTGCCGAAGATCATCCGAGGCGTTCGAGATTCGGGTGCACCGAAACTCCAGGGACCGGTGATCGGCTACGGTGTGATTCTCAGCTTGATGTTGGTCTCGGCGTGGGCCACCTGGTTTCGCCCGGGGTGGGGGAGCACAGGGCGGTTGTTGGCCGGCCTGGGGGGGACGCTCTTCTTCGCGTCGGATCTGATGCTCGCCTGGAACAAGTTCGTACGGCCTTCCAGGGTACTCCACGTGGCAGTCATCGCGACCTATCATCTGGGGCAACTGGCCCTGGCACTGACCGTGGGCTTCGGGACTTAGGATCCGGCGCTATTCGACGGCGGTCCTCGTCTCCACGGTGACTGGACAGCTCCGGCGAAGGGCAGTAGACTGAGGATGGGTTAGGGTAACTGCCTTCCTCCGTTCCCATTCTTCCTGGGGCCCTGGAACCTTAGCGTGTCCGGGTACGTCCATAAGGTAGCAGCCTCGCTGCATCAACCGGGACGCAACGCACGAAGGAGACCGTGGTATGAAAAGGACGTTCATCAGAAGGCTGCCGCTGCCCTCTCGTGACAACTGGATATGGTGGGCGCTGATCGCAGGGACTGTAGCGACTGTGATGATCGGCGGGATCTTTCTGACGGGTCTGGCGCTCCGTGCGGCTGGTGTCTGGCCTGCTACCTCGCCGACCCCAACCCTGGCGCCTGTCCTTGCGGTGACGTTGAGCCCAGCGCAGGGCCGTCCCGGTGCCCCTATCACTGTTTCCGGCAGCGGTTGGCCGGTGGGTGAAACTGTGACGTTGCGGCTTGCTGCCCCGGTAGGGTACGGGACTGCTGCGGTGGATTTTATGACGGCCACCGTGGCCTCTGAGGGCACGTTCACGGCTTCACTGAGCATTCCCGTGGTGCGTCCGTGGTCCGAGTTCCCCGTGGTCCGAGTGCAGGCTGTCGGCAGAACATCATCCGTGACGGTAACGGCGCTTTTCGATCTTGTTTCGGCGCCGGATGAGCAGCCGGCGACTGCAACGGCGACTGCAACGGCGACTGCGACGCCTGCTGCATCGGCGACGCCTACACCGTCGCCGACACCCACGCCCGAACCTGCTACCTGGCGGGGTGAGTACTTCAACAACATCACGCTATTTGGAGCCCCGGCTGTGGTTCGTGATGACCCGGACCTGGCTTTCGACTGGGCGATGGCGCCGCCCATCGCCGGGGTGCTGGCAGATGGTTTCGCGGTGCGCTGGACGCGCGTGATCGCCTTCCCCGCGGGCTTTCACAGGTTCTATGTTGAGGCGGATGATGGTGTGCGGGTCAGGCTCGATGGACAGCTCCTTGTCGACGAGTGGCACGGCGCACAGTCCCGCATTTATACTGCTGACCGAACTCTGTTGGCGGGCGACCACACGGTGGTGGTCGAGTATTACGAGGCGTGGGGCTCTGCCTCCATCCGGTTCTGGTGGGACCGCCCTGATGCCTATCCGCAATGGCGCGGCGACTATTACTCAAACATCCGGTTGAGCGGCGAGCCCGTGCTCACCCGCAATGACGTCTCCCTGCATTTCGTATGGGGGACAGGTGCACCGGCGAATGGCCTGCCGGCGGATAAGTTCTCCGTCCGATGGACCCGCACGCTGACGTTCGACGCCGGCAGCTACCGCTTCCGGGTTCTGGTGGATGATGGCGCCCGGCTATATGTGGATGGCGTGCGCGTCATCGATGCGTGGACGAACGGTGCCGCGCGTGAGGTGACCGGCGACATCTCGCTATCCGGCGGTGACCACGAGATTCGCCTGGACTACTACGATGCCGGGGGCGACGCGGTCATTCAGCTGACGTGGGAGAAGGTCGGTGCTTACGACAACTGGCGCGGCGAGTACTGGCGTAACCGGTCGTTCTCAGGCCTGCCCACACTGGTGCGCAACGATGCAGCTATTGACTTTTCCTGGGATACGGGGTCGCCTGCGCCGGAGATACCCTCCAACGGTTTCTCGGCTCGCTGGAGCCGGGCGCTGGAGTTCGCCACCGGGACCTACAAGTTCCGCGTGCTCGTCGACGATGGGGCCCGGCTCTGGGTGGATGACCGGTTGGTGATCGATGCGTGGGAAGATGGTGGCACTCGGGAGCTGTCGGTGGATCTGCCGCTGGCTGCCGGTGACCATACGTTGATGCTCGAATACTACGAGGGCTATGGACAGGCCAGGGCACGCCTCACCTGGGAGGGGATCACGCCCAGTTTCCCGGATTGGAAGGGCGAGTATTGGTCCAACGCGAATCTGGCAGGGGCGCCGGTGCTGGTGCGCAATGATCGTAAGATCGCCTTTGACTGGGACAGAGGCGCCCCCGATGTGGGCCTGCCCGTAGACGAGTTCTCGGCGCGCTGGAGCCGGGCCACCACGTTCGAGGCGGGGCTCCATCGATTCAGTGCGGTTGCCGATGACGGGGTGCGCGTGAGTGTGGATGGCGATCGTGTGATTGATGTGTG
>Ga0209121_10005827_pt1 | contig 11030 bp, 7 predicted proteins | sample Cruoilmetagenom3_FD_187292 | JGI IMG/M metagenome (GOLD analysis project Ga0209121, IMG submission 187292) | Oil polluted marine microbial communities from Coal Oil Point, Santa Barbara, California, USA - Sample 3 (SPAdes) (version 2) | ecosystem: Environmental > Aquatic > Marine > Oil seeps ...
GGCAGTCTGGCAACACGACGCGAGCGGTCGAAGAATGGCGAAAGGTCGAGGGGGTTGATGTTTACTACGCCAACCGAAGTGCGAGCAGCGCGGCAGTGGGAGGCTTGTCAGAGAGCCAGAGAGCTGCTGAAATCGCCCAAGCGATTGATCCTACAATGAAAGTGGACAAAAGCGCAATGTATGAGGGCCTTTGCGAAGCCTGGCAAGATGCGATGCAGCCTGAAAAAGCGCTGCCGTGGTGTGAATTGTCGGCCCAGGCACTAAGCAATGGCTGGGCACAGATCGCACTTGCGGGCGCCCAGATGGACATAGGCGATCACGAAGGTGCCCTGACGACGCTACGGTGGGCCCTCGATCTGCGACAGCCAGATTCGACGGGCCCAGCCTATCAGAAGTTGGCAGAGGTGTATGTAAGGGTGGGCCGGCCGGAGGAGGGGATTGCAGCCTATGAGGCTGCTTTGGAACTTGGGTTTTCCAACCAGTGGCTTTACGCAGGACTTGCCAAAGCCCTACTACGATCCGGAGACCTCGAAGCAGCATGTCAGAGTTTTTCCCAGGCACAGCGTCTTGGCTTTGTGCCATCCCCCAAGAACGAACAAGAGTTCGCTGGCTGCAAGCCTCTAGAATGAGATGTGGCAGACGGGATGCATCCCAAGATCTGAAGCGATGGATATTGTTCCTTTAGGGCAGGAGGAAAGGGCATGGATCCGACAGGCCAGCAGCCGTTGATCTCAATTATTACGCCCAGCTATAACCAGGCGCCTTTCATCGAGGAGGCAATTCTCTCAGTCGGCAACCAGGATTATCCGTTTGTTGAGCATATCATTGTAGATGGTGGATCGACGGATGGATCGGTAGAGATCATCAAGGCGTATGCGCGACGATCCCCAGATCGAATTCGGTGGGTGTCTGAGCCGGACGAAGGGCAGGCAGACGCCATCAACAAGGGCTTTCGTATGGCGACAGGGCAAATCGTGGCCTGGTTGAACTCGGACGACACATATCTATTCCGCTCCACACTGAGTGAAGTTGTAGATGCATTCCACCGAATGCCAGAGGCAGATATCATATATGGTGACGCTGTGCTCATTGACAAGGACAATCGTCTGTTGAGGGTTCTATGTTCACCTTCCTTTGGCTATGATTGGTTACTCCGTGGGTGCCGCCTGACTCAGCCCACTGTCTTCTTCCGCCAGCAGGTTATTGGGGCCGAAAAACTGGCCCGACCGATTACTGTTGTACTTGATTACGAATTCTGGCTCCGTCTTGGCAGAAAGTACCGTTTTGTGCACGTGCCGCGTTTGTGGGCGACAGACCGCAATCACTCCGGACGTAAGATCCTGGCCCACCGTGACGAACTTGTTCGTCAGAGCTGGGCCGTCAGGCGACAGTATGGTCAGGATATGGATGCTCCCTATTACCTGCAACACCACTTGGACAAGTTACTATACGGACTGCCCGGCCTGGTCAAGGGGCTGATCGCGCTGCCTGGCTTGTACCATGCCGACGCTGAGGCCTTCGCTATCCCCCTCCGGCTTGAGCCCCCTATATCCACCATCTGGCGTCAGTTGTGGAAGAAGAATAGGGATTTGATATGACGACAGAGCGTGTTCCTCGTTCCTTATTGTGGCTATGCTATCTCTATATTGCCTCATTGCCTTTTTTCAGTTTTACTCTGTTCAATTGGGGCGACCGGGGCTTCGGCAGGCCAGATTGGCTTCTGGGAGCCGCCTTGGTAGTCGTATTCGCTTGTAAGCTGGCTATTGGCCGAATTCGGTTGCGCCGCAGTCCGGCTAACAAGTTTGTGGCCTTCTATGTGTATAGTGGATTGCTCAGCGCGGCCAATCTCTTCAATGCAACGGACGCCCAGTTCATTGATTTTGGCACCAAGGCAGCGCAGTTGTTGTTGGTGACCGCGGTCTTCTTCGTTATTTCGAGTCTGCCGCTCGGCGAGCAAGAACTAAAGAATATACTGAAAGTGTGGTTTCTCGTCGCCTTTGTGGTGGCAGCGTACGCTGTGTACCAGTTGTTTGCGCGCCTCTACGATTGGCCTTTTGCTTCCTTGGCACTGAGTAACCCGACCACTGCTCCTGGCGGCATACAGACCGCTCGAAGATTCGTGCTTGTTGGTGGCGAACTGAAGTGGGCGGGGCGTGGGACTGCTGGGATCCAGTATGCCCAGGTGTCCAGCTTCCTCAGGGAGCCAAGCTGGCTTGGCTCTTACCTTCTGAGCGGACTGTTTCTTTTTGGTGTTCTAATCCTGAGTGACAAAGGACATCTGGTTCTCCTCAACTCCTCGCGCCTGAACTGGCTCTTTTTGGGCACATTATTGTTAGGCCTGCTGGTGTCAGTTAGTCTAGGAGCCTATGCCTCGTTGCTAGCCACTTTGGCTCTGATGTATGCGGTGCAACGGGTTTATCGGCTTAGGGTCACAAGATCCGTCTTGCTATTGCTGGTGCTGCTTCTGTTGAGCGGCCTTCTGTTCTCTGCAATTGGAATCGACTTCTTTGGAGTTGCCTCAGCCAGGCTTAGCGGGCTTTTCGGCGCCATGGTACATGGATCTGGTGGGGGCACCTCCTATGGGGTGCGGTTGGAGCGCAGCCTCGCTGCTCTGAAGGTGTGGGTTTCCAATCCCCTTTTAGGTGTGGGCTTGAATAACACGCATTATCATACGGCTGAGGGGATTAGTCTTATCAGCAATGGTTGGGCTGAACTCTTGTCCAGTCAGGGCTTGATAGGATTCATGGCCATGGTTTTGATATTGTGGTCTTTACTGCGGGGTTTGCACAACCTCTTGAAGGTGGTTGATCCATCGTCGTGGTGGTATTTTCTTATTGTTGGCTTACTCTTCGTCTTGGTGAGTGATACTATTGATACCCTCTTCAGCCACGTCTGGACCCATCCCTTGCGTTGGTTCACTTTGTCGATGGCCAATCTGGTGTATATTCAGGCCAGCGCCAGGTTCGGCCGGTCTGCATCCAGCCGTGGGATAGAAACATGAGGATCCTCGTGCTTTCGCCAAGTTCCCCTATTCCTCCCCATACTGGGGGCAAGTTGAGAGTACTCCACTCGCTGATACACCTGTCAAGCAGTCATGAGGTCTCGTTGGTGTCCTTGTTTGAAGGCCACGAAGAGGCGACATTTCTGGCATCTGAGCTACAAGAGTACTGTAATGAAGTATATCTATTCAGAAATGCGTCCTCAAGATCCCGTGCTGTCTTCAAAACGATGATCTCAGGCTATCCCTATCAAATCGCCCGGTTTTGGAGCCCAGAAGCGTACAGCTTCATAAGAGATACGCTCAAAAAGGAACGTTTTGACTTGGTTTGGTGTCATGTCATATCAACCTCTGTGTATTGTGGGCAAGATTCTGATGTCCCGGTGCTACTCGATACGCAAAATGACGATGTGCTCCAATGGTCAAGGTTGGCTCGCACCTCACGCTCTCCCCTGAAAAGAGCCATGGGGTATGTGGAGGCTCGGAAAATGGCAAAGTTTCGCCGTGAAAGAGCATCTCTATTCGACATAATTCTGACGGTGTCGGAGAAAGAAGCACAACTGGCCCAACAATGGGCTCACAAAGGGACACAAATATGGCTAGCCCCCAACGGGGTTGATGTGAGACATTACAGATTCGTTATGCAAGACAAGGATGAGGACATCATAGTTTTCTGTGGAGCAATGGACGTTAACAGGAATGTCGAAGCAGTGTTGTTCTTCATGGGGGAAGTTTTCCCTATGTTGGCGAATGAAGTACCAGATATTGAATTCAGAGTTGTGGGCAGGAATCCGGCTAGATCCATACTAAGGTTCCAGGATGTCGCCAACGTAACCATCACTGGCACAGTCGACGATGTTCGGCCGCACTACACCCAAGCGAAAGTGGCAGTAGCACCGTCCAAACTTGGCGGGGGGACGAAGCTCAAGGTACTTGAGGCCATGGCGATGGGCGTTCCTGTTGTGGCCACATCTACGGGGGCTCAGGGTCTTGACGTGGAAGATGGGATACATCTCTTCGTTGAAGATGAACCCCGGTCTTTCGCGGAGAGGGTCGTGATGCTCTTGAGAAATGAGCCGGAGAGGGAGAGAATTGCCCAGAATGCACGGGCATTGGTGGAAAGGAAATACTCGTGGGAAAGCCTATTCAAAGATCTCGACAGCAGACTTGCAGAGTATATGGAGGCTCGGAACAGATAGAAGTCATCTTGTGCGGTTTCCGGGACAACGGCCAACGCGGTTGGCCTGCTACCCACTACAAATGGAGAATGCCCGAAAACCGCCCAGGAAACGCTGAAGGCTCTTGGGGAGATTGTTGACAAGTGATACCAACCGTACCGTACAATGTCATCTTACTGACTACTGATTCCCTTCGCGCCGATTGTGTGGGTCCGCGAGGCGAGGATCCATCTGTAACTCCACATCTTGATGAGTTGAGACGGGACAGTGTGGACTTCAGTTGCGCTTGTTCTGCGTCTTCGTACACCTGGGGCGTCTTTGCCAGCGTTTTTCTGTCGGCCTATCCCGCAACTGTTACCACCCGTCGTGGCGTGCTTGTCGCACAGCGGCCTACCTTGGCCGAGTTGCTTCAACGAAACGGTTACATGACGGCGGGCTTCAACTCCAACCCTTTCATCTCAACCGGCTTCGGCTATGGCCGGGGCTTTGACCTGTTGGACGACGGGCTCGTTCTGAAGGGCGCCAGGATTCCAGATTGGATCTATCCGCTGCTGGCCAGGGCGCAGCGAATGGTCATGCGGCAGCCTTATCTCTCCGCAGCGGCCATCAATCGCAAGGCTGCCCGGTGGCTTCGTCAAACGTGTAAACACCGCCGACCCTTTTTTCTCTGGCTGCACTATATGGATGTGCACGGTCCCTATCAATCCAAACGGGGCCTGACTTATCTGAACAAGTTACGTGCCGAGTGGCTATGGCGCAAGGCATGCGCTACGCCTGAGAAGATCTCCCCGCGTGAGCATGAAGAGCTTCTCAGATTCTATAGGGAGGAAATCGCTTACGCAGATCATCACATCGGATTGCTGCTGGCCCTGCTTCGCCAACTTGGGGTATGTGACAGCACGATTATCATCCTCTGCGCAGACCACGGTGACGAATTCAGAGAGCATGGCCGCTACTCACATTGGCGACAGCTCTACGATGAGTTGGTTCGCGTGCCGTTGATTATCCGCCATCCAGAGGGCCAGCGGGGGCTGAGCGTAGATACCCCGGTTGGATTAGTGGATATCCTGCCCACGATAGTGGATATGCTCAGCCTTGAAGCTGACTCTTCTCAGTTCGTTGGTCAATCGCTCTGGTCACTCTTGCGGGATGGTGATACGAGAGGGCTGTCTGGCTTCGTGGTCGGCGATGCCACGCCAGACCGGGATGACACCATCGTGAGCATTCGGACCGACCTGTGGAAGCTGATCATTGACAGCACCAAAGGTGGTGCGGAGCTTTATGATCTGGAGCGCGACCCTGGCGAGCAGGTGAATGTCATAGCGCAATACCCCGAGGTAGCTCAAGAGTTGGAAGCAAAGTTGTGGGCGGAGTTCTCGAAGCAACCAATTGAGGCCACAGGACAAGTAGCTGGGCCCGAGTGGAATAGGGCGGAGGAGCAGGAAGTCCTTGCTCGTCTACAAGCGCTTGGTTATGTGGATTGGGTGGAAGAGCATAAGCAACGGCAGACGAGGGACAAGTGAAGCAAGTCTTACAGTCTTACAAATCTGGTGTATTGAAGTTGACTGAGGTGCCCATCCCAGCTCTCAAACGGGGTCATGTGCTCGTTCGCACTGTGGCCTCGTTGGTCAGCGTGGGCACGGAGAAGTACATGCTGGAACTGGCCCGCAAGTCGCTCCTTGGCAAGGCCCTGGCCCGGCCTGACCTGGCCCGCCAAGTGATCGCCAAGGCCCAGGCTGAGGGTGTTCTGGAAGCCTGGCGCCAGGCCATGGGGCGGTTGGACACACCGATGCCCCTGGGCTACTCCTCAGCCGGAGTGGTGATGGATGTGGGCCCAGGCGTCGAAGGCTTCACTGTTGGTGACCGGGTAGCTTGTGCCGGCTCTGGCTACGCAGGACATACCGAAGTTGCCTCGGCGCCCTCCAATCTGTGCGTCAGGATTCCCGATGGCGTGGACTTCGAATCCGCTGCTTTCGTCGCCCTGGGCAGCATTGCCCTGGAAGCGGTGCGCATGGCTTGGGTTTCCCTGGGTGATACTGTCGTCGTCATCGGCCTGGGGCTCCTGGGCCAGATCGCCGTCCAGCTCCTTAACGCTGCTGGCTGCCACGTCATCGGCATGGACATCACCTCCCAGAAGGTCAAAATGGCTCTTCAACACGGCACCGAGTCTGTCGCCTCCGACTACCAGCAACTATCAGCTATCTGCTGCCAGCGAACCGCCAGCTACGGTGCCGACGCGGTGGTTATTCTGGCTGCCACTTCCAGCAACGAGCCGCTGGAGCAGGCTGCCGAACTGTGCCGCGAGCGGGGCCGCATCGTCGCCGCTGGACTGGTGGGGCTAGAGATCCCCCGCAAGCCCTTCTATGACAAGGAACTCGAACTGATCGTCTCCCGAGCGTGGGGGCCTGGCCTTTACGACCCCAGCTACACCGAAAAGGGCCTGGACTATCCTATCGCCTACGCCCGCTGGACGGCCAAGCGCAACATGGTGGAATTCCTGGCCCAACTGGCCAAACGCACCGTCCGCGTGGACCATCTCATCACCCACCGCTTCCCCTTCGAACGTGCCTTGGAGGCCTATGAGTTCATTCTGGGGGGCAAAGAGCCGTACATGGGGGTGCTATTGAGCTATCCAGAGTCGGAAGTCCAGGGCCTGGAGTCCAGAGTCGTCTGGCTAAGGCAGCAGATGGCAGATGGTAACCACCCGCCATCGGCCATCGGCCGTCGGCCATCAGCTATCATCCACCAGCCATTGGCCATTGGCCTCATCGGCGCCGGCCAGTTCGCTACCGGTACGCTACTCCCGGCCATGAAGGGCCTCAAGGACCTGCGTTTCCGGGGCGTGGCCACATCCACCGGTCTCAGCGCCCGCCACGTTGCCGAGAAGTTTGGCTTCGGATACTGCACCACCGATTATCACGAGATTCTCAACGATCCCGAAATCGCTCTGGTCTTCATTTTGACTCGCCACGGCTCCCACCCTCGCTTCGTCACCGAAGCCCTCAGGACAGGCAAGCATGTCTTCGTGGAGAAGCCGCTGGCGCTCAACCTGGAGCAACTCCGTGCGGTCGTTGAGACGTTCGACGTTCGAGACTATTCAAGCGTTCAGACGTTGCTCATGGTCGGCTTCAATCGGCGCTTCTCGCCATTTGCGCAGTGGCTGAAGGAGCGCTTCGCCAAAGTGGACGAACCGCTGGCGGTGCATTGCACGGTGAATGCCGGGTTCGTGCCGCGTGATCATTGGGTGCACGATCCGGAGCAGGGTGGTGGGCGCATCATCGGCGAAGTGTGCCATTTCGTGGATCTCATTCAGTACCTGACCGGTTCGTTGCCCGTGCAGGTCTATGCCGAGACCATCAAGGCGCGAGGCTATCAACCCAGCGACAACGTGACCATCACGCTCAGAATGGCCAACAATGCCGTCGGCTCTATCACCTACGTGGCCGGGGGCGACAAGCGTTACCCGCGAGAGCGGGTGGAGGTATTCGGAGGTGGGGCCGTGGGCGTCATAGAGAACTTCAAGGCAGCGGCGTTCACTCGCGGGGGCCGCAAGCGGCACATCCGCAACTGGCTCAGCGTAGACCGGGGGTATCGAGATGAAATCAAGGCGCTCCTGGCAGCCATCCGCAGCGGTGGACAATCGGCCGTGGCCTTCGAGGAGTACGTCTACACCACGTTAGCAACGTTCGCCATCGAAGAATCGTTGCGGCGAGGTGTGCCGGTGGCTGTTGACCCATGCCTGCTGCGTGAGCTAGAAAAGTCATAGCAGCAGTCGTGGCGCTTGGTAGGGTATCATCGTGAACATTCTTCTGCTAACAGCCTACTTCCCTCCCGATATTGGCTCCGCGGCTCATCTCTTCTACGAGCTAGGTACGGCGTTGGTGGAACGGGACTATCGGGTAACCGTTCTGACCGGCATGCCTGGCTACCATGCCCAGGGTCCATTGGACCGCTACAAAAGGAAAGTGTGGATAAAGGAAAAAGTCAAGGGGATAAGTGTAGTGCGGATAGTGCTTCCCCGCTTCGCGCGTCACCTCATGGTCGGGCGGGCTCTATGGCAGTTCACCACGGCGACAGCTTTTCTCCTTGCTGGCCTGTGCCTACGTCGCCACGATGTGGCGATAGTGTACTCTCCCCCGCTGCCTCTGGGGCTCACAGCCTGGGCTCTGCGTCGCCTGCGGGGTATTCCCTTCATTCTCAACGTGCAGGACCTCTTTCCCCAGAGCATCGTTGACCTGGGTCTGCTCAAGAATCGCTGGATCATCCGCTTGTTCGAGGCTATGGAGTGCTTCATTTACCGGCAAGCAAATGCCATCACTGTCCACTCTCCGGGCAATCGGCAGCACATCGTCGGCAAAGGGACGGCTGCGCACAAGGTGACGGCCATTCCGAACTGGGTGGACACGGACTTCATCCTGCGGGCTGATCGAATGAATGGGTTCCGTGAGGAGCATGGCCTGGATGATGCTTTCGTCATCTCCTTTGCCGGCATCCTGGGCTACTCTCAAGACCTGGACGCGGTGCTCGATGCGGCGGCCCTGCTCAGCGCCTACGATGATATCCTGTGGTTGATCGTGGGCGACGGTGTGAAGAAAACCCACCTGGAACTTAGAGCCCAACAGATGAACCTCTCCAATGTCCGCTTCCTGCCCCTGCAACCCCGCAAAGGGTACCCGGCTGTGCTCCATGCCTCGGACGTCTGCCTGGTCACCCTGCATGCCGGAGTCAGTACCCCGGTCGTTCCCTCCAAGATCCTCAGTAGCATGGCGGCAGGCCGGCCTGTGGTTGCCGCTCTCAACCTGGACGGTGACGCCCCTCGTCTCATCGCCGAAGCCCGATGCGGCCTGTGCGTCCCTCCTGAGGAGCCTCATGCCCTGGCCGAAGCTGTGCTGCGATTGTACCGCGACGCGGGGTTGCGTGAGCGTATGGGAAGCAACGGGCGGCGATATGTGGAGGTAAACCACACCCCCCAGGTTGCCGCCCGGCAATACGCCGGATTGCTGGAGGAAGTGGCCGGGGTTCAACCGGGGAAGTGGGTGAGGGGAGGCTGAGGGGATAACCTACCCGGTTTGTATGTATTGGCCAATTGTGGTAGCATCGACGGCGTGTAACTGTAGCGTCCCTCTGCCATTCGTGAAGCGACGCGTCCAGTATTGATGAATCAACGAGGAGAGTAGTCACTATGGAATCTCAAGCTCAACCTTATTACGAGGAAAGCGACCTCCGCCAGTACATTCGTGTCCTGATACGGCGCTGGCCGCTGATCCTGATTGTTGTCGCACTGGCTGCAACGATCGGCTTTTTCGTCAGCAAGTGGCAAGAGCGGGAGCCAACGTACGAGGCCACGGCGCTGGTAGTCATGGGGAGTCCGCGTTACGTGCTGAAGTACGACACGCGTATCCAGACTGCGGCGCAGGCGAAGATAGGAATGACGGAAAGCACCCTCACCGCTCTGGCGACGAGTGACGAGATGTTGCGTCAGGTGTTGGCGGAAGTCCAGGATGCCTTGCCGGAGACACGGCTCACACTGCGATCCTTGAAGAGGACGTTGGCAGCTTCGGCATACGGCGACTCCGGCCTCCTGACCTTGACGGCGCAGGGGAGTGAGCCGGCGGTGGTAGCGGAGATAGTCAACACGTGGGCTGACGTTTTTGTGACATACGCCAACCGTGTCTACGGGGTCAGTGGGGGCGTGAGTTTCTTCGAGGCCCAGGTGGCTCGCGCCAAGGAGGAGCTGGACGAAGCGCAGCAAGACCTGATTGCCTATCAGGCACAGAGCGAGTTGGGAATGTTGGAAAACCAGTACAAGTCATTGGGATCCTTGCAGATGGAATACGTGAGCGAGCAGCGACGCATTGGGAGTCTGTTGCAGGATGTGGACATCTTGCGAGCGCAACTGGGTGAGCGACCTGTAACGACGCCCATCCCCTTTGATGACCAACTTGCGATACTGGGGCTGTCCCTGAAAGCTCTCAATGCTCCTCTGGGTAGATCCAATCCGGCAAACGTTGTGATCAACGATGAGAGCCTTTGGGCAAGCCGTTCGCGAGCGGAGGCCTTGACCTACCTGGAGACGTTGGAAGAGAATCTGCAGACGAAGCTAGCGTATTACGGCACACAGCTTGCAGATATAGTACCCTGGCTGCAGGACCTGCAGGAGCGCATGGAGTCTTCCGGGGCGGAAGGGGAACAGCTGACGCAAGCCCGCGATTTAGCGCGGGAGATCCAGTATATGGTGATGCGCGAGCTGGAGGAGACCCGCATCCTTGATGCGGACATTGCCAATCGGGCCTGGGTGACCAGCACCGCCGATGTTCCACAGCGACCCCTGGAGCCGCCGCGCACCTTGCAGAATACGATCTTGGCAGCCGTGGTGGGGTTGCTGATCGCTGTGGGGGTGGCGTTTCTGTTGGAGTACCTGGCAGGGGAACGACAGCCTGTGGAAGTGCGAGAGCAGACTTTGGATTCGGGGGCAGTCAGCGATTAGACTGTAAGGCTGAGGAGGATAGTCACATGGAATCTCTACCTCAACGTCAGTATTATGAGGAAGGAATTGACTTCCGCCGCTACGTTGATGTCCTGCGGCGGCGTTGGCCGCTGATCCTGGCGGCAACCTTATTGGCAGCGGCAAGTGCCTTTCTCTTCAGCAAACTGCAAGCGCCAACGTACGAGGCCACAGCGTTGGTGGTGGTGGGCATGCCGCGCTACGTGCTGAACTTCGACCCGCTCATCGAGGGTCCGGAAGCAATGACGATAGGAGGAACTGCTCTGGCCACGCTGGCAACCGCTGACGAGGTGTTGCGGCAGGTGTTGGCGGAAGGCCAGGAGGTTCTGCCGCAGGGAGAGCGCACTCT
>Ga0209121_10005830_pt1 | contig 11019 bp, 12 predicted proteins | sample Cruoilmetagenom3_FD_187292 | JGI IMG/M metagenome (GOLD analysis project Ga0209121, IMG submission 187292) | Oil polluted marine microbial communities from Coal Oil Point, Santa Barbara, California, USA - Sample 3 (SPAdes) (version 2) | ecosystem: Environmental > Aquatic > Marine > Oil seeps ...
CCCTTGATCACCTCCTTTTTCTGTCATGCTGGACTTGATTCAGCATCTCATACCAGATCCTGAAATAAATTCAGGATGACACATTCGCAATTCGTGTTTATTTCTCTCTCTCCCCTCTCGGCTGGTGTCTGAAGTCTGATGTCTGGCGTCTGATGTCTATTTCTCCTAATTCGTGTAATTAAAGCAATAAATTATCCCCCTCTCTTAGTGGAATTCGTTATAAATTCGTGCATTCGTGGTGGTTCTCTTCCTATTCTATCTCTACCAGATCCTGAAATAAATTCAGGATGACACATTTCTAATTAGTTTTCAATTCTTTTTCCATGTTTAATTTTCTCTTTTGTGGTTTTTTTCCTCGCCCTTTATGGCCTATCCGCCAAAGCTTTAGCGTAGGCGGGGAGAGGATTGAGGTGAGGGTGCCAATGGTTTTACCATTGCGGGAAAGCCAACGCCAACGGGAACGGAATAATGAATAATGAACAATAAATGATCAATGGATTTTATGATGTAGAGAATTATTAAATTAAATAAAACATTTGTAAAAATTATGTTGAAAAAAATTTAGAATGTGGTATAATCCACGCAAATGGAGGATTAGATTTTGTCAGATATTAAAGATATTCTAGTGGAATTGGGAATCAATGCATTGCCGGAAATTCAGAATGCTTCCATAGGGGATATAAAAAGCTTTATTGAATTATATGGGTATCCTCTGGAAGTATTGATAGATGATAGAACAGTAATACTTCATGATAAAGGTGATATCGAGAAGATAAAGAATAAAATTTCAGAAAAAGATATTAGAGTAATTGCAAGAAAGAGTTTTAATAAAACAATTAAATTAAATTTGCATATTGATTTTGATTCTGAGGATGCATTTATACATATTGCAATCGAGAGCGGTCAAAATAAGGATTATATTAAAGTACATACATTTTCAATGCTATCCGATTTTAAAATGGATAAAACATTTGTAAAAGACAAAGGATTAAGAAAATCGCTAATCTCCTGTTATAATGCATTTATCCGATCTGATTTGTTACATCTTCATATTGAATTAATAAAAACAGAGAAAAATATCTACTTTTCTGTAAAGAATCCTTTCAATTCTCCACATATTATCACAAAAAGTGATATTGTAATAATATGTAACAATGAAATAATAGGGGAGTATATAAATGATACATTTAAAAGATATGGTGCGGAAGCAAAAATATGTGATATAAATGATATAAAAATAAAATCTTTAGAGGAGAAGAATATATTAATAGTATTGGTTAATGACAACGAGAGGATAGTTGATAGATATATAGAGGGAATTGTCAAAATATCAAAGCAGGATAGAAGTCTGTATTGTATATATATTGGCAAGAAAGAAAAGACATTTAAATCGGCACTAACAGGGGAAAATATTATATTTATTGATTCTCCATATGCATTTATGAGAAGGATGTTTATAGTAATGTGAGCAATTTACTATTTAACCTAACAAAGAAAGACAAAGCTGTTTATATCGGATTGGAATCTACTGGGTTTAATTGTAGTTTCGATTATGAGAAATTCGTTGATTTTAATGATGATATTTTTAACAATAATTATAATATTTGGTATATAGATAATAAAATGAAAGATGAAAATCTTATTTTTGATATTATCGATCTAAATCCTAAACTTATAATTCTTGGTGATATTAAAATCAGTTATGAGATTTTTAAAGAATTAATGCTCTATGCTAAAATTAAAAATGTTCAGTTATTAGGTCCATATTCGGATGGTTTATACCAGCACTCGGATTATATCGGAACTATTAATCCTAATATGTTTAAAAATAATACGGGACATTCTATTATATCCAGTAATAGATATTTACCATATATGATCGAGAAAGAATTGTCATGGTATAATATTGGTTTGTCATATTGCATTACTCTTGGTAGAGGGGAAAATCTGTGTACCACTTATAAAAACTCATTGCAGGAGCTTATAAATCTTAAAGGTTGCTCTTCTATAATCCTACATCTTGATCTGAATAATTTTATAGATTTTGACATCGCAGAATATATAAAGGAAAATGCAATGAAACATATAGTTGTCCTTATAACAGGGAGAAATAAATTTTCACACAGGAGTTATAACTTTGTAAAAAAATTTAGAGAGAATAATATAGATATATGTTTGGATATAACCGAAGTCGTAAACTTAATAAAAAAAACAATTTAATGGAGAGTGTATAATGAACAAATTCCAGATATTTGTAAATACAGATTTTTGTAAGGGGTGTGGCCTCTGTGTTGCATTTTGCCCGAAAAAGGTTTTAGAATTAGACAAAGATACGGGAAAAAGCACTCCAATAAGGATAGAAGATTGTATCGGATGTAAAACATGTGAAAATATGTGTCCTGATTTTGCAATTGCCGTGGAAAAAGAGGGAGAACCTTCTCCCTATGAGAATATCAAATCAGGCGGAGTTAAGGAAGATTAATTGAGAATTATAGATGCTAATGATATTGAAGAATCGGTATACAATTTAACTCTTATAACGGCATTTAATATTAATGAAAAAGAGAGAGGTTTTCTTAAAATAGCCATTAATGAAGAAGAAAGCGATATTGCAAGAAGTGTTATTGGAGATATATTAAATAATGCTGAAATTGCCGAGAAAGAGAGAATACCACTATGTCAGGATACAGGCACTGCAATATATTATGTCGAAATTGGCAATGAATTGATGATTAAAGGTGGTTTACTTAAAAATGCTATAAATAATGGTATGAGAAGAGCATATAACGACGGGTATTTGAGAAAATCAATAGTAAATGATCCGTTATTTAACAGGGCCAACACAGGTGATAATTCCCCTGCAATGATTCATTTTGATGAAATTAGGGGGGATAAATTGAAAATTACATATATTGCAAAGGGTGGAGGGAGTGATAATGTTAGTAAAATCTGGATGTATCAACCAACTGAGGATTTGGAAATTATTATGAATAATATTGTAAATTTCATAAAGGACAATGGTATGAATGCATGTCCTCCTTTAATTGTGGGAATTGGAATTGGAGGAACATTTGACTATGCTGCTTTTCTCGCAAAGAAGGCATTGACTCGGCAGTTAAAAGAGTATAATAAAAATAAAGATTATGCAGAACTTGAAAAAACGCTACTTAAAAGGATAAATAACACAGGACTTGGACCTATGGGATATGGTGGAAAAACAACTGCATTAGCTGTTAATATTGAATATGCCCCCTGTCATTTAGCGTCTCTTCCCGTGGCGATTAATTTAAACTGTCATTCACACAGAACAGGTAGAATCATTTTATGAAAGAGCAAGGATTTGATTTGCAAAAAGACATTGGTAAGATAGCAAATGTTAAAATGGGAGATAGATTATTGGTAAGTGGTATTCTATACACAGTAAGGGATAAAGTACATAGAAAAATATCAGATAGAATTAGAAATAAAGAATCATTGCCTTTTGATATAAAAAACTCAACTATTTATTATTGTGGACCTTCTCCAAAACCCGATGGTAAAATTGTCGGTGCATGTGGACCAACAACAAGTAAAAGGATGGATCGATTTACGCCTTTATTACTTGAAAACGGTTTAAAAATAATGATAGGGAAAGGAGATAGAGGGGATGATGTGAAGAATGCAATCGTTAAAAACAAAGCCCTTTATCTTACTGTAACAGGTGGTGCTGCCGCACTTCTGGCATCACATGTAATTGAATTTGATTTGGTAGCCTTTGATGAGCTTGGACCAGAGGCTTGTTATAGAATGGTAGTTGTTGATTTTCCCTGTATTGTTGCTATAGACAGTATAGGGTCCGATATTTATAATAAAAATGGGAGATGATATGAGCAAAGTAAAGTTAACTCAGGGTGATGAAGCTTGTGCTTTGGCAGCTATTGATGCCGGATGTAGATTCTTTGGTGGATATCCGATTACTCCTGCTTCGGATATTGCTGAGTTTATGTCTTTATTATTGCCAAAGATTGAAGGAAAATTTATACAGATGGAAGATGAAATTGCAAGTATGGCTTCAGTTATCGGTGCAAGTCTCGCAGGGGTAAAATCTATGACAGCAACGAGTGGTCCGGGATTTTCATTAAAACAGGAAAATCTTGGCTTTGCTATTGTTACAGAGGTCCCAACCGTTATAGCTAATGTGCAGAGGGGAGGTCCATCTACTGGATTACCCACACTGCCATCACAGTCGGATATGATGCAGGCAAGATGGGGAACACATGGCGATCATGAAATAATTGCCATTGTTCCAAACTCCGTTAAAGAGGTATATTACGAAACAATTAGAGCATTTAATTTGTCTGAAAAGCTTAGGACACCGGTTATTTTATTAATGGATGAAGTTATAGGACATTTGAGTGAAAATTTTGAAAGACCCGATTTGCATACACTTAAAATTATTAACAGAGAAAAAACAACAAAATCACCAGAGGAGTATTTCCCCTATGATGAAAAAGAGGGGCTTGTACCTCCATTGGTTCCGTTTGGAGAAGGGTATAGATATCATGTAACCGGGCTCATTCATGATAAAACCGGTTTTCCTTCTACTCATGAAGATCAAGTATTTAAACTAATGACCCGACTGAAAGATAAAATATTAAAAAACAGAGATATTATTGATAAATATGAAATTATAAAGGAAGGAAATGAAAAGATTGGAGTATTTGCATATGGTAGTACCGCCAGGACTATGATTGAAGCAAAAAACAGATTAAAAGAGCAGGGAATAAATATTGCCGTAATGAGACCAATAACAATGTGGCCGTTTCCCGGAAATGCTCTTAATGAATTTTCAAAAGGAATTGATAAAATTATTGTAGCGGAGTTAAATTATGGTCAGATTGTAGACGAGGTAATTAGATATGCTGACAAGAATGTTAATATTATACCGCTAAACAAATACACCGGCAGATTAATTTCTCCTCAAGAGATTATTGATAAGGTAATGGAGGTATAGATGAACACTGATATAAAATTAAAATATTTAAGAACAGATAAATTGCCGCATATTTGGTGTCCTGGGTGTGGACATGGTATAATTCTCGGAGCAATTGTAAAGTCTTTTGATAAGATCGGATGGAAAAAAGATGATATAGTTGTTGTTTCCGGAATTGGTTGTTCAGGTAGAACGCCAGGATATATAGATACAAACACATTACATACAACTCATGGTAGAGCATTAGCATTTGCAACAGGTATAAAAATGGCAAAACCCAACCTGCATATAGTAATCATAATGGGAGATGGAGATGCTGCGGCAATTGGGGGCAATCATCTTATACATGCAGCGAGAAGAAATATCGATTTAACTGCAATTGTTTTTAATAATAAAATCTATGGAATGACAGGTGGACAATATTCACCTACTACACCACAAAAAGCCAAAGCAAGTACGGCTCCATATGGTAATATTGAGCCAAATTTCGATCTTGTAAAACTTGTAAAAGGTGCAGGTGCAACTTATGTAGCAAGAGCAACCTCATATCATATAGCATTACTTGAAAAATGTATTTGTAATGGCCTTGCTCACAAAGGGTTTTCATTTATCGATGTTCTTACAACCTGTCCAACACAATATGGAAGATTAAATAAGATGAAATCGCCCGAAGGTAATTTATTAATGATTAAAAACAATACTATTTTAATGTCAAAAGCAGAAAGTATGACAGATGAAGAAATCGGTAACCGTATTATTATCGGTGAATTTGCAAATAATGATAGCAGTCGAGAATATACCGAATTATATACTGATGAAATTATAAAGAAAGCAATGAATAAGGAGTAATTGATGAGAACTGAAATCAGATTATGTGGATTTGGAGGACAGGGTTTAATTCTCGCTTCTAAAATTCTTGCACAAGCAGCTATTATGGACGGAAAAATCGTAACACAATATCAAACATATGGCGCACAGGTAAGAGGTGGAACAATTAAGGGGGATATTGTTATTTCGGATAGTGAGATAAGCTATCCGACTGTTTTGAATCCGGATCTTTTTATAGCATTGAGTCAAGATGCATATGATAAATATATTTGTACTGTAAAAGATGATGGAAAAATAATTATCGATCCTTTTTATGTCCATAATGTTACTAAAGATCATATAGCTATTCCCTTTTTTGAGACTGTTAAAGAGAAATTGAGTTCTACACTACCATTAAATATGGTTGTAATTGCATTTATTGCTGAATTTACCGGTGTTGTATCCGAAAGATCGGTTCATGAATCCGTACTGAAAAAAGTCCCGCCACATACAGTAGACTTAAATATACAAGCTTTACGATTAGGAGCTGACATTGCCAAAAGATACGGATGAAAAAATCAAAATAAGATATAAGGGAAAAGTATACTCATTCGATAATCCTATCAAAGGGAAGGATTTAATTAAGAATTTAAATATTCCAAGAAAGGATTTTGTGGTTGCAATAGTTAAAAACAATACACATATAAGATTATCGGATGTTATCGATAGTAATTGTATGGTCGATTTTATATATCTGAATAGCGTCAATGGAATGAGGATTTATTCATCAACATTCTTTATTATACTATTAAAAGCATTCTATGATTTATTCCCTAATGGTCAACTTGTAATTGATCATTCAATCTCCAAGGGCTATTATTGTTATCCGGAGTTAGGCAGATTATTTGATTTTTATGATATTAAAAAATTATCCCGAAAGATTGAAGAAATAATTAGTAAAAATTTACCAATTACTATGAAAAATATGGAAGTCAATCAAGCCAGGGATTTCTTTAAACAGAAAGGTTTTTTCGATACTTATGAATTATTAAAATTTCTGGACTCGGGTAATCTTAGTGTCTATTTCTTAAAAGATAACTGTGAATTTTACAATGAACCTCTTTTACCATCAACGGGTTATATTAAAAAATTTAATTTAAGATCTTATTCCCCCGGTTTTATCGTTCAAATTCCATATTATACAAAGGAGGGAAGAATACCCGAATTTGCAGAAGAGAAAAAGCTTTTTACAATTTTTAGAGAAACATATAATCAGAATAAAATTCTCGGAATCAATAATGTTGTTAATATGAATAAAGCAATTTGTGATGATAGAATTAGCGAGGTAATTCAACTTGCCGAATCTTTTCATGAAAAGAAAATTCAGAATATTGCAGATGAAATTGACTCAAGGAGAAGCCACCTAAGATTTATCCTTATTTCAGGTCCTTCTTCTTCAGGCAAGACTACATTTTCCAAAAGACTCTCGATTGCACTTAGATTGCATGGAATTAAACCTATAGCTATTTCGCTTGATGATTATTTTCTCGACAGGGAAAAAACGCCAAGAGATAAAAGCGGTGAATATGATTATGAGTCTCTATATGCTATAGATTTGGAATTGCTTACAAGCAATATATTTTCTCTTCTCAGGGGTGACGAAATTACATTGCCAAAATTCAATTTTATCGATGGCAAAAGAGAGAGTGGTAAAATAATCAAACTTACAAAGGATCAAATGCTAATAATAGAGGGCATTCACGGATTAAATCCAAAACTTACTGAGAATATTCCGGGGTATCTAAAATATAATATATATGTTAGTGCTTTAACCCAACTTAATATTGATTTTCATCATCGTATTCCTACGACAGATGGAAGAATAATAAGGAGAATAGTAAGAGACAGTCTTTATAGAGGGCATTCTGCATTGTCTACAATTAAAATGTGGGCTAATGTTAGAAAGGGGGAAGAAAAGAACATTTTTCCATATCAGGAAAATGCAGATGTAATGTTTAATTCTGCTTTGGTGTATGAACTTGCATTGCTTAAGGGAATGGTAACCCCACTTCTTGAAGAAATAGATGATTCGAAGGAAGAGTATCCGGAAGCTTCGAGGTTGCTGAATTTCTTATCGTTTTTTAAGTCGATTGATGATAAAGAAATACCGCCAACATCGATATTAAGAGAATTTATTGGAGGATCGAGCTTCAACTATTAATTATAAATAATTTCTTAAGATATTTATCCTTTTAAACATTTTTAATGTCGTGTTGCACCATCATTCTAACCAATTCATTGAATGAAACCTTAGGTTTCCAACCAAGATTATTCCTTGCTTTTGTACTATCTCCAACAAGTATATCAACCTCAGTAGGTCTGAAATATTTAGGATTTACATTTATAATCACATTCCCATTGGATTTGTTAATGCCAATCTCATCTATTCCTTCACCTCTCCACTCGATATCGATACCAATTTCTTGAAATGCAAGTTCACAGAACTTTTTTACCGAGTGTGTTTCTCCGGTTGATATTACATAATCATCAGGTTTGTCAGCTTGTAACATTAACCACATTGCTAAAACATAATCCTTGGCATATCCCCAATCTCTTTTTGAATTCAAATTACCCAGAGATAGTTTATCCTGAAGCCCTTTGCTAATCCTCGCAGCGGAGAGGGTAATTTTCCTTGTGACGAAGTTTTCCCCTCTTCGAGGTGACTCATGATTAAACAATATGCCATTTACAGCGAACATATCATATGCCTCTCTATAATTTTTTACAATCCAGTGTGCATACAATTTTGCTACGCTATATGGACTTCTCGGGTAGAACGGGGTTGTTTCCGTTTGCGGTATTTCACGGGCTTTTCCATATAATTCAGATGTAGATGCTTGATAAAATTTTGTATCGATACCTGTTTCTCGAATTGCATCAAGAATTCTTAAAACACCAATGCCATCCGTTTCAGCAGTATATTCAGGCACTTCAAATGAAACACGAACATGACTTTGTGCTGCAAGATTATATATCTCCTCCGGACCAACTTTCTCAATTATCCTGTTTAAATTACTTGAATCAGTCATATCCCCATAATGAAGAAAAAATGTTTTTCCATATATCTCTTTATTCATTGTTAAATGATCAATTCTTTGTCTGTTCAGTACGGATGACCTTCTAATAATCCCGTGAACTTCATATCCTTTTTCAAGAAGTAGTTCTGTAAGATAGCTTCCGTCCTGTCCGGTAATGCCTGTGATTAATGCTTTTTTCATATTACACCTCTTAAAATACTATTTTTATATCTTTTAATCGTTTTCCTTTCTTATCTTTTTTCGATATTATTGGATTGTTTACACCCCACTCTATTCCAATATCAGGATCATTCCATATAATTGTATTTTCAGAAGAGGGATTATAGTAGGCGGTACATTTGTAAGTGAGAATTACATCATTGGATAGAACGGCATAACCATGTGCAAAGCCAGGGGGGATCCAAAGTTGTTTTTTATTTATATCGTTTAATTCTATTGAGAAATAATTCCCAAATGTTGGAGATGTTTTTCTAATATCTACTGCTACATCAAGAATCGATCCTTTTATAACCCTTATAAGTTTACCCTGAGCATAAGGATTGCATTGAAAATGCAGTCCTCTGATTACATTTTTTCGGGAGTATGATTCATTATCCTGAACAAATGAAAGGTCTATCCCAATTATGGAATATTTGGACTTGCTAAAACATTCAAAAAAATAACCTCTGTCGTCTTTAAATACATCCGGAGATATTACAATTAAGTCTTTAATTTTAGGTTTACAAATATCCATTAACCCATTCTATTTTCATACATATTTTTATAATATTCCATATATTCACCATTTACAATTTCATTTAACCAATTCCTATTTGCTATATACCAATTGATTGTTTTTCCAATCCCTTCGATAAATGAGTATTTGGGTTTCCATTTGAGCTCATTTGCAATTTTTGATATATTCATTGCATATCGATAGTCATGACCAGGTCTGTCTTTTACAAATTTTACCAAAGAATAGTTTATATTTATTCCGGTTTGTTTGGCAATAATGTCAATAATATTTTTTACAAGATTGATATTATCTATTTCGTTCTGCCCACCAATATTATATATTTCTCCGGGTTTTCCTTTCTCAATAATTATATTTATAGCTCTGATATGATCTTCTATATATATCCAATCCCTTATGTTTTTACCATCACCATAGACGGGAATTTTTCGGTTATTTAGACAATTGTTAATAATTAAAGGAATGAATTTTTCGGGAAATTGGTATGGTCCATAGTTATTTGAACACCTTGAAATTATAACAGGCATTTTAAATGTTGAAAAATATGATTTTACAATCATATCTGCACTTGCTTTTGATGCAGAATACGGGCTTCTCGGTGCAATAGGAGTTGTTTCGGAAAAACAACCACTCTTTCCAAGTTCACCATAAACTTCATCAGTAGATATATGTAAAAATAATTTACTCTTTTCCCACTTGTTTTTATTTAACCATTTGTTTTTTGCTACCTCTAAAAGAGTATGAGTCCCTTCTATATTTGTTTTTATAAAATCGCGAGCATTACTTATACTTCTATCCACATGGCTTTCAGCAGCAAAATTAACTACTATATCGGGATTATAAGTATTAAATAATATGCTCAATTCCTTGTCATTACATATATCACCCTTTATGAAAATATAATTCTTATTTTTTATGTAATCGACCGGGATTTTTGATAAATTTTCTAAATTTCCCGCATATGTTAATTTGTCATAATTAATAATTCTTATATTATTACCATATTTTTCAAATAAATGGTATATAAAATTAGTTCCTATAAAACCTGCCCCTCCTGTAACAAGATATGTTTTCACTATACCTCCTGATAAAATGGATTATATTTGATTGTAGATATATGTCAATGGGTTGAGTAAATAAAGGGAAGAGTAAGGGAGAAAGAGGGATAAGCCACGAATTCACAGATAATAGGGAATGGACATCAGACGCCAGACATCAGACATCAGCCGAAAGGGGAGATAGAGAATCACCCTCACCTTAGTCCTCTCCCGTCGAGGGCGAGGAAATAATATTGGGAAATATCTATCATATAGTAACTTTCCCTCCACATTGCGGGAGGGAATTGAAGGGAGGGGGGTATAATCACAAATTGCACGAATAATAAGGAATAGACGCCAGACATCAGACAT
>Ga0209121_10005831_pt1 | contig 11019 bp, 6 predicted proteins | sample Cruoilmetagenom3_FD_187292 | JGI IMG/M metagenome (GOLD analysis project Ga0209121, IMG submission 187292) | Oil polluted marine microbial communities from Coal Oil Point, Santa Barbara, California, USA - Sample 3 (SPAdes) (version 2) | ecosystem: Environmental > Aquatic > Marine > Oil seeps ...
AAGAATATCAGAAGATATCGGATTGGTCGGTTATGATGATATTCCCTTTGGCTCACTTATCAGACCATCGTTAACTACCGTAAAAGTAAAGAAGCAGGACCTAGGCGTAGAAAGTGTTAAACTATTGCTTTCTCGGATAAATGGTTCTCGGAAAAAGATAAAAAAAATAATGTTAGATGTAGAGTTAATTATTAGGGAAACATAACGATTGGTACCAAAGAAAAAATTCAAAAAGAAAGAAGGTGATATAAAATAAAAAGTTAAAAATAGATTAAAATTGTCAGAGAGTTTTAAATTTATTAAAGGAGGAAATTATAATGAAAAAAGTATATATCTTAAGTGTAGTGGTGATTTTGTTATTTGTACTAGCATTAACCGCTTCTGCGGTAGAATTGAGAGTTGCATTCTGGGGTGGACCCGAGGAAATCGAAATAGAACAGAAAAATTTGGATGAGTTTATGAGGCTTAATCCAGATATAAAAGTAGAACTTGAGTCTATACCTGATTCTTATGAGCAAAAAATACTTACTTCGATGGCAGCAAGTACTGCTCCTGATGTATTTTTGCTTGATTCGGTAATAATCCCAGCTTTTGTAAACAAAGGTGTTCTCTTAAATTTAACCCCATATATTGCTCCTCTTGATATAGATACTGAACAGTTTTATCAGAATGTTTTAAGTTTAGCAAAAAGAGGAAATAAACTTTATGCTTTTCCAAAAGATTTTACACCTATGGTTATCTACTATAATAAAAATCTTTTTGATGAAGCAGGTTTACCTTATCCGCAATCTGGCTGGAGCTGGGAAGATTATTTAAGATATGCTAAGTTGTTAACTAAAGATATAGATAGCGATGGAAAAACTGATCAGTTTGGGGCTACTTTCTCAAAATGGCTGTATATGTGGCAACCCTGGGTTTGGGCAAACGGAGGAGATGTTCTTAATCCTGATGGCAACAAAGCAACGGGATATTTTAACAACAAAAATACTGAAGATGCTATTACATTTTTATTAAACCTGGTAAAGGTGCATAAGGTTGCTCCTGCACCTGAAACACTTTCCGCAATGGGTGGAACGGGAATGATGTTCTATACCGGAAAGGTCGGTATGGTGGAAAGTGGACATTGGTGGTTACCAACTATAAGGAAATATATAGACACAGGTGATATAAATGTCGGGGTGGTTGGACTCCCAACTCCGGAAGGCAAAGAACATGTTACTGTTATGTACGAATCTGGATGGTGTGTACCGGAATCTACCAAACACAATAAGGAAGCAGTTAAATTGGCTGCATTTCTTGCCGGCAGCTTCTCTCAAACTACAAGAGGTGTCACAGGATTAGCTATTCCAGCAGTTATATCGGTTGCAGAAGCTTTAGTGAAAAATGACCGCTATGGCTTAGAAAAGATATTTGTTTCTGAAGTTCCCTACGCCAGACAACCCTGGGGAACCATACTTGAGAAATTTTCAATGGTTGAAGATATAACCGCAAATGCAATCGAGGAAGTATTGGTGAAACAAACCGACATACATACAGTGTTCACCAAAGCAGCTGAACAAATTGATAAAGAATTATCCCAATAATGTTATAAATGATAACCTTTGGGGCATTTATTTAATGCCCCAAAGGTTATTTGGAGGTTTAAGTGAGCAAAGGGAAAAAAGTTTTTCTTTTTATTATATTATTAGTATGGATACCAACTTTAATAATCGGTTTTTTATTTAACTCTTATGGAATACAAAAATTAGAAAGTACCAAAGAGTCGCAGTTACTTAGTGAAGTAAAATTAATTAATGGTGTGTATAAAGTTATAAGAAATAGAGTTATAGATGATTCAAGATGGTTAGTATCTAAATTAAATTTGTCTAAAAATATTTCGGAACCCAACATCATCCCATCAGATAAAAAAATAGATTTTGCTATATTATTTAAAGAAAACAAAGAAATATATCAATATGGTAATCCACCGGGCGTTGAACTATTTTTACAGGATTCAATGTGGAAAGATGTACTTTTACATGAGGATACAATAGCAGATGTCAGGTTTTACGATAATGAAGTCTATGAAATCAGTTATTCAATTGTTGTTTTAGAAGGCAGTGAGATTGGAATTCTTGTATGTGGATACAACCTTAAATTTGATTTGTTTGATAGATACACAGATGTCTACAAGGGTGATCTTGCTTTTTTTTATGAAAATGATTTGCTTTACAGTACAGGAAAGAGTATCAATGTAAGACAAAAAGATTGGCTTCCTCAAGAAATTGTAGAACTGTCCATTGGAAGAGAAAGAGAAGAAGTAACATTACTCAATAACGGGTCTCCAAAATATTTTATAGCGATCGCCCCAATCTTTGATTATAATGAATGGGAAATTTCCGGGTTTATCGGTTTAGTCGAACCTTATTCTGAATTACTAGTCTATACTTCATTTACCCAGAAAAACTTATTAGTAATAGTATTAGTTGCTTTATTTATTGTGATATTAACCAGTATCAATATCTATAAAGCAAATATAAAGCACATTGGAGCAATTATAACTGATGTAACGAAATTCCCCAAGAAAAAATATTGGGTACAATTTATAATCGGAATTATTCTTCCCTTGTTTTTTCTGGGGATTTTTTATAGTTTTATAGTTTACAATTCGATGTTAAAAATAGAGAATGAGAGAATAAATACCGCGGTGAAAGTGTTAAAGAGTGTTGATTTACCAGAAACACTTGATATTAAAGAAATTAAGAAATTATTTGATTATGATATAACGGTTTTTCGAGAAGATGAGTTGTTTCAAACAACTGCAATTGACCAAAATGGAAATAAAGTAGTCGATGTAAAAATACCCCAGGATATTGAAAATTTAGATAATCAGGTTTTCGAAATTGAAGTAAATAAGATTAGAAATAAAGCAGAAATAGTAAAAGAAAGCGGAGAGTCTTTCTTTATCTTATCAGATGATTTTACCAATACAGAAAATGAAATAAAAAACTTGGTTATTAAAGTATTTTTTTCCCTTTTATTAGGAATTATTTTAGCCTATATTGTAATGGCTTATTTGATTTATATTGAGCGGACCAGCTTATTAAGAAAAACTTCTTGGGGGTATTTCTTTCTCGCGCCTTCATTAATACATCTTTTAATATTTGCAGTGGGCCCCATTATTTTTTCTTTATATCTAAGTTTCCATAGATGGAATATAATTGTACCAGCTAAACCATATGTGGGTTTTGAAAATTACTTGAATCTTTTTCAAAATGCTGAATTCTGGAATGCGATGAAGAATACCGCTATCTATACTTTAAATGTCCCTCTAGGCATGGCTTTTTCTCTTTTTATTGCTATTATGATGAATCAAAAAATTCGAGGAATAAATTTTTTAAGAACTATCTATTTCTTACCGAGCGTTTCTTCTTTTGTTGCTATTGCCATGGTGTGGCAATGGATGTATAATCCTGAGTTCGGAATTATAAATTTCCTTCTTGGAAAGATAAATATCGGACCGTTGCCCTGGCTTAGCAGCCCTAATACAGCTCTGCTCTCTTTGATGTTGATGGGCATATGGATAAACATGGGTTATCAAATGGTGATATTTTTAGCAGGGCTTCAAGGTATCCCGATTCACCTTTATGAAGCCGCTATGATAGATGGAGCGAACAGGTGGAATACATTTTTGCATATAACTTTACCTCTATTAAGACCTACCACATTTTTTGTATTAGTAACTTCTATTATAGGTTCTTTCCAGGTTTTTTCTTCGGTATACGTTATGACCGGAGGAGGGCCGGCACGCAGTACAGATGTAGTAGTGTATTATATCTATAGAAATGCCTGGGACTACATGAAGATGGGATATTCTGCTGCAGCATCCTGGATACTTTTCCTGATTATTTTACTTGTAACCTACTTACAATTCAAATATCTTAAGAAAGATATTAGTTATTCGTAAGGTATGAACGAATGGAGGTTAAAAAATTATTGTAGATAATAAAAAAAAGAAAAGAATTAAAAAATTAATTACCAAAACTGTGATATATTTTATCCTCTTAACAGTAGCGCTGAGTATGTTAATACCCTTTATCTGGATGGTATCTACTTCTTTAATGAATGACTTGGAAGTATATCAATTTCCTCCAAAATTTATTCCAAGTAAGCTTTTATGGAGTAATTATCCGGAGGCTTTAAAAGCACTTCCTTTTGATCGTTTCTTCTTTAATAGTACAGTAACTGCAATTTTAGTTACTACGGGACAACTTTTCTTCTGCTCTATGGCTGCTTATGCCTTTTCCAGGATAGAATTCCCCGGGAGAAACAAGGTATTTATGTTATATCTTTCCACTATGATGATACCGGGGGTAGTGACTTTAATACCTTCTTTTATAATAATAAATAATTTTGGGTGGATTGATACTTTCTGGGCTTTAATCATACCTTTGTTAAGTAATGTGTGGGGAATTTTCTTATTGAGACAATTTTTTATGACCATTCCTATCAGTCTATCCGACAGTGCCAGAATTGATGGTGCTTCAGAATTTACCATATATTTAAAGATAATCGTTCCTTTATCCAAACCGGCTCTTGCAACTTTGGGTGTTTTCACTTTAATGGGAACCTGGCGGGCATTGTTATGGCCGCTTATTGTAACCAGAAGTATGAAAATGAGGACTATAGAAGTCGGAATATCAGCCTTTCATTCACTATATGTAACTAATTGGCCCTATCAAATGTCCGCTGCTGTGGTGGCAATGATTCCTATACTAATCTTCTTTTTCTTTGCTCAAAAATATTTTATAGAGGGCATAGCTTTAACCGGGATGAAAGGGTAATAACTTTTTGTATTTAGAGAAAGGAGTTTTTGATGAACATATTAAATTTACTCAGAAGATATGATAAATGGTATCTTGGTGGAGGGAATAAACTTACCTGGACTCCAACCTTCCCGCTATTTTTAAACTACTCTGGTTTTTGGGATTTTGCAAGCTATTACAACCAGAGAATAGAACCCTGCTTTACGGTTACCTTTCTTGATAAAGATGGGAATCCTTATGAACTTAATTTTTTAAATAGAACCTGGATTCCAGCTTTTTTAGAACAAAAATACTCTTGCGGTAGTTTAGAGTTTATAGAAAAAAAGATGGTCCTGCCAAACGATACTCTAGTGTCCGAAATTGAGATATTTAATAATTCTGAGGAAGATGTTGAATTTAATTCGGTAATGTGGACTGCTCAAAATTCTGATTTGTTAAAGGAAGGAAAAACCATTGAGAATATTAAATATTCTGAGGGATTAATTTCTTTTAATAAAAAGGTAGAACGAAGGGTAAGGCCAAAATTATCTTACAAATTAGCCGTATCCATGGGAGTTAATAATGTAAAATCCCATAATGTAAATTTTGCAGAGAGAACTGCTAATTATCCCGACTGGAATCTCACCCCTTTTTATGAAAATTTTGAAAACGGAAGTCTGAAAAATGAGATAAAAACCGATGGCATAACTAAAGAGGGAATATTTTATATGGCATTACATTCCCAGCATACCGTTAAAGCAAATCACAGGATAAAAATAGTATATGTTATGGGTATCGAAACAAGCAGGAAGGATGCCATTGAACATGTAAAAGAAAGCCTGCAATTATTTGATTCGGAAAAATATAGTCTGAATAACTGGGAAGATTATTTTAGTTCATTACCTTTTTTCGAAACATCAAATGAATATTTTAACAGATACTACTGGTATAGATGGTATGGGCTTAAGCTACTTAAGATAGATGCAAAGGAAGGAAATTACCATTACCCTGCAATAGCTGAAGGGATAGATTATTTTCGGGTCTTTATTACCTATAGTGCCCAATGCCATATCTTTGAGACGAAATGGATGAATGACTCATCTGTAGCCAGGGGTTCTCTCTTAAATTTCTTGGAAAATCAGAAAGAAGATGGTTGTTTTATCGGGCATATTTATGTTAAGGGGACCGACGAAAGAAGTTTTTATCATGCAAATTGGGGTTTAGCCTTAAAGCAGTTTCTGATGATTCACGAAGATAGGGAATATATTTCTAAGATATACCCAAAACTGAAAAAATATGTAGAATATTTTGATCGAGAAAGAGATAAAGAAAATAGTGGTTTGTATGATGTAATAGACCAATTTGAAACAGGTCAGGAATTCATGAGCCGCTATATGGTAATTGATAAAAAAGCAGATATACCCGATTGGTCTAATAAAATTAGAATGAAAGGAGTTGATTCTACCACTTATATCTATGAACTTAAAAAGACCACGGCTTATTTAGCTGAAAAATTGGGCAAGAAGAAAGATATGGAAATGTGGAAGGCGAGTTTTATAAAGACAAAAGAAGCCATGCTAAAATATATGTGGAATGAAAAAGAAGAAATGTTTTTTGATCTGGATAACCGTAATTTTTCTCAAACTCATATAAAAGCTGCCACCTGCTTCTATCCCTATTTTACTGATATTGTGAATGAAAAACACCTAAACGGATTAAAGAAACATCTTCTTAATCCAAAAGAATTTTGGACTCCCTATCCTGTAACTTCTTCCAGTGTAGATGATGATTATTTTAATGCTTATGCGGAATGGAAAGGCAAAAGACACAGTTGCCCCTGGAACGGAAGAGTCTGGCCGATGACTAACAGTCATATAGTAGAAGGATTAGGAATAAGTGCTCGAAGATTTAAAGATCCTGTTTTAGAAGAAAAAACAGTTGAGATGTTAGAAAAATTTGTAAAGATGATGTTTTATAGTTCTGACCCGGAAAGACCTAATTGCTTTGAGCATTATAATCCATACTCGGGTAAGGAGTGTATATATAGAGGCATTGATGATTATCAGCATTCCTGGATAAATGATTTAATATTCAAATATATAGTAGGAATAGATATAGAAGAAGATAAGGTGTTTATCGATCCCCTCCCTTCGAGCCTAAAAGATTATAGATGTAAAGTATTTATTAGAGGCCATGAACTTGAGATTGTATATCAGGAAGGAGAAGAATATTTAATAAAAGTAGATAGTCAAATGAAGTTCAGTTCTGTAAAGAGGAAAAAGTTTATCCTTGATATTTAAATAAAATTAATTTTAATAACCAGGGTAACCAAATCTAAGATGCAAAAAAGAAATTTTTACATAGTGATATTAATTATAATGATTGTCTTTGGAGCGCTTTTTTTTTCCAATATTCGCCCGATGTTCTATAATGATGTGGGAATAAAAGCTCTCAGAAACGGGGAATACGAAAAGGCTTTAAGTTATTTCAATAAAGCCCTGATGGCAAAACCTGATTTTGCAATAGCTTATTATAATATCGCTGTAGTTTTTAGGAAAATAAATAGAGGAGAAGATGCAGTAGATGTCCTTAATAAATCGATAGAATTATATCCGGAATTTAATTCTGCTCATTACGAATTAGGGGAAATATGTCTGGCAGATAATCAACTTGATGAAGCGCTGAAAGAATTTAAGATTTGTGAAAGTATCGAAAGTACCGAAGATCCGGAATTAACCAAATTAATAAGAGAGATAGAATTTAAATTGCAAAGTAATATCTCAGAATAAAGAGTTAAAATTTGCGGATTGATTTACTTAGCAAGGAAACAATAATTTTGTTACAGTTGAAGTTGAAATACTTATAATCCGGATTAAAAGCGAGGTTTCTTATTTTAATGAAGAGGATAGCTTATATAATAACCAAGCCAGGAAACGAAGAAGATGCGAAAGTTTTAGAGTGGTTAGAAGAAAGAAATTCTTTTGATTTAGACTTTATTAAAGTAGAACAATTTTCCGAAACGGATAATTTTGATGCTATATGGATTCATTCTATCGAAAATATTGCCTTAAAACAAGATATGATCAACTGGCTAAAAGGGCAATTAGGTAAGGGAACAAACCTTCTCTTAACTATGAATGCAGTAAAATTATTGGTCACTCTTGGCATAGAAGAAAAAAAAGCTTTAAGATTATCAAAAAACAAAATTAAAGGGATGAGAGATATAAAGGGATTTCAGTCATATGATGGTCATTCCCTTTTTGAGGGATTGAATAATGGAGTTTATATATTACAACCCTCAAGTCTTATTAAATCAACAATTAACTATAGGGGCACGAAGGCCAATGTCGTTGCTGTAGAAAAAGCTTATATCAGTTACCATATTGATAAGAGATTAATCTGGAAATATAAAATTGGCAATGCACTCATTCTTGCCATTAGCAGTTTTCTGTCATGGAAAATAAATAAAAATAATCTTTTGGCAGATAATTTTAATAAATTTATGGAGAATGTTTTTAACTATATTACTAATTCCTTCAATTTTGAAAAGGAGATATTCTTTACTACCCAACCATCTTCTGGAACGGCTAAGATAGCAGTTAATTATAACAAGACATTAAATATATGCCCAAAGGATTTTGAATATCGAACCTGTGGATTATCAATCAGTTTTCCACCGTCTTCTAATCTTTACGATCTTGCCGGAAGAAGACTTTTTTTAATGGGTAAAGAGGACGGCGATATAACTGAAATATGGGCACATCCTTATAGAGTACTTAAGAAATTAAAATTAACCATAGACAAAAAGAACATAACAAAATATATAAAAGATTTCATAGTCTACCCGGAATTTGTTTATAGAAAATTAATATACCATAATGGAAACATTGAAGGATATATTCAAGCAGGATTAGATGCACCGATTGCTGCCGTAGAGTACAGATTAAATTTAGATAAAGAACTCCAATTAACCTTCTCCTTCGATATTGATTTAAAAGCCATGTGGCCACGGACTGATTATTATATGGGAAAAATTGAATATGGATATGATGATAAATTGGGAGCAGCTTTTGTTAGTGATAAAAAAAGGCGATGCAGAGTCCTTACAGGTTGTAATATAAAACCATATCAGGTGAAGTTTAAAGTGAGGGAAAATATATCGAATGTGCATATAGAAATGACTTTCAATATTAAAAGTGGAAAAACAAAATTAATATTTGCAGTTACAGCAGCTCAAAAGACGGAAGATGAATTAGAATTATTTTACCAGGCATTTAATACCAGATTAATAAATAATAATCTACGGGCTTATTACACAGACATTCAGAAAAAGATGCTTTACTTCGAAACTGAGGACAAGGGATTTAATACTAGCTTTGATTGGGCTAAGACGGGAATTGATAAATTTTATGCAGAAACACCAGAGTTAGGTAAAGGTTTTTTAGCCGGGTTTGCCAATACCGGGAAAGGCTGGCATAAGGCACGCCCGGGATATGCATGGTATTTCGGAAGGGATTCGGAATGGTGTTCCCTTGGTGTTTTGGGATACGGAGATTTTGAAAAAGTAAAAGAAAATCTTAATCTTCTGATGAAATATCAAAATATTGACGGAAAGATATTTCATGAGATTACTACCAGCGGTATAATCCATTATGATTCAGCTGATGCAACCCCTCTTTTTCTAATTGTTTTTCAGAAATATGTTTCCTATACAGGAAATTATTCTTTTCTTGAAAAAAATTGGCATAATTTTAAGGCAGCGATGCAGTTTTGTTTTTCTACTGATTCCGATAAAGACCATCTAATTGAAAATACAAATATCGGACATGGATGGATTGAATTTGGTAAATTGAGTAGCTCTCATGCATCTTTATACCTAAACTCTATATGGGCGAAAGCCCTGCAAGGAGGAGCTATACTTGCTAAATTTATGAATGAGCCAGAATTAGTAAAAAGGTGGGGAGAGGAAAGCAAAAAAGTTTTAAAAACTATAGATTTACTGTACTGGGATAAAAAAACCCAATATTACGCTTTGGGAATAAACCCCTTAGGAGAGCAATTGAAATTTAATACAATTATGCCCTCGATACCTCTTTATTTTAAATTAGTAAATCCTTCAAAGGCTCACAAAATGCTTATAGATTTTTTTTCCAGTAAATTTAGTTCGGATTGGGGGGTAAGAATTATCGATAATAAAAGTTCTTCTTACCAAGCCCAAAGTTATCACGAAGGAAGCATCTGGCCTCTTTTTACCGGGTGGACTTCTTTAGCAGAATATGCTTATGGAAGAGGACTTCAGGGATATATCCATCTTATGAATAATCTTTTCTTGTGCAAAGACTGGACAAAAGGTTATATCGGAGAAGTTTTTGATGGGGAGAAATATATTCCTTCCGGTGTATGTTCTCATCAAGCCTGGTCGGAAACAATGGCTATTCAGCCAGTGGTTGAGGGGATGCTGGGGTATGAGCCAGATGTGTTGAGTAAGGGTATAGTTCTTTCTCCTAACTTTCCTTCCCATTGGAATAAAGTGAAGATTTGTAACCTGCCTTATGGTAATAACAGATTAAATCTTAAATATTCAAAAAAATGCAAGCCTTCAAGATGGATGGTTAAATATGATCTTTCAGGGGTATTAACAGAAGAAATAGCTTTGGAGTTTCGTCCCTTTTTACCTCCTTTTTCAAGGGTTATTACTGTAAGGGTTAATGGAAAGACTATAAAATATAAAGTTTGTAATGAACTTTACGCTCCACGGGTAATTATTTCCAACTATTTTAAAGGGGATTTTATAATAGAAATCGAATATAAGTGTGATTTTGAAATTATTCCACCGGTTCCATGTCCTAAAATATACCAAAAGAGTACATCGATAAGAATATTAGATATAAAACAATTAAATGATCATAGTTATATTATCAATCTGGAAGGAGTCCCTGAAAAAACATATAAGATCAAGTTAATTCATAATCCAGAAACAAAAATTACTTCATCTTTAGCAGAATCTACAAACCAAGAAAATATAACTACAATGATAGGGGTAAAATTTCCGAAATCGAAAGATAATTATGTAAACATTGATTTAGATATAATTGTAAAAGATAAAAGATAAAGGGAGTAATTTATGCGAATACATAAAAAAAGAATTAAAAAAGAAGATGGTCGTTATTTAATTTATTATACATTTACTGATACTGAAGAAGAAAAGGAGGGCAGGGATGTTAGAGCTGAGATG
>Ga0209121_10005834_pt1 | contig 11009 bp, 11 predicted proteins | sample Cruoilmetagenom3_FD_187292 | JGI IMG/M metagenome (GOLD analysis project Ga0209121, IMG submission 187292) | Oil polluted marine microbial communities from Coal Oil Point, Santa Barbara, California, USA - Sample 3 (SPAdes) (version 2) | ecosystem: Environmental > Aquatic > Marine > Oil seeps ...
AATAATATAATCTTCCTCTGTTTCTATGGAATTGGGGGACGATATAGTTGTCTTTATCGTATGCCTGCCCGTGTCAGCCTCGGTTGAGGGAAGAGGAAGAAGTTGTAGCGTATCTATATCCGAAATGAAGCTCTCAATATCTTGAAAGTGGCTTCCATCTATATATACAATACCCAACATATACCCGTTGCCTTTTATTTGTAATACAGGTCTTTCTACATCACCAACATTGATAGTGTCTCTGACGATGAGGGTAATTTCCTTGATCTCTGAGGGCTGCCTTAAGGAGACAAAAAAGGTGCGTATATCACCTTTGCCCTCATTCTCCCCAATTTGGGTTCCTGATTCGTCAAATGCCCTGACCCTCCACACATACGTCTTTCCATCTTCAAGGGGATATTCTGATGGAGAGTAGAAAAATGATGTTCTATTTTCGAGGTCCACCTCTAATAGTGGAGGGTTTCTGATCGCCTGAAAGCGTGTTTGACCTTTTATGACCTCGCAAAGTCTGAATCTATAAACGAAGGGTCGGGGTGAGACAACAGGAGACCACTGAAATACAGGATTCAATGTGGACAGCGTGTCACAGTCTGGCGGAGATATGAGAAATGGAGGGGAAGGTGATTCTATAAAGAAGTTTGCTTCGTTGTATGCGTAGACATCATTGGTCAAACTCCTTACCTCCATCCTCAATGTATATGTACCCTCTGGAATTCTACCAGATTGTTCTACTTTCCTCTTGAAATCCTCAGAATAGTCATACCATCCACTGAAGTCAGCAATATCAACATTGCTCAGGGTCTTTGTCTCTTGAGGAGCAAAATTCATCTCGGTCTCTGCCCTTATTATGTTGCCTGCTTTCTCGCCTATAACCCTAACAGCTATAATTACCCTCTCCTTTACTGAGTCTGAGTGGGTTACAGAAGCATTTAAGATGCCGGGAGTGTCCTCCCAGTCACTTATGTAAGGTGATGGATATGGGTTTACCGAAATGCCCACGCTCCATTCACCGCACATTGCTGCTGTGGCAAAAACAAGCATGGATGCCACAATTTTTCTCATACTCACCCCCTTTATTAGCATGTTGTATATAATATCAACCGCAGAGTCCACAGAGCACGCAGAGAAATCTTTATTCTTAATCTTTGCGTTCTCCGCGGTTTATTCATGAGATTTACATAACCTATCAGCACTGGATAGTGTAAAAAACTAACTACCCTGATTGTTTCCGCAGTGGGATACCTATGATTACATTATAGCATTTTTTTTGTAAAAAGTCAAGGAAAAAATTTCACGAGATTCCTCTTACCTGCTCCTAGCTATCTTTGCAAAGAGAATACTCAAGAGATAAAGTCCTATTATGGGCAAAGAGACCAAAAGAAGGGTTATCGGGTCCACTGTTGGGGTTATAATGGCGGCAAATACAAGTATTATTATTACTGCATACCTCCACTTTGACAGAAGCAATTCCGTATCTACAATACCGGATTTTGCAAGGTAAAATGTTATTACCGGTACCTCCATTACACTTCCAGACCCTAGAATTAAAAAGATCGAAAATTTGAGAAAGTTATTTATCCCTATCGTCTCTTCGGCTATTCCTTTCCCAAATGAGAACAACACCTTCACAGCAAGAGGAAGTAGGAATCTGTATCCCAGATACGCACCCACACCAAATGCTACCACCCCAAACAGAACGAAATAAAAGACAAGCCCCTTCTCATTCTCTAGAAGGGCTGGCCACAGGAATATAAAGAGATGGAAGAGAAAGAAGGGAAGGGTAACGATGATACCGCTAAAAAGAGAGACATATATACGGGCAAGGAAGGGTTCAAGTGGTGTAAAGAAATGGAGTGTTAGATGGCGAAGCAGAAGGAGAGAGAGCAATTTTGCAGAAAAAAAGTAAGAAATTACAACAGAAATGAAAAAGAATATAAGGATGTATATTATTCTCCTTCTCAGTTCCTCCAGATGTTCTGTAAGGTCCTTTTTCTCCGTCATATTATACATTTAACACTGTCTCAAGATCCGTATGGAAAAATCACCGAAAGACACTAATTATTCAACACCGAATCACACTGAATAAAAAGATATTTAACTAAAAATAACTCTCTTTTTTCGGTGATACTCAGTGTTATTCGGTGTTTAATTATTTATTTCTTAAAAGAAACTCCTCTGCAAGTTCAAAATAAGCCCTTGCCCCCTTTGACCTTGCATCGTAAAGAAGTGCTGGTTTGCCAAATGAGGGTGCCTCTGCAAGTCTGATATTTCTTGGTATAGTTGCCCTGAATACGCTGTTTTTGAAGTGTCTTTCAACTTCTCCCCTTACTTCTCTCGAAAGCAGGGGTCTCATATCAAGCATCGTAAAAAGAATACCTTCTATATCAAGATTTGGGTTCAGGGAGTTCCTTATCCTGGTTATAGTAGAAAACAACCTCGACAAACCCTCCATAGCATAGAATTCGCATTGAATAGGCACAAGCACAGAGTTTGCTGTAACAAGTCCATTTATAGTAAGTAGTCCGAGTGAAGGTGGGGAATCTATAAATATATAATCGTAATCATTCCTCACGCTGTCTATTTTTGATTTGAGTATACTCTCCCTGTCTTTCATATCTACGAGTTCTACCTCTGCGCCAGCAAGTGAAAGTGAAGAGGGGACAAAAAACAGGTATGATAATTCAGTCGGTATGATAGCATCTTTAATGTCTGTGTTTCCTATGAGTACATCATATACGCTCTTGCGTGCTTGTCCGCTTAGCCCGGTTGTCGCATTTGCTTGCGGATCTATGTCAATCAACAATACCCTCCGTTCTGTTACTGCAATAGAGGCGGAGAGATTGACAGCTGTTGTGGTCTTTCCGACGCCTCCCTTTTGGTTTGCTATTGAGATAACTTTACCCATAGTAAGATTGTAGTTACAAATTCAAATCTGTAAACCTTAAATGGCAGACAGCACACATATCGTTCCTTTCGTGAAAATTTTCTTCTGTATTTCAACAACGGAGAGTCCATATCGTTTGAGGGTCTCTTTTGCCTCTTCAAGTTCGGTAGCCAGTCTTTCCCCCTTGAATGTTATAATTCTACCATCATCTTTCAAGAATCCTGCAGTCAGTTGAACTATTTTTTTAATACTGCCGACCGTCCTTGCTGTTATAACATCATACAGCCTGTTGGATTGAAATTGTCTTATGTCCAGATTGTATATACGGACATCGTGAAGTTCGAGTTCTTTCTTTACCTCTCTTAAGAATACCGCTTTCTTCTTTTTTGCTTCAACTATATCAAGAAATATATTGTTATTTAATATCTTCAAGGGAATTCCGGGGAAACCCGCACCGCTTCCAAAATCGAGTAGATAATTACCTTTCAGCAAATAATATATGGAAAGCGAATCTAAAATATGATTTTTTGCGATATCCTTCTCCGCTCTTGATACGAGATTAATTTTCTTATTCCATTTTAGGATAAGTTCGTAGTATTTATATAAATATCGAATCGTCTCTTCCTTAGCAGGTAGCTTTAGCAGTTCAATACCCTCCTTGAGTTTGTCTATCACTGAATCCATCTCCGTTTCTCCCTTTCTCCTTAACGATATTTAGTGTGCTTTAAAATTTGAACCCCACATCCAATTCAATACCTACATCCTCATAAAAGTTATAGAAGTGTGCATCCACAAATGCATCACCCATAGAGAGTGCCCATACACCACAGGACAACCAAAGCCAATCATATCTTTTTGCAATATAGTAGTTGTAGTCGTTTTCTCTCCCTTCGCTCTCTGCATTCATTGCATATATGTGTTCTCTTACGGTAAATCCAAGACAGATTGTCTGGGCCGTTGCAAATATGATACCTTTTATATATTTCTCATTATAGAACTGTCCTCCCCCCGGAAGAATAGATAGAAGCATTGCCTTTGTTGGGGATTTGCCTTCACTGAACAGCGATGCAGGAACTATGAGCATAAGAGCAAGGAATATTCCTGTTACATTTCTATTCATAGTATCTATCTTTAAGATATTTAGAAACCCTTTGAATCTCTTTTTTTAATATATCTCTGCACTTTCTATAGTCTTCTATTCCTTTGCCTACAGGGTCTTCTATCTCTTCTGTCTTTTCGTTCTTTCCAAATTCACCCAGAAGGAAGACCCTGCCTTCTATATCCTGGTAATTTGAGATTATCCATTCCTTCTGTGCTTCTTCCATACACAGGATAAGGTCATAATCATAGACGATGTCCTTTGTTATCTGTTTAGATAACTCTGTCCGTATCTCTATACCAATCTCATGCATAACACTTTTGGCAAAAAACGAAGGAGGAGAATTTTGTGTGGCGAATATACCTGCTGAATTTGTATATATAGTCTGCGGTGCTATTGTTCTTGCCAACCTCACTGCCATCGGGCTTCTGCAAACATTTGCAGTACACACAAAAAGTATTCCAATTTTTGTCCTGTGGGGTAGCATAACCTTATATCCTATCTTTTTTTCAATCTCAAAGATGGAGACCTTTCCTTTCCGCAGTATGGTGAGTGGTGATACTCCGAGCACAGTTGATGGTATCTGTGGTTTCGGTGGATTTCCTCCTACGATGTAATCTATATCGTTACCAAATACCCTTTTTATTTCTTTCGCATTTGAAAGCACAGGTAGACCTTCTACATTGCAACTTGTTGTGGCAAGCGGATTTGGATAATTCCGAAGAAGGATGAGTATGTGTTTCTCATCCGGAATCCTTATACCGACTGTGCCATTCTCCGCTGTGAATGGGATATCTTGTTTTGCCTTGACGACAAGTGTAAGTGGACCTGGCCAGAAATATTGCGATAATTGAGAAGTAAGTTTTGATACCCTTGGTGTAATTGTCTCAAGATGGTTGGGTGACGGGATAAACATAATGAGGGGCTTGTTCCTTTTTCTGTGTTTTATCCGATAGGTTTTCTCTATCGCCTCTTTATTTGTTGCATCGCATCCAATCCCATATACTGTATCTGTGGGGAAAGCGATAATCCCCCCGTCTTTCAATACATTGATTGCCTTGTTTAACCATTTCATATTAACTGCGTAGGGACAGGTTTTTAAACCTGTCCGAGATTCTGCACGATTTGAAATCGTGCCTACATACTTTTTGGACGCCCCGCCGATGGCGGGGTCCCCCGCTGATAGCGGGGTGACAGATTAACCTCGTTAAATAAAATCGTTTTAGTAATCACTCTAGCGTTTATTTTTATGTTATTTAACGGGGCAAACGCTGGTTAACTCAGATTATTTTATTTTTTCACAGATTTTACTTTTGTTATTTTTTATCTCTTAAGTTCTCTTTAAGTCCCTGTCAATTTCTTTTTTTCAAACAGGTTGTAGGCACAAATTCAATTTGTGCTAATTGATTATTGTGGACAGACCTGAAGGTCTGTCTCTACTACTACGATAATGTTTTTTTATTATACCACAAATAATTGAGTTTTGCAAGTTTTTTTTGAGAAGTTCCATCTGAAGGTAAGAGTATAAGGCGGGGTCAGTTAAAGAAAGATTAAATTATGAGCATTGCATCACCATAAGAGTAGAACCTGTATCTCTTTCTTATTGCCTCGTTATACGCTTTCATAATGAGTTCTCTCCCGGCAAATGTAGACACCATAATGAGGAGGGATGTTTTTGGAAGATGGAAGTTTGTTACAAGGCAGTCAACGACCTTGAATTTGTACGGAGGATATATGTAAAGGTCTGTCCTGTCAGTGCCGGAAGATACCCTCCCATTTTTCGTCACGGTTTCAATTGCTCGAACAGTAGTAGTACCAACAGCAAATAGCCTGCCACATCGATTATTTATTTTTCTTGCAACATCTTCTCTAACCTCATAGTACTCGTCTTCCATTTTATGCTCTTCTATCCTCTCTGTCTTAATCGGTTTGAATGTCCCGGGGCCTGTATGGAGGAGTATCTTGAGTACTATAACCCCCTTTTTCTCAATATTTTGAAGAAGTTCTGAAGAGAGGTGTAATCCAGCAGTGGGAGCAGCAACTGCACCTGACACCCTTGCATAGATTGTCTGGTATGATTCCTCATCCAGATCTACAGGGCTTCTTTTTATATACGGAGGGAGAGGAACCTTTCCACAAAGTTCAAGCATCTTCTGAGGATTAATTCCTCCCTCAACCTCAAGGAGTGTATGTCCATTCTCAAGATGTTTTAATACCCTTGCACTTCCTTTATTAAACAATACCCGGATGTCTGGCCTTACCCTCTTCCTCGGTCGTACAAATGCCTCAAAGACGTTGTTCTCTACCTCTCTGATGAAGAATACTTCTATTTTACCCCCTGTATCTTCTTTCTTTCCAAGCATTCGTGCCTTTACAACCTTTGTCTCATTCAAAAGGAGTATATCCCCTGGGTTTATATATTCCTGTATGTCAGAGAACATCCTGTGTTCTATACTCTTATCATCCCTATGTACCACCATAAGTCTTCCATCTTCTCTCCTCTTTGGTGGATACTGCGCTATCAGCTCTTTTGGAAGCTTATAATCAAATTGAGAGAGATACATAATAGTCAATAGTCATTGGTCAATAGTCAATGGTCAATAGTCATTAGTCAATAGTCAATGGTCAATAGTCATTGGTCAATTGGCAATGGTCAATCGGATTCTTCTTCCAGATATCTTTCAAGAATAAGGAGGGCAGAGATACTATCCTTATTACCCTTTATTCCTTTCTTCTTAAGGATTACTTTTGCCTCATCACTTGTGAATCTTTCATCCACAAGCCTTGTTTTTATCCCGAATTGTTCCTCAATCTTGACAGCGAATTTTTTTGCATTTCTTGCCATCTCTCCTTTTTCGCCATCAAGGGTCAGGGGAAGGCCAATCACAATAAGTCCCACGGAGTATATATCTATAATACTCCTCAATTCTTCAAATATGTTCACTCTACTGATGCTCTTTAATGGTTGAGGAATTTTGAGAGGCCCTGAAATAGCCAATCCTACAGATTTTATCCCGAGGTCAATTGCAAGAATCCGCATAAAAATATTAAACACAAAGGTAAAAATTAGGTTATTAGGTAATTAGGTTATTGGGTCATTAAAATATTCAATTAGCAATTGCCGTTGGTTGTGCCGTCGGGAGTTACCTCCTGACACAAGTTATTAAGTTATTAGGTAATTGGGTTATTAGGTAATTATTTTCTTGACACAATGACGCTAAGACGCAATGACACAACGACGCCTCATCTGTAAACGCCCACCCTCTGCTTTGCCGCTATATGCTCTTTGTGTGTTCTTGAGAATATGTGAGTGCCGTCTCCCTTTGCAACAAAATATAGATAATCGGTCTTTGCAGGATGAAGGGCAGCAAATATCGCATTTTTACCTGGATTACAAATTGCCCCGGGCGGTAGACCGGTATGTGTATATGTATTGTATGGAGAATCTACGGTAAGATCCATATATAGTAATCTATTTTTCCTTTCAGGCAGTATATATAGAATTGTAGGACAACTTTCGAGTCTCCTGCCTCTTGCGAGTCGATTGTGATACACGGATGAAATTATGGACATCTCTTCTTTTACCTTTGCCTCTGACTGAATGAGTGAAGCAAGAGTAACAATCTCATTCAGCGTAAATCCAAGACTATCCACCTTTGCCAACATAGTAGAATCAAACAGTTCAAAAAACCTCTCTATCATCATATTTATTACCCTTTCTGGAGGAATGGAATCAAACGCAAAGTAGGTGTCAGGAAACAAAAAGCCCTCAAGTGTAGGTGCGTTTATACCAAATCTATCCAAAAGTGAGGAATCCCTCGCAAGGTTTATAAACTCTGCACTATCCATACTCGTATTGGTTTGGAATATTTCTGCAACATTAAAGATGTTCGTCCCTTCCGGTATAGTCACCTTTATATCAACAGTCTCACCCTCTACTATCTTTCTCAATGCATTCCTTAACCCACAAGGAGTTTCGAATTCGTATCTACCTGCCTTTATTCTTTTGTCATTCCCTGTAATTCTTGCCCAGACAGCAAACAAGACTGGTTGTCTTATAGCTCCACTTTCATACAACTTTTTAGCAACCTCCTCACATCCATCTCCCTTTTCTATCTCGATATAGACACGATTTGGAGAGGAAATTATAAGGAATGACAAGAAAAGCATACTCATAGGCATTCTGTGCTGTCGGTTGGTTATTTCACCACCAAGACACGAAGACACTAAGGAAGGCATTAAGTTTTTTAATTTATTTTTTCTTCGTGTTCTTTGTGTCTTTGTGGTCAGGTTTTGAATTTGAAATTTGAGAATTGTTTGCGATTTGTGATTTGAAATTTGTAATTTTACTCATTTTTATATATCGCGTAACTACCCTCAATTACGTCTATTGGTCTTACCTTGGCCTTTATACCTCGTGATGCGAATATCTCTATGGTTTCGGAGGGGCGATGGGTATAATATTTCTTTCCTGTTATAACTCTTGTAAATATCTTGTGGGGGAAACTCCATATAGAGTTTTTACAACCTGAAATGATGAAATACGAGGGTGTAATTCTTTCAATCACATCAATGACATCTTCAATCGGGATGGTTATAAGTCCCCCTCCCATTATAAGTACATCAAAACTGTCTGTCAGTGATGAGATATCCTCACATTTGAATTCTGTAGACGAATAGTATGTTGAAGCAAACTCTATCATAGATTTACTTTTATCAATTCCAACTATTTTTGTGTTTGGGTATACCCTTTTTATTAACCTGGAGAGAAACCCGGTTCCGCAACAGATATCAACTACAGATAACGGGGGAGAGGGAAGAGAAGTAAGGAATCTATGAACCTCTTTTTCCCATTCTTTTCTCCAGATGCATAAGGGAGGAATGGTTCTGAAGGCAGACTCGTACATATGAGGGAATTTGTATATATCCATGTATGGGTTATTAGGTTATTAGGTCACTACCTAATCACCTAATCAACTATTCAACTAATCAACTATTCAACTTAACTACCTTCCTTACACACTCCTCCATCCAGTGTGTATTTTCTGCCACATTTTCCGCAAGTTGTTTTTCCATTGTCAAATACAAGTTTCTTGCCGCATTCGCACATCCATCCAATCCTTTTTGCAGGAACACCTGCAACGACTGCGTAATCAGTGACGTCCTTTGTGACTACGGCACCCGCCCCAATAAGCGCCCATCTCCCTATAGTAATACCGCATAGTATAGTAGCGTTTGCGCCAATACTTGCTCCTTTTTTTACGAGTGTTGGGATCCACTTCCCGCCCTTTGGATAAGGTGCCCTTGGATTGAGGTCGTTTGTAAATACCGCAGATGGCCCGACGAATACTCCATCCTCAAGGGTTACAAATGTATAGACGGAAACATTATTCTCAAGTTTCACGCCGTTCCCTATAATGGCGTCCTTTGCAACGAAACAGTTCTGACCAATCACACAATTTTCGCCTATGCTTGCTCCTCCCATAATATGAGAAAAATGCCATATCTTTGTCCCTTTACCAATCAATGCTCCCTCATCTATCACTGCAGTGCTATGAGAAAAGTAATCCATATACCCCCCAGATAGAGATATCAAATATCAAAAATCAAAATTAAGTTTTACCACAAAGTTCACAAAGAACACAAAGTTTTTAAAATAAATAGCTTCTCTTTGTGCCCTTTGTGGTTCAAATAAAGAAAATAAGTCCCTTCGTGTTAACATATCAACCACAAAGTTCACGAAGGCTATTTACTATTGACAAGGCGAGGGTGGTCAGATAGCAGCCAGGATTAAAGCACACATTCCCCCAAGCATAGTTGATTTGAGCAATTTACTCGCACGGCTGAACGATATACTATTTCTGTTTATCAGATAGAGGAGCACAGCGAGCGGAGTATTAACAAGGAGAAGGACTGCAACAAGGTATGGTAATCCGTAGATACCCGCTATGTAAGGGAAAAAAGTGAATGCTATAAGAATGATCACCAATGTATTCACAAGTTTTATTGTCTTTTTTATACCATAAACGAGTGGAAATGTCCGTGCATATCTTCTGTCTCCTTCCATATCCTCAATATCCTTTACAAGTTCTCTTGAAAAGTGGAAGAGAAAAGCAAATATAAAGGGTATTATCGTTGGTATAATATGCTCTGCAGCGATTCCTCCGTATACAAATGGAAGTCCTCCAAGAAATGCAACCGCAATGTTTCCTCGGAGTCCCCTCCTCTTTAGTGAGAAGGAGTAGAGGAAGAGAAGAACGGTTACGAGTATAGCCATCTCAACGAGCCAGAACGATCCCAGACCCGCCAGGGCAATTCCAAGTATACACAGGAATAAGGAGAGAATAACTACCTCCTTTCCAGATAACCTTCCAGATGGTATTGGTCTTTCAGGTCTATTTACCTTGTCTATATCCTTGTCTGCAATATCATTTATGACGTTTCCTCCCCCTGTTATTAAAAAACAAGACAAGATGGCTAACCAAACTGTATGTGTGATACCCTGCTTGGTCAGTGCTGCACCTATAAGCACCGAAGCTGCAGCTATCACTCCGTTAAAGGGTCTTATTACCTCAATTCCTGCAATTATTTTCTGTTTCATTGGCAAAAGGTTAACGCAAGAATCCTGATAGATGCTTCCTTTGCGTGTCCAATTTTACAGTAATTATCATACCACAAAAACTGCAGAATGTCAAGTTTTTTAATTGAGGTTTCTGAAAAATACCCAGAAACCTCTGATTACACAGATTTTGAAGAAAGATTACACCGATTTTCGGGAAAATGAGGCGATTCACCACCAAGACACGAAGACATCACTTAGAATGTCAAATTTCCAATTGCCAATGACCCAAAGACCAATACCTACCACCTATCTTTATTTATTATTTGGGTTTTGGAATTTCATTTTTCATTTTGCATTTTAATATTTACCCTATTCGTGCCCTTTGTGTCTTCGTGGTAAGGTCTTTTGTCTTCTGTCTTTTGTCCTTTATCTCTTATATTTTCTTTAAATCCCTGTTAACTTTT
>Ga0209121_10005836_pt1 | contig 11005 bp, 11 predicted proteins | sample Cruoilmetagenom3_FD_187292 | JGI IMG/M metagenome (GOLD analysis project Ga0209121, IMG submission 187292) | Oil polluted marine microbial communities from Coal Oil Point, Santa Barbara, California, USA - Sample 3 (SPAdes) (version 2) | ecosystem: Environmental > Aquatic > Marine > Oil seeps ...
GATACTGCCATCTGGGTTCATGTTAGGCACAACACGGAATACAACGCTGTCTAGCAGTGAGCGACCTACCGTGTCTGTTTCATCGAGTAAACGTTGAAGCAAACCTTCGATTAGCCATTCAGCCATGGTCTCGCCAGGATGTTGGCGACCGATAACCCAGATGTTTTTCTTCTCTTCATTTGGCTCACCAATGGTTAGCAAAGTGATGTCATTGTTGTCTAGCGTGTGACCCAGCGTTTCTAACTTACAAGCCGGGTGCGTTTGAGCACTGTGCAGGAGATCTTGGTGACGATCATATGAGTAAGGCGCGAAATAGGCGAAGTACATTGAATCGTGTTCAGGAATGATATCAAAGCTTAGTGTATCGCCATCGAACTGAGATGGAACACGGAACCACTCTTCACGATCATAAGATGCAACAACATCGTAATCTTTCCAGCCTTCAGGATAGGCTGATGTTGCCAATTGGCCGATTTCAAAGTGGTGAGCTTGTTGATCTTCACTTTCTAAACGGAAGTGAAACCATTGAGAGATTTCAGTCTGGTTGTCTGCTGGGATCGTCAGTTGAATGTTTTGTGGTGAATCTGCTGAAACGACGTGAATGTTGCCGCTTTCGAAATTGCTGAAAATTTTCATTGTAGTTTTTATCTCGTAGTTGAGTTGCCGTAAGACTAGCACACTTTTTTTCGAGCAAACCACTAGCGAGATCGCAATGAGATGTTATTTCAATTATCTATTTCTTATTATCTACCTTTGAGTTTTCTGACTTGAAACTAGCGACGTTGGCAAGTAGTACAACCACGACAGGCAGAACGTGTGTGGCGATCTAACTTACTACGTTGAACCTTACAGTAGGCGTTTTTCAATGCTCTTCGTCCAGAAAACCAATCGTCGGGCTTTGACAGAATGAGATAACCGTTAAAACGCTTCATCAGTTCTATTCTGTTTTGGTCGATGAACTTGCTATCAAACCCAATTTCAAAGTAATCAAGCGCTTGTTCGATAGAAGTGAAGCTCGTTATTTTTTGTTGGAACTCTGTTTGATTCATGGGTAGCTTATTTGTGACTCATCAATAACAGGTATTGTACTAAGCCTATGGTTTGATTTATTGACCTTAGTTATGAGCTCCCCAGTTTTAAGTGTCAACTTACAGATTAAAGTGATCCCTTTTGTTATTGCGTACTTATAGTTTGAAACATCACAGCGAGAGATAACCCATGAATCGAATTAATCCAAAGAAATTACTTCGCAGTAAATGGACTGCCGTTAGCCCAGTAAAAAAAGAAAAGCACTTTATGATCACAGAGGTTGAATTTGAAGAAGGGGAGGTAATTCGTTGCTTAATAGAGGCAGTGATGACCAAGCGAGAGGAAGCTATTAACTGGCGAGAGCTAACCGACAACCAACACTGGCTCCCTGGTTGGAAGTAGGAGTAAGAAAAGTAATCGAGAAGCCTTTTCCCTTGATTAAGAAACAGGTTCGTGGCTCACGAGCTAGTTCCTATCCACTATTTACAGATGTTTGTTTACAGATGCTCGTTTTTGCCAGTACTTCAGCCCCTCTAAAACGCCCGCGGCGTGTGTTGCTGTGCTGGTGTAAACATTTTCTCTGACGGACAGGTGAGCAACTTCCGGATAATGGTTCGCCACCAATATTGAGTTGACGCCTTCTATAGTAAGCATAGATGTGTCGTTCGCAGAATCACCTGCAACGCACACTTCTTCAACACTCAAATCATGCTGTTGGAGCAGATGACGAATCGCCGTGGCTTTATTAACTCCTTTGGGCGTTATATCTAATTACCAGTCGTGAGAGTAAGTGAGATGGACGTCTAGGCCGTGCGATTTCAAGCTCAATCCAATCAGCGTTTGTTGAGGTTCAGATAATTTCCCTTCAAAAGTAATTTTGTAATCGCCTTGATGGTTTTCCAAACGTTCACCCATGAAATTCAGTGATGCGAGTGCCAACTCTACTTTTGATTTGTTCCAAGAAGCTTCTAACTGGTTATGCCAAATATGATCAGGCAATTGGGAGTGGTTGTGATGAATTCTTGTACCAACATCGCTGATAATACTGTGGGGTTTTGGGTAGTTGTTTGAAGCTAATCCAACCCTGATGGAAGGTAAGGTTCTACCTGTCGCAATGATAAAGCGGATATCTGTTTGGTCAGCTAAGTAGTCAGATAACTGATTTACTCCATGAGATGAGCCTCCATCAAGTGTCCCATCAAAGTCACACACCAACATTTTTATCATCAGAATCCCTTTTTTTTCTTTAATCGATAGGCAGAAAAGATCGACGCCTTGCATAAAGAATGGCTCAGCTGCTAGTACTCTACAAGTCGTCTTTTGGTCTAGATAATCGATATTTGATAGTTTGCAGCAAGTATCACAACTGGTGTTGTATTTTTAAAGGTTGAAGATATTTCGACCAACCTGGGTTCATCTTAATAGAATTGGCTTTATCGACTTTTTCCCTTTATGCCGTGATTTTGCCACTTTTCTGTTCGCTTGAACTTCCAGTTTTTAAGCACCCGAAAAACTTAACCAATAGTTTGTATTCGAATTATTTGTACACGAACTATTTATACTTAATTTTGGTTCGTTCAGCCTATTCCTTGTACTAATGTAAAATAAATATTCAATAATCTGTCAGTAAGTAATACATAATTCCGTGCGCATTTGTGATTGCTTAATGTCTTTTATTATCAGTATTTTATTGAATTACTCTTTTTATTTTAACCTTGTTTTTTATATGTTATTTGGTAGTTTTCACTGGCCTTTACCGAATGCAACCCCTTGATTTACTCTACTGGATTGCTTAGAGTGCTAATTGTTTTTTTGAATTTAGATGACCATTTTTAAGTTTAAATAACCATTTTTAAGTTTAAATAACTAACAAAGGATTAGATTTCATGGATCCCATACTGGAAGTTAAGGGACTGTACAAGGTGTTTGGTGAAGACACCGACCGTGCTTTTACGATGATCAGTGAAGGCGCAAACAAAGACAAAGTTTTCGAAGAAACAGGTCTAACGATCGGCGTTAACGATGTTTCTCTTAGTATCAAAGAAGGCGAGATTTTCGTAATAATGGGACTGTCAGGATCTGGCAAATCAACCCTAGTACGCCTTCTTAATCGCTTAATTGAACCCACCAAAGGTAATGTGCTTCTTCGAGGCAAAGATATTGCCCACATCTCAGAAGATGAACTCCGCGAAGTTCGCCGCAACAACATCTCTATGGTTTTCCAAAATTTCGCTTTGATGCCACACATGACGGTGATAGAAAACGCAGCATTTGGCCTTGAGCTTGCGGGTGTTGAGCTAAGTAAACGCAAACAATCTGCATTTGAAGCCTTGGAGCGAGTAGGTCTTGGGCCGTATTCGGAATCTTACCCAGATGAATTATCTGGTGGTATGAAGCAACGTGTTGGTTTGGCTCGTGCCCTAGCATGTGACCCAGATATCTTGTTAATGGATGAAGCATTTTCTGCACTCGACCCTTTGATTCGTACTGAAATGCAGGATGAATTGATTCGTCTTCAAAACGATGACAAACGTACGATTGTGTTCATTTCGCATGATTTGGATGAAGCAATGCGTATTGGTGACCGAATTGCGATTATGCAAAATGGTGAAGTGGTTCAAGTAGGCACCCCTGACGAAATTCTTAACAATCCGGCTAACGATTACGTTGAAGCCTTTTTCCGAGGCGTAAATGTAGCAAGTGTTCTTACTGTGAAAGATATCGCACGTAAGAAACCGGCTGCAGTATTTAAGAAATCGGAACACGATGGCCCAGCTTCTGCTCTGCAAATTCTGATGGATAATGACCGTGAATACGGCATCGTTATCGATAAAAGCAGCCTTTACTCAGGCATCGTTTCTGTCGATTCTCTTCGTCAAGCTCACAAAGAGAACAAATCTTTGGTTAGTGCGCAGCTCGATGATGGTTTAACGCTGAGCCCAGATTTACCTATCAATGATGTACTTGGCCTTGTTGGTGGTGTGCCTTATTCAGTCCCTGTTGTGGATGAACAAGGCAATTACTTCGGTGTGGTGACTAAATCACGACTGTTACAAACATTGGATAAGGGGTAGATCATGTCATCAGAACAAACGAATAATGACCCATGGTCACAATCTACTGTTTCAGAGCAATCGACCCAGCCATCAAGTGATCCTTGGGGTCAAGCAACTGACACCTCACCATCAGCGGATTGGTTAAGCAGTGAAACGGTAGAAACCATACCTTTTGACCCACTTAACCCATTTGCCGAAGCAGTATTGCCTGTCGATACTTGGGTTGAATCTGGTTTGAATTGGTTAGTTGAACACGGGCGTCCGTTATTTCAGGCAATACGAATTCCTATCGATTTCATTCTAAGTTCATTTGAAACGGCATTAGTTTCTACGCCAGCCCCGTTTATGCTTATCATTCTATTTTTGTTGGCATGGCAGTTTTCAAACTTGAAGTTGGGTCTTGCGACTGCAGTATCGCTTACTTTTATCGGTTTGATTGGTGCTTGGTCTGAAGCGATGACCACTCTTTCATTGGTTATGACATCGGTATTCTTCTGTTTATTGATAGGCTTACCAATGGGTATCTGGCTCGCCCGAAGTAATACTGCTGCTAAATTTGTGCGTCCAATTCTAGATGCTATGCAAACCACGCCAGCTTTCGTTTATTTGGTACCAATTGTTATGTTATTTGGTATTGGTAATGTGCCGGGCGTAGTGGTAACCATCATATTTGCACTACCACCAGTGGTACGTTTGACCATCTTGGGCATTCAGCAGGTACCTGAAGAGCTGATAGAAGCAGGTCACTCATTTGGTGCCAGCAAAAAGCAGATGTTATATCGAATTCAATTGCCATTGGCATTGCCAACTATCATGGCAGGCGTGAACCAAACGTTGATGCTGTCGCTATCTATGGTCGTTATCGCGTCAATGATCGCAGTCGGTGGTTTAGGCCAGATGGTATTGAGAGGTATCGGCCGTCTAGATATGGGACTTGCGGCTGTCGGCGGTCTGGGCATCGTTATTCTTGCTATCTTGCTTGATCGCATTACTCAAGTTTTAGGCGCTAACGCAGGCAACACAAAATTACGCTGGTACCAGATGGGACCTGTTTCTCTTGTACTTAACGCATTCAATCTCGGCAACAAATCAGAACTACAATTAAGGAAAAAAACCAATGAATAATTCATGGAAGAGTAAACTTGCTGTTAGCATCGTTTCTACATTAGCAGTATCAACTAACCTTTGGGCTGCAAGCTTACCGGGTGAAGGTGTATCTGTTCAGCCAGTTCAATCTTCTGTCGCTGAGGAAACATTTCAAACGTTGATCGTAAACCGTGCGTTAGAAGAACTTGGCTACGACGTAAAAGCGACACAAGAAGTGGACTACAACGTAGCTTACACTTCTATCGCAAAAGGTGATGCAACGTTCTTAACAGTAGGTTGGTTCCCACTTCATGCTGATAAATACAAAATGGCTGGTGGCGATGACAAATTCTATCGTGAAGGTCAGTATGTAAGTGGCGCGGCACAAGGTTACCTAATAGATAAAAAAACGGCAGAACAGTACAACATTACTAACATTGGCCAACTGACCGACCCGAAAATTGCAAAACTGTTTGATGCAAACGGTGATGGTAAAGCAGACTTAACGGGCTGTAACCCTGGCTGGGGTTGTGAGATGGTTATCGAACATCAACTTTCAGCATTCAAACTTGATGATACAGTTACGCATAACCAAGGTAACTATGCCGCCATTATTGCTGATACGATTTCGCGTTACCAAAAGGGTGAGTCGATTCTTTACTACACTTGGACTCCATACTGGGTGAGTGGCGTGTTGGTTCCAAATGAAGATGTAGTGTGGCTAGAAGTACCATTCTCATCTCTTCCTGGCGATCGTGCTGATGTCGATACAACGTTGTCGAATGGTAAAAACTACGGTTTCCAAATGAACTCGATGCGCATTATCGCGAACAAAGAGTTTGCTAAGAATAACCCAGCGGCGGCGAAGCTTTTCGAAATCATCAAATTGAACATCAACGATGTAAGTGCTCAGAACATGATGATGAGCAAAGGCAAAAACAGCTCTGCTGATATTGAAGCGCATGTAAACGGTTGGATTAAAGCGAATCAAAGTACGTTTGATGCTTGGATTGCAGAATCGAAGAAAGCAGCACTTTAATAACACTTACTTGTATTCGTCCAGACAATATCTGGCCCTTTAATTTGATATTATGAGCGTGTTTAGCGCCAGTGTAGAGTCGCCGAATCACCATCAAATTAAGTAAAGCAATGGCAAGTGTTAATCACTAAAAAAAGCCAGCAGTCTTATTTGGACTGCTGGCTTTTTGCTTTCTGTTTTACTCTTGAGCTTCTAGCGTTCGCCTTGAACTTCAAAGTAGTCGCTTACTAGGCGAGCATGGCCATCGCCTTCCAAAGCCCAGTGCTCACGGTGCACGACACCGAATGCCTTGTTCATCGTCCAGCTTGCAGTCAGGATGTAACCACCTTCTGGGTGTTCTGCCCACGTCACGTCTGTGTAATCAACGTCTTTGAAGCCTTGGTCAATAATATTCTGCCAAAATGCTTGAATCGCTTCACGACCTTCAAAAACACCAAACGGACGCGCTTCCATCACACATACTTCAGTGTATTGAGCTGCACACTCTTTGGCATCTTGGCTGTTGAATGCTTTCTGCCATGCGTCAATGCCTTGCTTGCATGCTTCTAATATTTGGTTGTTTAACATTATTCTCTCCATAACAGTCTTCTTTCAAACACTGTGTTTTGATTTGGGTATCTTGATAAGTTGGATTCAGTTTAGTTCTATAAATTGAATGGAAAAACAGAGATAATAAAAAAGACTGTATGTAAAAAGAGAACAATTAAATGAATAAGCTAAAGCAGATGTCTATTTTCGCTCATATTGTAGAGCAGGGTTCAGTATCAGCGGCGGCTGAAAAGCTTGAACTATCTAAGTCTGTCGTCAGCCAGCACCTTAAAATACTGGAACAAGAGTTAGGCGCCTCACTTCTTAAACGAACAACGCGGAGACAGATCCTGACCAGTATGGGGGAGCGTTTTTATCTAAGCTGTAAAGACATCAACGTGATCGCTGACTCTGCTTGGGATATGGCGAAAGCAGAATTAGAAGAGCCACAAGGTCGGATTAGAATCACGGCGCCGAATGCGCTGATGGACTTGCTCGTCGCGCCTGTTATTGCAGAGCTAATGAAGCAATACCCGAAATTAGAACCAGAACTGATTGGTGATGACCAGCACTTGGACTTCATGGAGCACGATATTGATCTCGCGGTACGAGTGGGAAGCTCACGTGACAGTAACCTTAAGCAGAAGCGTTTGGGTGAGTTCAAAGACGTGTTATGTGGCGTCGAAAGTATGCGAGATAGTGAACTTACTTCTATTCCATACATTGCAAACTCGTGGCAGGGAAAGCAGGTGACTCATTCTTTCACTTCTAACAGTGAGCAAGACTTTGTTTACCAACAACAAGCCAGTTGCACCACTAACTCATTCCACAGCTGTCTTGCCTTAATCAAATCAGGCGTTGGTATTGGTGTAATACCAGATTTCTACCTTCATCAGCTATCCGATGATGTGGTCGATGTCATACCGAACTTTCAATTGCCAACTAACACGGTCTATGCGTTAACCCCATTCGCTGCAAACACACCGATCGCCATTAAACTATGTGTTCAAGCATTGGAAGATAGACTCAAAAATGACTTCATTTAATTGGTGTGAGGTTTTCATCTTAATAACCGTCTACTCGATGTTAAGGGAGATTACTCAGATGGCAGGTTCTGCTTCAGCTCTAATAACATTTGATACGCGCTTTCCCCAGACATTTCATATGGGTTAAATTGGTTAGAGGCCGAAAATTGTAAGTTCAACAATTCAGTCAAGCTAGATTGGGGAATATCACCCATTGACCAATCACCAAACTGTCGGCTATCAATTTCTTTGTAATAGAGAATTGTCACGTTGTTGTGGCGATGGTCATTGAGAATATGGTTGTAGGTATGATTGACCGCATCTCTCGACCCCTCTATACACTGAAGAAAATACTTTTGATTATGACTAAGTAGCCCAGTTAAATGGCTTTGTTTATTGTGGTCACGGGAAATATCCAAAATATCATCTAAAGCTTTGGCGTCGCAACTTTCGCAAAGCGTACTGACATAAATCAACCGAGTTAGGAACATAAACACCACTTCAATTTTTGTTTAAAGGTTACCTACAAATATAAGCCAAGTTGATGGAATTGCGAATTCAGCGACAAAACAGGGTGTTCTAATGATTGATTAGTCAGTAATTATCAGAATCTAATTGGCTTGTTAGTGCGGAATTTTATGAACAAGGAGTATCATAACAATACTCCTTGTTCACTTTTCATGATATTTAGACTGACGTTAGTAGTGACCAGGGAATGTCGGACTAAATACAGGGTAGAGTGCTCTCAGCTCATCTTGGCTAAGGTAGCCACGTTGAGTCTTGATGACTTCTCCATTTTCTCGGTATACAGCCATAGCACTTGAGTAGGTGCCGGTTTCTAACCAAGAGGTCTTGAATTCGGCACAATAAGCGTCGATACAATTTCGTGGGTTTTGAGTGGCCCAACTGCCAAATCCAGTCTTCCAACCCAATAGTGTAGAGCCTTCACTTACGATTTTATCGTCATCTATGTAATGAAAACTTGATGAAGAGTGTTCAATTTCGATTTCGGTATTTCCAATTAAATCACTAAAAAATACGTAAGTAGGCCATAAGTCAGCGGTGTTATGAGAAAGAATGAAGGTCACTTTAGCTGAGCCTTCTAATAATTGTGTTTCACGCTCTATAGTAAATATGATTCTTTCTTGTATGTCCGCAAGGTTGCAGCTCCAAAGTTGACACGCATTGTACATCTCGTCGTAACTTGTTCCCCAGCGTTGGGCTGCTTCAACTATTAACGCGTCTTTAGATGGATTTAAGTCTGTATCTTCATCAGGATTGGTTTGATCGCCCGCAGAGCCATCGCCGCCTTCTGGTGGTAAGATCGGTTTTTCAGGGTTATGAGGTGCTGAACCATCAACTGAATTAGAATCATTTGAGCTGTTACATCCGGTCAGTAACGCCGCTATTAAGGAGGCAAATAAAGCTGTTCTTTTCATTTTGAAACTACTCTCTACTTTAGAAAAAAGTATCCTAACTATGTGACAAGCATTATCTTTCAATGATGGCTTATCGATAACTTTCCATTGATAGAGGTATAGTATTTGCGATGTTTACAACTGGCTAACTAGTGGTTTGAATATGAATAATAAGTAGCGCTTATCACGAGAAGGCGGAAGCAGGTGAAGTGCAGAGTCATGCTTTTATCTCTAATCAATAAACGGTGAGCTATATTATCTAAGCCCACCATCTAAGTAATTGAATCTAATATTTAGTTATTCACTACTGAGATTGACTCAACATTTGAAGATAGGTCGAAGCGAACATTAACAAGTACATCTTCACGTTTAAAAGTCACATCATCAAAATCTGTTGTCGCAATTTTAAATCCATTTCTTGCGAATAAGCTCGTCACAATTGTGCGTTGTTTTTGTTCCATTGCGTTTGTCAGTAGCTTGTCCATTATTATTTCCCTTGAGTAACCGTATGCATAAAGCAAAGGTACAGCTTCCAATTTATGAGATCAATTGCTTAATAGATAGTCATGGTTAATGTGTTGTTTAGTATTATTCAGGTATGTTTTATTGTGATGGAACGGGGTGTTTTTTTTACGTTTACTTATTGAATTTCAAGAATTTTGTGATGTGGCTTCAAGCGGCTTTGTGCGTTTTAGCAACCAGTATAATTATGAGTGAAACATATGCTTACAAAGTTGTAGGTTTTGCAGGCTAATATCATCTGTGCATTAATCTGATACTCAGCGGTAGTTCGGGTGAAGCATTACATGGGTGTCACTAATGCTCAGGCCCCTTCTAATTATGATAAATGTTATTAACCATATAAGCTTGATTTTAATATTGGCTTGATTTATAAATTCACCGTTCATTAATAACTTCATGATTATATTAGCTTTTACTAACCTTTAATAACATGGAGAAAAGCGATGAATAAGAACCATAAGCGCAATAGGTTGGCGAATATAATGCGATTTCGTAAGTCTTATAAGGAGACTGATTTTCTTGTAAATGACAGTGAATTACGAGTTAAGAAGGACGTTTATAGCTTACGGAAAATTAAACAGTTAGAAGTTCGTCAGTTAGGCCTTAAAGAAAACGCAATCAATATCGTTTCATTGGCTTTGGTGCTTTCCGCTGCTACTTGGGCATTTGTACCTCAGTTTGGTTTGCCTATGCTTGCACTGACTTTTATTTTGGCCTTTATCTCATGGCGAAGATATGAGTTGCGTGTAGAGTTTAAAGGGTCAGATGAAACGGGCGATCATTGGGTGTCTGTCGCTCGTGGTTGTACTCGCGAAGAATTCAAAGTCTTGAAAAACGTTGAGTTGGAGTTACGTGACCAGGTTTATTCGTAAACTAGTTTTCGTAATGTAGATAGCATCACTCTAACTACGCTTGTGAAAACAAAGCTCGTCATTATTTGACGAGCTTTTTGTTTTCTGAATAGCATGAATAAAGTATTCCATTATTTAACAACGATTGTTATTCGTATGATTCTTGAGTTGTGGCATTTATGATTTGGTTTTGTTCTTAGATGTAGTGATTGTTAAAACGTCAAAGGGACTATATTCAATTTCTAGGCTGGGATTTGAACTGTACGGTTTACATTGGCTCCTAATGATAGTTATCGTTGAGATTGATAACCCTTTTAATCAGGTTTGGAAAGTATATGAAAGTCACTATTAGGCCCGCCATGCCAAGTGAATTGGCCGCTATTTATGCTTTGGTCACCTCAAACGATGAGTGGACGAAGTTTAACGGCCCTTATTTCCCGTATTCCCACCC
>Ga0209121_10005837_pt1 | contig 11004 bp, 9 predicted proteins | sample Cruoilmetagenom3_FD_187292 | JGI IMG/M metagenome (GOLD analysis project Ga0209121, IMG submission 187292) | Oil polluted marine microbial communities from Coal Oil Point, Santa Barbara, California, USA - Sample 3 (SPAdes) (version 2) | ecosystem: Environmental > Aquatic > Marine > Oil seeps ...
CGCCTATAATGCTTTTCACGATGCGGGGTAGAGCAGTGGCAGCTCGTCGGGCTCATAACCCGGAGGTCGGTGGTTCGAATCCATCCCCCGCTACTTGTATGTATGGCGAGGTAGCTCAATGGCAGAGCAGGGGACTCATAAGCCCTTGGTTGGCGGTTCGAATCCGCCCTTCGCCACTAGAGAGTGGCTTTCGGATATTGCCGGCATGGGTCAGTTTCTACAGGACAGAAAGCATGCCACTTGCATAGGTTGGCGACCTATGTTCCTCAAGCACCTGACGTGACACCCAAGAAGAATCCTATTCGTGTCACTAAGGCAGCAAAGAGGTGTGGGACGAGCACTGTAAACAAGCGCGAGAACAAAAAAAACGGGGAATTTTCCCCGTTTTTTTTGTTTATCTTGTCTCATAGTGTATGTTCTCCTCCGGGCCAATCTTGGCTCCACTGAAAGAACTCACGCAAAGCCGCGGAGCCGCAAAGAGATCAAGACAAGCCTTACATTCCATTCCTATGATGGCTAGCAATACGATCTTGGATCTATGGACCTTCTCGTGTTGACAGCTTCCCATTTCTTGGTATGCTATTGTTAACTGTCGACAGTTAACATCATCGAGCCCACATTCGTGAGAGGCCGGTGCAGTGAAGATACGGCACTTGAAGCGTGAGAACCTCCACGACGCCGTCGTCAGGCTGATCGAGGAGGCATTGCTGGCGGGTGAGTTGCAGCCGGGCGACCGCATCGTCGAAGCCGAGCTGGCCCGGCAGGCAGGGATCAGCCGGGGACCGGTGCGTCAAGCAATTCGCCAGTTGGTCGGTGAAGGCATTCTGGTCAGTTACCCCTCCAAAGGCACCTTCGTCATTCAGTGGACTCCCCAGGCAGTGGAAGAGGCCTACACACTGCGGGCCATCTTGGAGCGGTTCGTCATCCAGGAAACGATCAGGCGTGTCACCCCTGAAGAGATCGTCCAGCTTCAGGCCACTGTGGACGAGATGGACCGCAGCGCCAGCCTCGACGACCCCCGGGCGCTCATCCGGCTCGACATCCAGTTTCACGAGCAACTGTACGTTCTCTCCGGGCATGCGCTGGTGCAGAGGATGCTGTCCCAGTTGCGGCGTACGCTTTACTGCCTGATGGCGATGGATCGGGGCTATGCCGTCCATCGTGACGAGATTGCTGCTGACCATCAGTCAATCGTGGATGCGCTGGAAGCGAGGGACGCCACCGCCGCTGGTCAGATTATTGCGGATCACATACTCGCCGCCGGCGCCGAGGTGGTCGAGCAGGTTCGGGGGTGGTCGAATGTGTGACGTGGAGCGGGAAATTCAACTCCCCTATGGCAACGGCATGCTTGGGCTCTGCGTGCCCGACGCCAACCTGGCAGGCGTCTACTCTCCGCAACCTGTAGCCGCGTGCGCCGATCCGGATGCAGAGATCGTGCGCGCACTGACCCATCCGCTCGATACCCCGCCCCTCTCCGACATCGTGCAACCCAACGAGCGTGTGGTCATCCTGGTGGACGATCACACGCGAGCCACGCCGGTCGCCCAGATTCTGCCCCTGCTGCTGGACGAATTGCGGGCTGGTGGGGTGCGAGATGAGGACGTGACCATCCTGATCACCCACGGCACGCACCGGCTGAGTAGCGACGAGGAGGTGCGGCACAAAGTCGGGCAAGACGCTTATGGGCGTTTCCGCATTGTGCAGCACCAGTGCACTGACGAGCAAAGCCAGGTCTACCTGGGGCTGACCAGCCGGGCCACTCCGGTGTGGGTCAACCGGCTGGTCGTCGAGGCGGACCGCTGTATTGGCGTTGGTCACATCGGACCGAGCCCTTATGCCGGCTACTCCGGCGGCAGCAAGTTGATTATTCCCGGTGTGGCCTCGCTGGATACCATCAATGCCAACCACAGCCTCGTGGCCCTGGGCTTTCGCTGGCCGGGGCGTGTAGACGTTCCGTGCCGGTTGGATATTGAGGAAGCGGCGGCGCTGGTGCGGCTGGACATGGTCGTGGACGTGGTGCTTGGCCAGGACGAGCGGATCGTGCGAGCGTTCGCCGGGACGCCTGGGGGGGTCTTCCAGAAGGGAGTCGCGTTTGCGCGGCACGTCTACGAGGTGGCGTGTCCGGGTGGGGTTGACGTTGCGGTTACTTCCGGTTTTCCCTACGACCTCGACCTCTACCAGGCAGTGCGCGCCGTCGAGTATGCTGACGTGGTTGTGCGCGAGGGGGGCAGCATTGTGCTGGTCGCCGCCTGTCCCGACGGTGTCGGGGGCGAGGATTTCTACCGGCTGATGGCCGACCGGACGAAGAGGCCCGATGATTTTCTGCGCGACGTGGTGCGTCGCAACGGCAAGGTGACCTTTAGTGTGCTCGGATACTGCCTGGCGCGGATTAAGGCTGAGAAGAGACTGTACATAGTAACGGAAGGCATCTCAGATGGGGAACTGGAGGCGATGGGGTTTCACCATCTGGTCTCTCTCCAGGCTGAGGTGGATACACTGCTGGGGGAGTATGGCCCGCAGGCACGCGTGGCTGTGTTTCCGATGGGCTCTTCCACGATTCCGTCCATTGCAGCGGAATCGTGAGGAGTGTGGGGTCTGGGAAGGAGAGTTCTGGCGTATCGAAAAGTTCGATAGACTCTAGGAGGAATACAGATGGAAGAGAAAACGACCGAGAAAGTCAGTGCTGGCGCGAAGGGCCGGATTGGAGGTGCCTCAATTGCCTGGGTGACGCTCTACGGCGCCTTATGTGGTGTGTTAGGACTCGTTCCCATCTTTCCCTACATCGGGGGTGGCGGATACGTTCCGCTGACCACTCCATTCTGCGCCATCGCCCCATTTCTGTTGGGGCCAGTGGGTGGCATCGTTGCTGCCATCGTCGGCGGGGTGATTGGGATGTTTATCGCGCCGGCCGCCTACCCGATGCAGCTGCTGGACGTCCTGCTCAATGCGGTGCTTCCCGCTGCACTCGTGGCTCTAATGCTTGAGGACAAACGGTGGTGGAAGATCACCGTGCCTCTGTTCATCGTCATCGGTGTCGCCGGCTGGCTGGTGCCCTTTTACGTTCCGGGCGCGGCGGCCGGCTTTGGCAAGGTGCCCGAACCGCTCTACTTCATTATGGCCGCCCTCTACTGGCTGCCATCAACCATCATCGCAGCCACACCTCTGGGCACTCGACTGATACCCAAGTGGGTGCAGTCGGAGAAACGTCCCGAACGGTACGGCGGCATCTTTTTGGCCGTCCTGGCGGCGATGTTCGTGTGGTGGCTGCCCTGGACCCGCCCCTACTGGTACCTCTTCAACTTCTCTGCTGAACTAGGTGTCGCCACTCACATCGCCTACTCCTGGTGGGTGCCGGCGCTTTCAGCCATCACCGCTGTCATCACCATCCCCATCGTCGAGGCACTGGAACGCAGTGGCTTGCCGAAGATTGAGGGTGCGATCTGGTAAACCAAGTCCCGCCTTCCCACAAAACCCCGATCGTGCCAACCTCTCCTCCAACCCCCGAGGGGGATGGGGGAGAGGTCTTAGGAGAAGTGCGTGTGGCCAAGGACGTGGCTATCTCGTTGCAAGACGTCACCTTCACCTACGAGGGAGACGTGGTCGCTCTGCGCAATTTGAATCTCACCGCGCACAAAGGCGAGTTCGTCGTCGTGTTGGGGGCCAATGGTGCGGGCAAATCCACGCTCTGCTACCTGCTCAGTGGCATCGTGCCCCACATCTACGGCGGCCGGCGCCGGGGGCACGTGTCGGCGGCCGGCCTCGATCCGTGGGATGAGCCGCTGTACGTCACATCTCAGCATTGCGGGGTGCTGATGCAGGACCCCGAGGTGCAGTTGTTTATGCCCACGCTAAAGGCGGAACTGGCCTTCGGCCCGGCCAACTTGGGGATGCCCCGGCATGAGATTATCAGGCGCTCGCAGGCTGCGCTGGCCCTCGTGCGGCTGGAGGGGCTGGAGGAGCACAACCCGCGCGATCTTTCTGGCGGGCAAAAGCAACGCGCCGCGCTGGCAGCCGTGCTGACGATGAACCCGCGGGTGCTGGTGCTCGACGAGCCCACTTCACAACTCGACCCATTGGGCCGCTGGGAGGTCGTGGAGGCCATTGAGCGGCTGAAACAGAAGGGCGATCTGACCATCGTGATGACGACCCACGAGACGGAGGAAATTCTGCGTCTGGCCGACCAGATTCTCGTGCTGGAGCAAGGAGAGACTGTGCTCCAGGGCACTCCTTCGGAAGTCTTCACTCAAGCCGCGAGGCTGGAGAAGGTCGGGGTCAAGACCCCCGCGCTGATCCTGGCGCAGTCCAAGTTGTGCAAGCGCGAGGCCAGCAGCCCGGGTGAGCAGCAGGTGACCTTCACCATCCCCGAAGTCGCCGGCCAAATTCACGAATCGATAGAAGCGAGCAGGCTGGTCGTGCGTCCTGATGCCCTTCCCCGGCCACAACGCGCCGCACTGGACGCTCCAGTCATCCTGGAGGCCCGCCACCTGACCGTGGAATACCCCGGCCCGCCGCGTGTCGTGGCGCTGCGAGACGTGGACGTCCAGATTCGCCGGGGCGAGTTCGTGGGCATCGTGGGCCAGAATGGGTCGGGGAAGAGTACGCTGGTCAAGTGCTTCGTCGGCTTGCTGCGGCCCAAGAAAGGGGAGATCCTGTTCAAGGGAGAAAGCATCCGGAAACTCTCCGTAGGTGACATGGCACGTCGTGTCGGCCTGGTGCTGCAGAACCCCGATTATCAGTTATTCACCGCTTCGTGCCAGGACGAGATTCGCTTCGGGCTGCGAAACGTAGGCGTGCCGCCTGAGGAAATGGAGCAGCGGGTCGAGGAGGCGCTGTGTTTGGTGGGGTTGAGCGAAGAGGCCGACCTGTTTCCCTTCCGCCTCTCTTTCGGCGACCGGCGCAAACTGGCCGTGGCAGCCACGATGGCACTCAATCCTCAGGTGCTGATTATGGACGAGCCGACCACGGCGCAGGATCACCATGGGCGATACCAGTTGGCCGAGTTGGCAAAACGCTTCCACGAGGAGAAGCAGGGCACGGTGTTGATGATTACCCACGATGTGGACTTGATCGCCCGTTACGCCCACCGGCTGATCGTTCTCCGCGAGGGCCAGGTGCTCCTGGACGGCCCCACGGCGGAGGTCTTCACACAAGCGGACGAACTCAAGAAGAGTTTCATCGTGCCGCCGGTGGCTGTCCAACTGGCGGCGGAACTGGCCCCGCTCGGTGTGCCGGCTCACGTGATGACGATGGAGGATCTCTACCAGGTGTTGGTGCCGCAGCGCGACGGGGGGGAGGTGGTGTAGATGCAACCTATATTCCGCTACACACATCTGGACACGCCCATCCATCGGCTGCACCCATGGGTCAAAATGGCTTATGTGCTGTTTACGCTGGTGCTGGTCATGTACCCGGTCAAAGAAGGGGACATGTCGATCCTGCTCATCTGGCTGGGTTTCTCAGCGATGATGTGGGCCGTTGCCCGCATCGAATTGCGGCGCTTCACCATGCTGCTGCGGATTCTCATTGGCACATTCATCTTCTTGATCCTGATCCAGGGCTTCACATATCGCGGCGGCAATACGCCGCTCATTGTCCTGGGCCACCTGAAACTGTGGGAGGCGGACCTGGGCGTGATCACCAAAGAAGGGGTCTGGTTTGGGCTCGTGCTCTGCGTGCGTATCCTGGTGGCCACTTCGTCGCTGCCGCTGTTCGTGATGACGACGCCCACGTCGGCCATTATGACCGCCATGGGGAAGTTGCACGTGCCACAGACCGCCACCTTTATGTTCGTTAGTGCCCTCTCATTCACCACGTTGATCTTCGAGATGTGGGGCTCCATCGTGGATGCACAGAAGCTGCGCGCTTTCGACATTGACTCAATGAACTTTGTCAAGCGCGCCGTCAAGGCCTATATCCCGATTATTACGCCGCTTATCCTGCTTCTCTTCCGCAAGGCAAACGATTTCCAGATCGCGATGGAGACCAAGGGATTCGGCGCCCCTATTGTGCCTACTGAAATCGAAACGCTTACCGCCCGCCCCGTAGATTATCTGTGGCTGGCGTTCATCGTAGGCCTCTTCGTGTTGTGTACGGTGCTGAAATTCGCGTGATGCGCGTTATAGCAGAGGAGAACCGAACTATGGAAAAACACCCGTCTTTTGAGGACTTAGTTGCGCACCTGGACGACCTGCTGGCCCCCTGCCTGGCGCAGGATTGGCCCAACTTGCCAGTGGACCGCGCCCAGGGGGTCTACGTGTACGGTCACGATGGGCGGAGTTACCTCGACTTTCTGGCCGGTTTTGGCGCCTGTAACGTGGGACACAATCACCCGCGCATCGTGGCGGCGGCTCGCGAGCAGATGGAGCGCATGGTCCACGCCCCCATCGGCGTTATCGCCCACGAGCCGGTGCTTCGGCTGGCCTGGGAGTTGGGACAGATAACACCCGGTCACGCCGATATGTTCTTCTTCGGCAACAGCGGGGCCGAGGCCGTCGAAGGAGCACTCAAACTGGCCCGCTACGTGACGGGACGACCTGGCATCGTCGCCTTCCTGGGCGGGTTCCACGGGCGCACGCTGGGAGCTACGTCGGTCACCATGTCCAAAGTGAAGTACCGCAGCGGTCACGGTCCCTTTATCCCCGACGTGTACTTCGCCCGTTTCCCCTATCCCTTTCGCTCGCCGGCCTCCGACCCGGAGATGTGCACGCAGGAGGCGCTTGAGGACATCGAACGGCTTTTCGAGTACGTCATCGCGCCCGATGACGTGGCGGCTTTCCTGGTGGAGCCCATGCAGGGCGAGGGCGGCTACGTCATCCCGCCGCGCAGTTGGCTGGTCGCGCTGCGCGAAATCTGCGACCGGTATGGCATCCTGCTCATCTTCGACGAGGTGCAGACCGGCTTTGGCCGTACCGGTGAGTGGTTCGCAGCCCAGGCGTTCGGCGTGGAGCCGGACGTCGTGTGCCTGGCCAAGGCCATCGCCAATGGCTTCCCGCTGGGCGCGACGGCGGCGCGGGGGGAGATTATGAGGCAGTGGGGGGCAGCGTCGCACGGCACCACCTACGGCGGCAACCCCATCTCCTGCGCTGTGTCCCTGGCGACGCTGGATGTGATTCGCGAGGAGAATCTGCTGGAGAACGCCCGCGTCCAGGGTGGCTACATGCTGGAGGCACTGCGCGAGTTGCAGGCCGAGTCGCCCATTGTGGGCGAGGTGCGGGGCGTGGGGATGGCGATTGCCGTCGAGTTCGTCAAGCCCGGCACCGGCAAAGAGCCGAATCCCGCAGCCGTCCGCCACGTCCTCGAACGGGCGTTGGAAGACGGGCTGTTGATGTACCCCTGCGGCCATTGGAGCCAGACCATCCGCCTCATCCCGCCGTTGACGATCACCCGCGAACAGGTGAACGAGGGACTGGCGATTTTCCGCCGGGCGGTGTTGGCCGAATTGGCCTGAGCGGTATCATCAGAGTCTTGACCACGCGATACCGGCGGCGGTGCACTTTGCTGCTGAGGAACGGGTACTTGGGACCCGCTAATCCATCTTATATGCCCATTCGTGGCCTTGACAATGGGGTCACCTTGAGATACCAACGCGTCAGCCATGAACACTACGGCCGCTCCATGACCACCGAAGCGAAAGTAGGGGACTCATAAGCCCTTGGTTGGCGGTTCGAATCCGCCCTTCGCCACCATCACGAACGACCCGATCAGACGATCGGGTTGTTTTTGTTTCCCCTCTCAGTGGGCGAACCGGCGCCGCTGGCGGTAGCTGCTCCAGTTCTCGCGCGACGGGATGTAGACGAAGTCCTTGCCTCGAATGCCCTCCTTGTGTCGCTCACGGAGGGCGAAGAAACGACAGACTAACCACGAATCCTCACGAATCAACACCAATCAGAACAGGAAGGATTAGCGTGGATTCGTGTGATTCGTGGTTGGTTTGGAGTTTCTATTCGTAGCGGAGGGCGTCAATGGGGTTGAGGCCGGCGGCGCGCTGGGCGGGATAGATGCCGAAGAAGAGGCCGACCGCCGCGGAGAAGAGTGTGGCCAGGGTGACGGCGCCCACCGTGATGACGGCACTGAACCCATCCTCGCGGAGGAAATAGGAGATTGCCTTGGCGCCACCGGACCCGATCAGGATGCCGATGGCGCCGCCGAACAGGGAGAGCATAATGGCCTCGGAGAGGAACTGCAGTAGGATGTCGCGCTTGCGCGCGCCGACGGCTTTTCTGAGGCCGATCTCGCGGGTGCGCTCGGTGACTGACACCAGCATGATGTTCATGATGCCGATGCCGCCGACCAGCAGGCTGATGCCGGCGATGGCACCCAGGAAGACGGTCAGGACGCCGGTGATCTGTTGGAAGGTGCCGATCAGGTCCGACTGGCTGATGACCGTGAAATCGTTGGGAAGGCCGGGCGCGATGCGGTGGCGCCGGCGCAGCACCTGCGAGACCTCCTCGATGGCAGCGTTCATGCGATCCTCGGCGGTGGCCTGGACGTAGATGAAGCTGATGCTCGGCTCGCCGCGGTTGGTTCTCCGCGCGAAGATGCGGGTCAACGCGGTGGAGAGCGGGATCAGCACGACCTCATCTTCATTCTGGAAGCCTCCTCCTCCGCCCTTCTCCTCCAGGACGCCGATGATACGGAAGGGCGCGCCGTTGAGGCGGATGATCTCACCCACAGGATCGGGTGTGTCAGGGAAGAAGTATGAGGCGGTGTCGTTCCCCAGTACGGCGACGCGCCCGCGGGACTCCTCGTCCGTCTCGCTGATGAAGGTGCCGATGCGCGTGGGCCAGTCGCGGACGATGGCGTAGTCGAGCGTGACGCCGCTGACCCCCACACGCTTGTCCTTGCCGGGGGCGGTGACCTGGGCACTCCCTTGCACCAGTGGGGCTACCCGGAGCACGTCGGGGGCCTCGACGGCGTCGGCGAGGGCGACTGTGTCCTTGAGGGTCAGGTAGGCGGGCCGGTCAAGTTCTTCCTCAAAGGAGCCGGGTATGACGAAGAAGAGATTCGTGCCGATGGATTCGAACTGGCTGGTGATATAGGCCTGTACGCCCTCTCCGACGGACATCAGGGTGATCACGGCGCCGACGCCGATGATGATACCCAGCATCGTCAGTGCCGAACGCAGCTTGTTGGTTGTGAGCGCGCGCAGCGCGAGGCGGATAGCCTCCAAGGCTTTCATAGGGCCGGCACCTCAGCCACTTTGTCTTCCGCCCGGATGGGGCTCTCGACGCTCTCCTCCCTGAGGATCTTGCCATCGAAGAGCCGGATGACACGCCGGGCATAGCGGGCGACGTTGGGATCGTGGGTGACCAAGATCACGGTGATGCCGGCGTCGCGGTTGAGTCGCTGGAGAATCTCCATCACTTCCTTGCCTGAGGTGCTGTCGAGGTTGCCGGTGGGCTCATCGGCCAGGATGATAGCGGGATTGTTGACCAGAGCCCTGGCGATGGCGACGCGCTGCTGCTGTCCACCGGAGAGCTCGTTGGGCGTGTGCTGGAGACGGTCGCCCAGTCCTACGGATTCCAGGACCTCGCGCGCGCGCTTGCTGCGCTGTCTGTGTGTGGCGCCGGCATAGACCAGGGGCAGCAGGACGTTCTCCAGTGCGGAGGTTCTGGCCAGCAGGTTGAAGTTCTGGAAGACGAAGCCTACCATTTTGTTGCGCGCCGTCGCCAGCGCGTCGTCGGACATCTTGCTGACATCCCGGCCGTCGAGGACGTAGAGGCCGTACGTCGGCTGATCGAGACATCCGAGGATGTTCATCAGCGTCGACTTGCCGGAACCCGAGGGCCCCATGATGGCGACGATCTCGCCCCGCCGGACGGTCATGCTGACGCCACGGAGTGCGTGTACCTCATTGTCGCCCATCCTGTAGATCTTGTGCAGATCCTCAACCCAGATTACAGCATCGTTGTTCTTCATAAGTTCACGTTTTCTCAGGCGACGCCGCGCTAGGGCCGCATTGCGCCGGGGGGATGTCCCTCGCCCGGTAGCTCGAAGAGATTCACCGACTCGCTGACCAGTGCCACGCGTGACCCCGCATCGATACCGGAAACCACCTGGGTCCAGGCTTCGCTGCGTGCGCCGAGCTCGATTGGCCTGCGCACCGGTTCGCCGCTGTCGAGGCAATAGGTGAAGATCTCGTCGGACGTCTGGTCGGTGCGGATGGCCCAATTGGGGATGAGCACCGCGTCCTCCAGAACAGCGGTGGTGATGCGCGCGCCGGCGCTCATGCCGTCGCGGATAGCAACCCCCTCGGTCTCCGAGAGCCGCGCCCGAACGGTGTAGGCGACCACACCTCCGGAGATGTTCGAGAACGCGCTGAGCCGCTCGATGACACCCGAGAGGGTCACATCGGGATAGGCGTCGAGCGTGAGTGCCACCGGCTGCCCCTCGAAGATGACGCCGATATCGATCTCGTCGATCGTGAGATCAACGTAGACCGTGGTATCGTCAAGCAGTCTCACCGCAGGCCGATCGCCCAGCCGGCCGGGGCCTGGTGGTGCACTCCCCGGCTGCAGATTGACCGCGGCGATGATGCCGTCAAAGGGGGCGACCAGTTGGGAAGATGCCAGGTCAGCACGTGCCTGTTCCAGCGACAGCTCGGCCTGCTCGATTTGTAGCTCCAGGCGTTCTACCTGACTCTCGCCGGCACCCTGTTGAAGCAGCTCCAGATCGCGCGTTGCCTTCGCGTAGCGCTGATTGGCAGAGAGCCACTGGCTCTGCGCTTGTTGAATGGCGACCTCGCTGCGCAGCTGCGTGATCCCGACGTTGCCCTCCGCTTCCATATACATCGCTGTGACACCGGCAGCATATGCGGCCGGCAGTCCGTAGTCATCCAGGATATCCGTGTATGTCTCGTACGCCTCACGGGCGTCCTTCTCGAACTCCTGGGCCCGCGTCTGGTCGATGCCGGCGCGGACCTGCGTCAGTGCTGCGCTGGTGTCGGCCACCTCCATAGCTTGCGTGGCCTCCCGGATGGCAAGCTCTGCCAGATGGAGTTCGGCC
>Ga0209121_10005839_pt1 | contig 11000 bp, 9 predicted proteins | sample Cruoilmetagenom3_FD_187292 | JGI IMG/M metagenome (GOLD analysis project Ga0209121, IMG submission 187292) | Oil polluted marine microbial communities from Coal Oil Point, Santa Barbara, California, USA - Sample 3 (SPAdes) (version 2) | ecosystem: Environmental > Aquatic > Marine > Oil seeps ...
TTGATGTTGTAGGGTCAGATTTATCAAATTTAGTATTTTGTGATTTGTTTGCAGGAACAGGTATTGTTGGTCGAAATTTTAAACCATTAGTAAAACAAGTTATTTCAAATGATGTAGAGAAATATAGCTACATTTTAAATAGAAATTACATTGGAAATTACCAATTATTAAATTGTGAATCTAAGTTTGAGACTCTAAATAATTTAAAAGGAGTTGAAGGGTTTATTTTTAGCAATTATTGTGAAGAAGGAAAAGAAGGAAGATTATACTTCTCATCTGAAAATGGTAAAAAAATTGATGCCATTCGTCAACAAATAGAAGCTTGGAAAATCAACAATAAAATAACAGATGATGCATATTATTTTTTAATAGCATCGTTAATTGAAAGTGCCGATAAAGTAGCTAATACAGCTTCAGTTTATGGGGCTTACTTAAAAAATCTTAAAAAATCGGCTCAAAAAACTTTAAACCTTGTACCTGCAGAATTTATAATCACTAAAAATTCGCATCAAGTTTTTAATGAAGACAGTAATAAACTTATTAAAAAAATAAAAGGTGATATTTTGTATTTAGATCCACCTTATAATGCGCGGCAATACGGTTCTAATTATCATTTATTAAACACCATTGCTAAGTATGACACTTTTCTTCCGCAGGGGAAAACGGGATTAAGAGATTATTATAGATCTTCTTATTGTAAAAAAAATGAAGTGAAAAAAACCTTCGAAAATTTGATAAAAAATGCTAACTTTAAGCACATTTTTGTGAGTTACAATAATGAAGGTTTAATGACTGAAAATGAAGTAAGTACAATATTATTAAAGTACGGAAAATACAGTTTAAAAACAACGAATTATCAACGATTTAAAGCTGATAAAACAGCAAATAGAAATCATAAAGCAACTGAAACAGTTGAATATTTACATATTTTAGAAAAACAATTATGAAGGCAAAGCAATACAACGAACTATTTGATGAGGTAATATCAAAATATCACATTATTGATGATGTTGATCAACCATTTGAAAACCCTTTTGATAAAAATACATTTGAACATTTATTATACAGAAAAAACTGGATTGACACGGTTCAATGGCATTATGAGGATATTATTCGTTTACCAGATATCAACCCTGTTGAAGCAATTGTTTTAAAGCGTAAAATTGATGCTTCTAATCAAGATAGAACTGATATGGTTGAATTTATTGATAGTTATTTTTTAAATAAATTTAAGGATGTTAAGGTAAAAGAAGGTGCAAAAATTAACTCTGAAACTCCTGCTTGGGCTATTGATAGATTGTCAATTTTAGCATTAAAAATTTACCATATGAATGAAGAGGCAACTCGTAAATCTGCTTCTGAAGACCATAGAGCTAAATGTCAAACAAAACTAAATGTACTTTTAGAGCAGCGAGTTGATTTATCAACTGCAATTGATGATTTATTAGCTGATTTTGCTTCAGGTGAAAAGTTTGTGAAAGTTTATAAGCAAATGAAAATGTATAATGATGAGGATACAAACCCAATGTTATACGCTAAAAAATAATTTTTTAAGAGAGGCTGTCTAAGAAGTCATGAAATTCGTCATTCTGAATTTATTTCAGAATCTTATTATGGTACCAATTATTATGAGAACCTGAATCGAGTTCAGGTTGACGGAATTTTTACTTTATAGATAGCCTTTTTTTTGTTTTTATTAGATAAAAATATCAACTCTTTTTTTGGTGTTCCCAACATAAACTTCATGCTCATTTATAATTACTGGACGTTTCAAAAATGTATATTCGTCTAAAATTAATTGGCGATAATCCTTTTCAGATAAATCTTGGTTTTTTAAGTCCATTTGTTTGTATTTTTTTGCTCTTCGGCTAAATAAAACTTCGTAATTATCAGTTAATTTAAACAATTCATCTAATTGTTTTACTGTAATTGGTTCAGTTTTAATTTCTTGTAAAATATAACTTGAAGTGTCCATCTCTTTTAGGATTCTACGGCAAGTATCACAAGTTTTTAAGTGATATATTTTTTTCATTTTTTTAATAAATGGTGTTTCAGTAAAAATAATGCGATTTTATTTTAAATTTGAATACTTTTACTAAAAAAATAAAAATAATGCAGAAACAATTTGAAATGTTAAAAAAGTCAAGGCAATTAACATTAAAAACAATTGAAAATTGTACTATTGAACAATTAAATAAAATTCCAACGGGGTTTAAAAATAGCATTGCTTGGAATATAGCTCATTTAGTTGTTACACAACAACTATTATGTTATAAGCTATCGGGGTTAAATTGTTTAATTTCAGAAGATATGATTGAAAAGTTTCAAAAAGGAACTTCACCAACTGATACAATTTCTGAAGCTGAATTTGAAGCTATTAAAAAACAGTTTATTGAACTTGCTAATAGGTTAGAAGAAGATTACCAAAAAGGAATTTTTAAAAAGTATATTGAATACAAAACAAGTGTAGATATTACCCTAAAAACAATAGACGATGGAATAATGTTTAATACTTACCATGAAGGAATTCACTTAGGTGTTATTTTGCAATTATTAAAATTTATATAGTATGAGTTTATTTGTAATTGCTTCAATTTTAATTGTTATTTCGGCAATATTTGGTTATTTAAATGTGCGATTTTTAAAACTGCCAAACACAATTGGCTTAATGGTAATAACCATTGTTTTTACACTTTTAATTTTAGGAACTAGTTTATTTGATGACACGCTACTTGAGCAAGAAAAGTTATTAATTTCACAAATAGATTTTAAAACAGTATTACTAGATGTAATGTTAAGTTTTCTATTATTTGCAGGTGCTTTACACACAAATTTTCAACAATTAAAGGTTCAAAGAAAACCAATAATAACCTTTGCAACATTTAGTACCATAATTTCAACGTTTTTAGTAGGTTTTTTTTCTTATTATTTATTGAAATGGATAAGTTTAGATGTTGATTTTATTTACTGTTTATTATTTGGAGCTTTAATTTCACCAACAGATCCAATTGCTGTTTTAGGAATTCTAAAGCAAGTAGATGCACCAAAAAAACTAGAAACAAAAATTGTAGGCGAATCTCTATTTAATGATGGTATTGGAGTAGTTGTATTTTTAACAATTTATCAAATAGCTAATGGAGGAAGTAATATAACATTTACCCATGTTGCTGAAATGTTTTTGGTTGAAGTTGTTGGAGGAATTGTATTAGGCCTTATATTAGGCTGGATTACCTACAGATTATTAAAATCAATAAACGACTATGATGTTGAAGTAATTATAACAATTGCTACAGTTATGGGAGGTACGGTTTTAGCGCAATATTTACATTTATCAGCACCATTAGCAATGGTTACTGCAGGACTTTTTGTTGGGAATGATAGAGCTAGAGAATCATCAATGAGTGAAATCACAGAGCAATATGTAGATAAATTTTGGGAGCTAATTGATATACTTTTAAACACGGTATTATTTGTGTTAATTGGAATGGAAATACTGGTATTAACCTATAATAATCAATTTATTTTAGCAGGACTATTATGTATTCCAATATTATTGCTTGCACGTTACCTAGCATTAATGCTGCCAATTAAATTATATGCTAAAAAATTAGAGTTTGTTCCAAACACAAATTTAATTATGACTTGGGGCGGTCTTCGAGGCGGTATTTCAATAGCGTTAGCACTTAGTTTAACGCAAGAAATGCATAGAGATTTATTTTTGGTGATTACATATATAGTTGTAGTTTTTTCAATTATAGGACAAGGCCTTACAGTTGGAAAGTTAATTAAAAAGTTAACCAAAGAATAATTACATTTGTCATCTAAAATATTTTGAATTATAATTTTATAACATGAAATTTAATACTAAAACAATACACGGAAATCAACAACACGACCCTTCAACAGGTGCTGTTATGCCTCCAATATACCAAACATCTACTTATGCACAAGCATCCCCAGGAGACCATAAAGGGTATGAATATTCAAGAACAGGAAATCCAACACGTACCGCATTAGAAAATGCTTTTGCAAGTATTGAAAATGGAAAATTTGGTTTAGCTTTTGGCTCGGGTTTAGCGGCCATAGATTGTGTTATAAAGTTGTTAAGTCCTGGAGATGAAGTAGTTTCAACAAATGATTTATATGGTGGATCTTATAGAATATTTACAAAAATATTTGAAAATTATGGTATTAAATTCCATTTTATTGGAATGGAAAATGCGGATAATGTAGAAAGTTATATTTCAGAAAAAACAAAACTTATTTGGGTTGAAACTCCAACAAACCCAATGATGAATATTATCGATATTAAAGCTGTTTCTAAAGTAGCTAAAAAGCATCAAGTTTTATTTGCTGTTGATAATACTTTTGCGACTCCTTATTTACAAAACCCGTTAGATTTAGGTGCAGATATTGTTATGCATTCAGCAACTAAATACTTAGGTGGTCATAGTGATGTTGTAATGGGAGCTTTAATTGTAAATGATAATGAATTAGCAGATAAGCTATATTTTATTCAAAATTCTTGTGGAGCTGTTTGTGGCCCTATGGATAGCTTTTTAGTTTTAAGAGGAATAAAAACATTGCATGTTCGTATGCAACGCCATTGTGAAAATGGAAAAATAGTTGCAAATTTTTTAGCAAACCATCCAAAAGTAGAAAAAGTGTATTGGCCTGGATTTGAAAATCATCCTAATCATGAAATTGCTAAAAAACAAATGAAAGATTTTGGAGGAATGGTTTCATTTGTAACTAAAGGAAATAAAATTGAAGATGCTTTTAAAATAGTTGAAAATTTAAAGATATTTACTTTAGCAGAATCTCTAGGAGGTGTTGAGTCTTTATCTGGTCATCCAGCAAGTATGACACATGCTTCTATTCCAAAGGAAGAAAGAGAAAAAACGGGTGTGGTAGATTCTTTAGTTAGGTTAAGTGTAGGAATTGAAGATGAGGGTGATTTAATAGCAGATTTAAAAAATGCTTTGGAGCTTATATAAGATAAATAAACATAAAAAAAGTGCTTTAAGTTATTACTAAAGCACTTTTTTTATGTTTTGAATTCAAATTTAATTCAGGTAATATACATACCCAACGTGAACCCATAAAAGCCAATCGTTATATTTATTGGCAGCATCATCTCTTGCATTTAAACCATCAACAAAGTTTGAAAAAAAGTATTGCCAACGAGATTCTATTAAAATATCAGAGTATTCACCCAGTTTATGCCTTGTCCCAAGACCAAAAGTTAAAGATGTGGTAAAATTAGAGTCCATTTTAGTTGCACCTTCAACATTCCATTTAGGAAATATATTGTATGGGTTACCTGTTTCTGAATTAAGACCCATTTTTAATTCGGGATCATAATAATCTACCATAAAACCAGCACTTGCATAAGGAGACCATTTTAAATCAGGAATTCTACGAGATCCAAAATCTACAATATCTACAATATGAAATTCTAGTTGAGCACCAAAATTAATTAATTTGGTTTTTCCATGCATTGCACGGAGCTGTTGAGCACCCAGAGATAACTCTCCAGTATTTTTATCTATAATATCTATCCATTTACCAAAATGATCTAAATCAGCAGACATATATGAGAGTTCAGCCCTAATTCTAAAATGTTCTGAGAAATACTTTGTTCGTTGATCCCATAAGTATCTATAGTCTGTAAAGTTTAAATAATATATTAAACCAACACCCATTCCAACATTTCCACCTACATTACTTGAAAAATTATTTCTTTGCCCATAGTCTGTAGTAAAAGAAGCAGAACCAGAAATAAACCCAACTTCATGGCTCCTACGATCCTGTGCTTGTGTAGGTTTTATAACAAAGCAACAAAATAATAGTGTTAATATAGCAAGAAGGTTTTTCAAAAGTTAGGGTTTTGTATTTGTAAAAGTAATAAATTTTTTAAACTAATTATAAACATAAACTTATTTGAAGTTATTTTAGTATAAAAGTTTCATTTTCTTCCCAGTTTGCTCTTATTACAATTTCTTTATCAAAATACATAACTTTTTCAGGTTGTTGTTTGTTTAAAAAGTCTCCAGTATCCCAAATACCATTTTTATTTTCATCTAGTGTAACTCTTATGAAATAACTCCCTGGAGATAATAAAATAAAAGGTATCATTTGTGGCTTATCTAACTTTTTAAACCTTACTACTTCTCCTTTATTATTTAGTAGTTCAACTATAAAATTCGATTTTTTATCGCTTACTAAATCTAAGTTTAAAAGTCCATAATCTTCAGGTAATTTAGTTGTTAGTTGTACCTGTAACGAATCATTTGAAGCTTCAAAAATATCAGTAATTGATTTTGGTAATAGTTCAATAGTATATTTGCTGCTGTGTTTTTTATCAAAATTTAAATACAATTTAGTTTTAGATTTTGATAGTATTGGGTTAAAATCAATTATTATTGAATCTTGTTCAGTAACTTTTATTAATGATTTATCAAAATTTACAATAGGAATATTTGTTGAAATTGAAAAGGTGTCAGTTAAATGTAAGACACTGCTTGTACTTTTTTGAATTGTTAATGAATCTATTTTTGAAGTTCTTGTTTTTACTGAAAATTCTTCTGAGTAGTCTCCTTTTGAAACTGTAAAATTTAAGGAGTCTATATCTATGGGGGTATGCCAATAATTAATAGTATCCTTATCTTTTTCATAATTAATTTCAGATTTAAACCCTTCAGGTGTATTTGTTAAAAGTGTTATGTTTAAACCTTTTGCATTTCCTTTATAGCCAAAAATAAGGTGTCCTTTAGTGATTTCTTTAGGCTTAATAACTTTTAATTTAGGGATTTCCTTAAAAATAGGGAAGTTATATTTTTTGTCTGTAGGAATTATAATAGTATCATTTATAAATCCAATTTTATCAACTTCAGGGTTGTAAATTTTATTTCCATTGGCATCTTTTAGTGCAATAAGTAAATATTTTCCAGCTCTTAAATTTGTAATATCAAATAAAGTACTATCTAAAGTATTAGCAATATAACGTGGTTTTTCTTTGAAAATAATAGAATCTGTATAAGTTTCGTTATATTCATAAAGCATTACATCAATTCCTTTAATAGATTCTTTGACGGAAGGATCGTTAACTTTACCTTTTAAATCTAAAGAATCAATATAAGTTCCTGTTGAAAATACATATTTAAAATTCCCTAATTCATTTTCTTCATTATTATCAACAATACTATTTCCAAAGTTAAATGCATACGTGGTATTTAGGTCTAGCGTATCTAAAATTTCAATAGTAATTAATTTACTTGCTGTGCCAAGAGGTGTTATTATTGGGTTGTTTTTTTGTGGAGGAGAAATTACTAATTGTTTACTGACATCTTTTAATTTAATGTATTCATCAAAATAAATTTTAATCTTTTTTGCTTTAAAATTTATGCTATTATGATTTGGATTTGCACTTACTAATATTGGAGCAATGCTATCTATTAAGCCACCAGTAGGTCTTCCTCTTTTTGCACAATTAGTGAATGCAATACTAAGTATTACTATTAAAAGGATTTTATAAATATTATAATTCATTTTTATTTGAATAATTTTAATGCAAAATAACAATTAATTTATTTAAAAACCGACTTGAGTATTTTGTATTCTATCTATATTTATTAAAAAAAGGTTATTTAGTATAAGCCATGCAAGCAATACTAATTTTTAAACCTTTTATATTGTTAAATGCATTACTGCAAGCTTCAAGTGTTGCGCCAGTTGTTATAATATCATCAATTAATAAAATATGTTTGTTTTCTAAATCTATTTTATTTTGAACAATAAATAACTCTTGAACATTTTTCCATCTATCTAAACGTAATTTTTTGGTTTGTGTTTTGGTTGAAGAGATTTTAATTAAAAAATTGTTATTAAATTCAATAGTCAATTTTTTGGCTAAACTTTCACCAAAAGTAGTTACTTGATTGTAACCTCTAGTTTTTAATTTCTTACGGTGAAGAGGAACTGGGACTATATAATCTATATTTTTAAATCGGTTACTTTCAATTATTTCATCTCCAAGCCAGTTGCCAATAAAATTCCCAACTTGTTGTTGTTTATTGTATTTAAGTTCATGAATTAATTGTTGTACTTTCCCCTTTTTTAAAAAATAGAATAATGCAGTCGCATTTTCAACAAGAATTCTTCCGTAGAATGATTTTTCAACTAAATTATTAGCTTCGACACTAAAATTAGTTAAAGGCAAATCATGTCTGCATTTTATACAAATAGTAGCTTCATTATTTGTCAAATGTTCTTTACAACATAAGCAAACCTTAGGAAAGAAAATATAAACAATATCTTTCAAAAAAATCATAGCGGTACTTTTTTTAAAAATACAATTTTATTTTAAATGTTAGTATAAAGCTAGAAAAAAGAGTTGCTAAATAATTATGAATTATAGTTTTTAATACATAACTTTATAGTTCCTCAAAAAAAAACACCTCAAAATTTATTTATTGGTTCTATATAATTTAATTTTGGATTATACGTTCAATAATAAATTTAACTTTAGATAAATAAGGAAATAATGGAAGAAAACAAGAAATCAAAGAATAAAATAATTGTTATAGTTTTAGCTGTATTGTTACTTGCTGTTGTAGCATACACGTTTTATAATAACACAGAGCATAAAAAAGTAACGGATGCTATTGAAGAAGAAAAATTGGAGATTGAAGGTAATTTAGATAGTATGATTGTGAAGTATGAAGAAGCTATTGCTCAAAACACTTCAATGTCTAACGAATTATCTTTAGAAAGAGATAGAATTATAGCGTTAAGAGATTCAGTTAAAGACTTAAAAGCAACCAACTATAGTTTAATTCGTAGATACAGAAAAGAAATTACAAAATTAGAAGAAACGAACAAGCGATTGTTTTTTATGACAGATTCTTTAACTGGTGCAAACCAATTATTAACAATTAATTTGGATAGTGCAAATGTTCAAATTTCTACACAATTGGCTAAAAATGATACACTAACATTACAAAATTTAAATTTATCAGAAAAAGTAGCAATAGGTTCGGTTTTAAAAGTAAGTTCCGCTAAAATACTATCAATGCGTGAAAGAACTAATGGAAAACTAGTTGAAACATCAAGAGCTAGAAATACAGATGCTTTTAGAATTAATTTTACCATTGCAAAAAATGAAATTTCAGAACAAGGCGAACGTCAAGTTTATATTCAAATAGTTAATTCAAAAGGACTTACAATTGCTAGTAAAGGAGATTTAACACTTGGAGAAACACAAATTAGTTATAGCGATCAAACTATTGTAAATTACTTAAATGAAGCTGTAGATGTTATATCGTTGGTTGAAGTTAATAGAGATACTATTGAAAAAGGTCTTTATACTGTAAATATTTACGTAGAAAACAAGTTTGCTGGAGCAACTAAAATTACCCTAAAGTAAGGTAAGTAACTCCAGATTAGTATTATTTAATGTTTCTTGGGTGGAAATAGTTTCGGCTATTTCCACTTTTTTGTTTTTTAGTAAAAAAACCTTTCCTATTTTTGCAGCATGGCAAATAATGAAGATAAATTTAAAAAGGTAGTTTCACATGCAAAAGAGTACGGTTATGTATTTCAATCTAGTGAAATATATGATGGGTTAAGTGCAGTTTATGACTATGCTCAAAATGGTGTTGAACTAAAGAAAAACATAAGAGATTACTGGTGGAAAGCAATGGTGCAAATGCACGAAAATATTGTTGGTTTAGATGCTGCAATTTTTATGCATCCAACAACTTGGAAAGCTTCTGGACATGTTGATGCTTTTAACGACCCTTTAATTGATAATAAAGATTCTAAAAAAAGATATAGAGCTGATGTTTTAATTGAAGACTATGTTGGAAAATTAGACACTAAAATTGAAAAGGAAGTAGCAAAAGCAGCAAAACGCTTTGGTGGAGCTTTTAATAAAGAAGAGTTTTTAGCTACCAATCAAAGAGTTGTTGGATATAAAGAAAAAGGAGATGCTATTTTACAGCGAATGGGAAAATCTTTAGAGAAAGAAGATTTAGCCGATGTAAAACTATTGATTGAGGAATTAGGAATTAGTTGTCCGCTTTCAGGTTCAAAAAATTGGACTGATGTGAAGCAGTTTAACCTAATGTTTGGAACTAAATTAGGTGCTTCAGCTGATACAGCAATGGATTTATATTTACGACCAGAAACAGCACAAGGTATTTTTGTTAACTTTTTAAATGTGCAAAAAACAGGAAGAATGAAAATTCCTTTTGGAATAGCGCAAACAGGTAAAGCCTTTAGAAACGAAATAGTTGCGCGTCAATTTATATTCCGTATGCGTGAATTTGAACAAATGGAAATGCAATTTTTTGTACGTCCTGGCACTCAAAAAGAATGGTACGAACAATGGAAAGAAACGCGTTTAAAATGGCACTTGTCATTAGGAATGGGTGAAGACAACTACCGTTTCCACGATCACGAAAAATTAGCACATTACGCTGATGCAGCTTCAGATATTGAATTCAGATTTCCATTTGGGTTTAAAGAATTAGAAGGAATTCATTCACGTACAGATTTTGATTTGTCAAGTCACGAAAAACATTCAGGAAAAAAATTACAATATTTTGATCCTGAATTAAATGAACACTATTTACCTTATGTTGTTGAAACTTCCATAGGTTTAGATAGAATGTTTTTAGCAGTTTTTTCTAACTCTTTACAAGAAGAAGAATTGGAAAATGGTTCTACCCGTACGGTTTTAAAATTACCTTCAGTATTAGCACCAACAAAAGCAGCTATTTTACCGCTGGTTAAAAAAGATGGGTTACCTGAAATTGCTCGTAAAATTGTTGAAGATTTAAAATGGGATTTCAACGTTGCTTATGATGAAAAAGACGCAGTTGGAAGACGTTATAGAAGACAAGATGCAGCTGGAACACCATTTTGCATTACAGTAGATCACGATACTTTAAACGATAACTCAGTTACAATTCGTTATAGAGATACGATGGAACAAA
>Ga0209121_10005840_pt1 | contig 10999 bp, 10 predicted proteins | sample Cruoilmetagenom3_FD_187292 | JGI IMG/M metagenome (GOLD analysis project Ga0209121, IMG submission 187292) | Oil polluted marine microbial communities from Coal Oil Point, Santa Barbara, California, USA - Sample 3 (SPAdes) (version 2) | ecosystem: Environmental > Aquatic > Marine > Oil seeps ...
TTCTGCAATCTCTTCTTCCGTACCGGGAGTTAATGGCAATCGAGGAATACCTGCTTTATAACCCATAATTTTCATTGCTTCTTTTATAAGAGCACAAGGATTAAAACGACCATTCTGTCCCATTATTCTGAATAAGGGAAAATATTTTTGTTGCATTTTTGCCGCTTCTTGAACATTGCCCTCATTGAACATTTCAATCATCTTTCGAAGTTCTTTTCCGATAATATGAGATGCTCCACTAATAATACCGCCTATTCTCTTTGTACCACCCTGAGCATAAGCTTCCAAAACCATTGTATCGTCTCCACAGTAGATGATAAAATCATCTGGAGTACTATTCATAAATTTTGTCATTTGTTTCGGGTTAAGTTCTGCCTCTTCTTTTACCGCAACAATATTTTCAATTTGTGCAAGTTTAGCCAGTGTTTCTGGGTCAACATTAACACCGGCAAATATTGGAATATTGTAGACCATAATATTCATTTTTACTGATTCGGCTACTGCTTTAAAATGACGATAGAGTTGGTCTTGCGAAGGTTTAGTGTAGTAAGGTGAAACAACCATCACTGATTCAAAACCTAATTCTTCAGCCTTTTTGGCTAATGCAATTGTTTCTATAGTTGAAGTAGCACCGACTCCCGGAATTATGGGTATTTTGTCGCCAACTGCATTTTTGACTACTTTAAAAAGTTCTACTCTTTCTTCAAAACTCATGGTAAAGAACTCTCCAGTAGTTCCACCAACAACTATAGTATCGGCTATGTTATTATCGACTAATTTTTTAGCAAGTGCTGCTGCTGCTTCATAGTCCACGCTCTGGTCTTCTTTAAATGGGGTTACCATTGGAGTTAATATTTTTCCGTATTTTTCTTTATTAAACATTGTAAATCCTCCTAATTATATAATTAAATTTTCTTTTTTATTCCAACAAACAATAATCTATTTAAGGTTATAAGGTTAAGGGAGTAAATTCCCTGCTTTATCCGTTTTCAACCTCCTTGCTTCACCTATAATTTCAATATTTTTATTATTTGCCAAACTCTTTAACAGTGTATTGGAAACTTTAATTTTATTAATATTAAGTGTATTTTGAATTCTAGCCATTTTTGCGTTTTTATCATTTTTATCTAATATTTTCATAACTACTTTTACTGCGTATTCATCATTTTCAAGTATAATATTCTATCTTACTTATTATTCTTTATATCCAATTTCTTCGGAGATATTATTACAATTTTCCTTAATTTTTTCAGCAATTATCATTACATTTTTTAATGCTACCCGAAATGCTGGACCAGAAATGCTTAACGAAGCAACAACCTGTCCTTTATAATCTCGAATCGGACCAGCCACACAAATAACTCCTTCTTCATGTTCCATATTATCTAGCGCATATCCTTGTTTTCTAATCTTTGCTAATTCTTTTATCAAATTTTCCTTGGTAGTAATAGTCTTTTCTGTGTATTTCTTTAATCCTTTTTCTTTTATCAATAAATCAACTTTATCCATACTTAAGTTTGCTATAATAACTTTACCTACTGCCGTACAATGCAAGGGAGCACTTTTACCTATTTCGATATGTGAATATAGGCCTTGTTTGGATTCCTCACGCTCAATGGAAACCACCCTACCTTCGTCTAAAATGCCTAGATGAACGGTCTCACCGAATTCCTGGAATAATTTTTCGATATATAGGGAAGCTACCTTTCTTAAATCCATATTTTTAATGACTATGCTGCCTAATTCAAAATATTTTATGCTTAAGCTATATTTTTCTGTATTTAAATCTTTTTTTATAAATCCCCTTTTCGCTAAAGTAGATAAAATATTAAAAACATTACTTTTATAAATATTTAGTGCATTGCTTATTTCGGTAATTCCCCAAACAGGTTTTTCCATGTTAAATAACTCAATAATTTGTAATGCTTTGTCTATAGACTTATTTATTTTTTCTTCCATCGTTCTCACCCACTATGTAAAATATTTATTTTATTTTTACAAAATATTCTCTTTTTTTGCGTCTTTTTTATTTAAAAATTTAAGGAAATAAGGGATTCTATTTATTTTTTATCAATTTTATAGTATAATATAGAACACTGTTATTTATTTTTAAGAACACTGTTCTATAAATATAATACAATTATTATAACAATGTGTCAAGAAAAATTACTTTTTTGTTATTTAAATTTTAAAAGTGGACTAAATGAAATTCCTCACAGCAGAGCTACGAGGTATCTATTTACCTCTAAAGCAAGCTAATTTGATATTGTATAATTTTTTATATTCTTTTTCGATCTTTTTTTATATTTATTAATTGCAGCAGAGCTGCGGGGAATTGAACCCTAAGAGATTAAACTCAATATTTCTCTTAGTTACACACTTTAAAAATGAGCCATCTTTAAAGATTAAAAATATACTATATTTTTCTCTTCAGTAAAGTTTTTGTGTAATTATTTGGACATAATTTAGAACCTCTTTTCTCTTTAGAATTTAGTTCTAAATTACATCTTTTTTACTATTTTGGGTTAGTCCACTTTTAAACTTTAAATCATTAAAAAACAGCCCGATTTTGATTTTCAAATGACAATTTAATATTTTTATGTATAATTTGTTATTTACAACTTGCTAAATAAATGATATAAATAATGAAAAGATGTAAATATTTCATTGGTTGGTATCGATGAAAAAATTATCATTGAATGTATCCAATTCCAAGAGAGATAGGATTTAGGTCAAGCGAAGCTTAAATGGTTTTAAAAGCGCCGCAGACTTGCTCATGAGAATCTATTATTTTTTAAAAGCTAATATTTGTAAGGGAGTTGAAGTTTGAATGACATATTTAAAAGATAAATTAAGAAAATGTGAACCAGTGGCTGGAACGCATGTGTTTTTAAAGGATCCTTGCATCACGGAACTTTTAGCTTCACTAGGCTATGATTTTATATGGATTGATACCGAGCATACGGCCATCGATTATGCTATACTTGAAACGCATTTAATAGCCGGAACAGCCGGAGGAACAAGCACACTTGTACGCGTTCCATGGAATGATCCGATTTTTGTGAAACGTATTCTGGAAATGGGGCCGACAGGCATTATTTTCCCGGCGATTAATACGGCACAAGAACTGCAAAAGGCAATGGAGTCAACACTTTATCCGCCGTATGGGATTCGTGGATTTGGTCCTATGCGGGCACTACGATATGGAATAGACGATGTCAGCAAGTTTATTGAAAATTCGAACAAAAATCTCGTTCGATGTATTCAAATTGAATCCAAAACCGCAGTTAACAATCTGGAAGAAATGGTAAAAAACCGTTATGTAGACTGCTTTATGTTTGGACCTTGCGACCTTTCTGGTTCCATTGGAGAACTTGGTAATCCTCTTGGTAAAAATACCAGTGATCTTATTGACAAGGCCGTAGCAATATTGAAATCAAGCGGAAAATCGTTTGGTGTTTCAGGAGCTGACTGGGATCCGGAAATAATCCAGTATTGGCACGACAAGGGTATGATTGTTCTATCTATGGGGATTGATTACTTTCATTTATTAAAGGGCGCAAAAGACGAATTGGAAAACATCAGACGCATCCAGGGCAGCAAGTAGTACTTTTCTTTTTGACTGTTAATAAGGGTCGCCGGATTCCGACAGGAAAATTATACCATGTGAAGTTATAATTAGTTATTTAACGCAATTGGAAATATCGCTGTAATGAATACTATTTAGCCAAATCATTCACTATCTTCAATATGAAAAATGAGATGTATTATGATACCGAAAACTAGTTGGAGGGGTATAGTCCACAATCATCTAAAACCTGTTTCCATTGAGGATCAGCTTCATCGGTAAACTTATGATGGTTCCTCCAGTTGCTATCTCTCCCTTGTACAAAGCGATAGACAGAATAGCTATCTACGTAGTAAGAATAGGGCATACTATACCTTAAGATTACTACCTTTAAGGCAATAATATTTACCCAGATGGTCTTTTTTCTACTAAAACAGCATAGAGGATAAGCCTGCTGTAATCATCAAGTGATGTAATAAGATACCATTTATCTACATATTTAGGAATTAATAGTGAGAAAAATCGTGCTGACTCATCTCTCCTGGATAGTTAGTTATTACTTTTCTATCATGTACTTTTCTCTTTGGTTTTGTAAGGTAAAAGTCATTTACTTTTTTCCGGTTGATTATAATAGAGAGAGATACCTTCTGGTTATAATCATTTTCTAGGATATCTTTTATGTAACTGTAATTGTAACATCTAGTCGGTACTTCCTTGGCTTTAATTAAATCTTTTTCTGCATTTAGTTCATAATCTAAAGTTTGATTCCTTCCTCCTAAGAGACCTAAAGGGAGTAAAGGACGAGCCTCTATTATTGGCGCTTGCTTTAATCTTGTTCGGATAATCACTCTCCTGGGAGTACCAGGTTTAGTCAAAGAATTAAACGCCTGTTAGGGCGGTAATAGCCCTTTATTTTAAGTAAAATAAGGTAATATGAATTAAAAACAGAATAAATATAATTATTATTCTTGTATTAAGCTCAAATACCTTAAACTTTTTTAAGATTTAAAAAATCATTGCCAAATATAGATAGTTACAACACAGCCTCAAAAGCCAGAATATGTTCCCAGGTGGTCTCTCTTTCTACCAGGACAGCATACAGGATAAGCCTGCTGTAGTCATCTAAAGAGGTAATCAGGTACCATTTTCCAGCAGCATAAGGGGCATACTGGTGATAAGAGAAATCATGCTGGATCAATTCTCCGGGATAATTAATTAATACCTCTCGGTTACGAGCTTTTCTCTTTGGTTTTAAAAAGTAAAAATTATTCCTTTTGGCTCGGTCGATTATAGTAGGTAAAGATACCTTCTGTCTATATTTTTATTCTAAAAGATCTTTGATGTAACTGTAGTTGCAATATTTAATCGGGACTCCTTTTGCTTTGATTAAATCCTTTTCGTATTTTAATTCTTTTATACTGGATAGAAAAATTATCTGGGTCTTTTCGATACCTGATCAATAATTCGAAAAATCTATTTCTTTTGATTTTAAGAATTTGCAGAATATAATTAAGCTTGATTTCTTTTTTTGAATATTTTTCAAAAAGTGATTTAACCTGATCATTAGTGAAATTTTTGTGTAATTGTTTTGACATAATTTAGAACCTCTTTTCTCTTTAGAATTTAATTCTAGATTACATCTTTTTTACCATTTTGGGTTAGTCCACTTTTAAACTCTAAATCATTAAAAAACAGTCCGGTTTTATCTTTTAAATGACAGAAAGATTACTTTTTAATTAAAAAATAAAATTAAAATTTAATCTGTCAATTAAAAAATTATATTTTCTATATTTTTAAAATTTTTTATACTGATTAATAATTATAATTTGCAAATATTTACTGAAAAGCATATAAATAAGGAAAAGCAATAATTCTATTTGTTCTTGGAGGAGTTCAAATTCCATGGAAGTAATCATTGTAATTGATATTGGAACAAGCTCAATAAAAACAGCAGCTATTAGCCTAAAAGGGGAATTGATAAAATTTTTTCAAACATTTTATTCAACTCATCAACTCGAATCCAATTACTTAGAACAGGACCCCAAGACTTGGTGGATAGCTGCAAAATCTGGTATTTTTAGAATTATTAATAAAATAAATCGTTCAACTCTACCCTATTCTATTATAGGAATTGCTTGCTGTGGGCATAGCCCCACCCTGGTTTTCATAGATAGAAAAGGAAATATTTTAAGACCAGCAATCACTTGGCAGGATAATAGAGCTATTAAAGAAGCAAAGTATATTAAAAGTAAATTAAATAATAATTTTAATGAATCAATTATGACTTCAACCCTTACTCCCGGTTCTCGCATTGCCAAACTATTATGGTTACAAAATAACGAACCTGATACGATGAAAAAACTCTACAAACTTCTTGAACCTAAAGATTATATAAATTTTAAGTTGACTGGGGAATACAATACAAACCTGTTGAGCGGAAGAGGTTTTATGAATGTAAAAACTGGAATGATATATTCTAAATTTTTAAATTTATTAAAAATTCCCGAATCTATCATTCCAAAAGCTGTTCCTTCACATAGTATTATAGGGAAAACTACAGCATCATTAGAAAGTGAAATAGGATTACCAAAAGGAATCCCGGTTATTGCCGGAGAAATGGATTCTATTACCAGTATAATAGGTACTGGAGTTTGTAAAAGAAACATGCATTATGATATTAGTGGCACTTCCGAAATTGTAGGAATTTTAATTGATCGAAAACCCAGCCTGTTTCAGACAAAGAAATTACCCTATTTCGCTTATCCTTTTTATAATGACCTTCAATTATTATTTGGTGCTACTCAAGCAAGTGGAAAATCAATAGATTGGTTTATAAAGAATTTTATCGAAAAAAATCAACAATCTGGTAAAAATATTTTTAAAATCAATAATGATACTTTTGCCAAAAAAGATCCCTTGATCTTCCTGCCATATATGGAAGGAGAGAGAAGCCCTTTATGGAATCCGCATGCCAGAAGTATGTTTTTTGGATTAACTCACCAACACACAAAACACGATTTATTTATCGCTTTACTGGAAGGAATTTCCTTTAGTATTTTAAATAATTTTGAAACTTTGCAAGCATTATCCTCACAAGACAAAACCACAGTTGAAGCACTACGGGTATCTGGTGGTGGAGCAAAAAATAACCATTTAAATCAAGTAAAAGCTGATGTTTTAGGGAAAAAAGTCATTACTACAAAAGTTACTGAAAGTGGATTGCTTGGAGGCGCCATATTAGCAACGATAGGTCTTGGAATCTACAATTTTAATGATGCCATAAATAATATGGTTCACATTAATAAAATATTCTATCCTGATATGGAAAAACATGATAAATATTATCGTCAACTGTATGGTATTTACAAAGACCTCTACCGGGTCAATCAAAAATTATTCTATGAATTAAGTAGAATTTAGATATTACTAAAAAGGGAGAAAAAAATGAAAGCAGCAGTACTTCATGGGAAAAAAAACGTAAAAATAGAAGAGGTAAATTTACCTCCAAACAAAGATCGAATTATGATAAAGATCATTGCTTGCGGAATATGTATCTCTGATGTTAAGGGCTATCAACAGGGTCAAAGCCATTACTGTAAACCACCAATTATATTGGGACATGAGTATATAGGAAATATTGTTGCTATCCCCGAAGCGAATGGTTCTTTTAAAAAAGGAGATAGAGTAGCAGTGGTTCATGCCGTTAATTGCGGATATTGCAATTATTGTCAAAGAGGTTTATTCGAATTATGTGAAAATAAACAAAGATCCTCAAATGGAGGTTTTGCTGAATACGTTTCTGTTGATAAAAAATTCGCTAATAAAGCATTGATAAAACTTCCGGAAAATATTTCCACAAATGAAGCAACCTTTTTAGAGCCTATTGCCTGCTGTATAGAATCAATCGAAAAGTGTAATATTGAGCTTGGTGATACGATAGTGATAGTTGGTGCAGGTGTAATGGGCTTATTGTTACTACAGCTAAGTTTATTAAAAGGAGCTTCAAAAGTAATAGTAAGTGAAATTAATGAATACAGAAGAAATATGGCAAAAAAATTCGGCGCTACAATAGTAAATCCTAAGGAAACAGAGTTAAAAAAATTTATTTCTAAGGAAACAAACAATAAAGGTGCTGATAGTGTAATTACTACTGTCTTCAATAAAGATATTATAAGGGAATGTTTCTTGTCAACTCGAAAACGAGGTACGGTATTTATTTTTGGAAGTGCTACAAATAATCCAGATTTGGTAATCGATTCCAATAAAATACATTATAATCAAATTAATTTAATGGGAAGTTCAGCTTATAAACCTATTCAATTTAGAATTGCATTAAAGCTATTAAAGGAAAATCGAATATTGGTAAACCCTTTAATTACTTCAGTAGAAACACTTGATAAAATTGAAAAAGCCCTTGAAAATTATAGCAAACCAGAAAGTTTAAAAATAATAATAAGGATTTAAGTAAAAAATGAAAACAAAATTTAAAGTTTTAATTACTGATGCTTACCATAAAAGCCAACATGTAGAGAAAGAAGTCTTGAAAAAAATCGGTGCAGAAGTAGAAACCGCACATTGCAAAACGGAAAAAGAGGTTATTGCATTGTCTTCGGATATAGATGCATTACTGGTTTCATATGTTCCTATTAGCAGAAGAGTTTTAGAACATTTTAAAAAATGCAAAGTCATTGTTAAGTATGCTGTAGGTATTAATAATATTGATCTGGAAGCAGCTACCGAAAAAGGAATCTATGTTGCAAATGTGCCAAATTATTGCATAGAAGAAGTTTCTACACATACCGTTGCTTTACTATTAAGCTTAGTAAGAAATATTTTAATATATGATAAATCTATCAAACAAGGGAATTGGGATCCTCTAATTGGTGATCCTATATTCAGAATAAAAAATAAAGTATTGGGGGTTATCGGTTTCGGTCATATTGGTAAAAGAGTTATTGAAAAAATTCGTCCCTTTGGACTAACTATTCTAATTTACGATCCTCTATCAGATAGCGATTTAATATCTAAGTATGGAGGGAAAAAAGTAGGATTAAAAACACTCTTGAGTGAATCAGATTATATTTCTCTGCATTGCCCCTTGAACAAATCCACTAAACATCTAATTGATTTCAATGAAATTGATATGATGAAAAAAGGTGTTTTTATAATCAATGCTAGCCGTGGAGAAATTATTCATCAGAAAGCCTTATATGAAGCGTTAAAAAATGGAAAAATTGCAAAAGCAGCATTAGATGTGTTAGAAAAAGATCCACCTTCATTAACGGATATTATAAATACTGACAATATAATATATACTCCTCATGTAGCATGGAATTCGTTCGAAGCAGAAATAGAATTAAGAAAAACAGCTGCACAAGAAGTAAAAAGGGTATTAGAAGGTGAGAAACCTATAAACTTAGCTAATAAAGAAGTGCTAAAATATTTACAATAAATAATAGATTCAATAGACACCACGGGCATGCCTGTGGTATTTTACCTTTCGGGATAATAAAATAATAAAAACATCAAATCCATTATTTTTTTCTAAATTGACAATTCTCTGCCAGACAATTTTTACAAGAATCATCTCCTTTAGATGGTATGATAATCTCTTTTCCTATTCCTATTACCCAGGATAATGATTTTTTAGGAATCATCATACAAGACTCGGTTAATTTTACCCCAATTTTACCAGCTGGAATAATTTGAAAAATTTTTTTCTGTTGATTTATATTCCAATCGCAGGAACCAGGACTAAAATATTTAGTAGTTTGAAAATTCTGCTCTTTTGCCTCCTGGCAAATTAAACTTTTAACATAATTACTTAAAAATTTAGACGCTACTGTTCCCACAGCATCAAGAGCCATGGCCTTAGGATATTCGTTCTTAGCAAATAATTCAGCCACTTTTTCTTCTAACTGATTACCTATAGTTGATAATCCAAAAGCTAAGCAACTCGTTCCTTTTAACAAATTAAGCATAGAATTATTAATTTCTAAGCATAATCCATTTTCTAAATTAATTCTTCCTTCTGAACTTATACTTTTAATCATTACCTTAGAATAAATTCCTTTAGGTTCAAAAAGACAATAACCTTTTTTAATTTCTTCTCGAGTAATCTGTAAAATAACTTCGCTCGGGTTTTTTACCTTATTCTTGCTATAACCTTGGTATCTTAAAACTTCTTCTTCATTTATTTTTAATTTAATATCTTTTATGATTTTCATATCATTGTCCTTCTATTTGAAAGTTGAGCGATTCGCTATTAATCGTTTTAATCATACAACATTTTTAAAAAAATTTCTTTTCAAATTAAGTTCTGTCATTTTTAAATAATTTTAGCTGAAAATAATATTTTAAAATAATAAATAGGGTCACTGAAAAACATAAACCTAAAGTATATATCATTGATAAAATATTTAAATGAATCGCCTTTAAAATAATGCCGAAGGAACTTAATATCAAAAAAACTGCAAAAAAATATCTTAGTCTATCCGCTTCAATTCTCCTAATCATTTTCACGCCTAAATTCACACCAAAAAACGATCCAAATCCCAATAGCCCGGCAATAACTAAAATCACTTTTCCTGAAAGCATATATAAATAAGAAGCAAAAAAAGCAGAAATTAATATTGTAAATAAACTGGTACCAACTGCATGGTAAGTTTTCATATTTAAAATCAATATAAATATAGGTACCAGTATAAATCCTCCACCTACACCAAGAAAGCCCTGGGCAAAGCCTACAAATAAAGCGATAGAAATTAATACCCAAAGAGATATCTTGTGATCATTTTTATAATTTATTAAGGGAGGTAAATTTTGTATAGCTTCAATCCATTTATTTTTAGAAGTATTTAAAGGGGGAAGGTCTTTTTGCTTTTTCATTAGAGTTAAAATCCCTAACCCTATCAATAGAAATATGTAAACTAAAAGAATATAGGAATCTGCTTTATTTAAATCATCCAAATATATGACGATAGGTTGAGAAATTCGAACACCAATCATAGAAAAAAATCCAACGATTAAAGCTATTTTAATGATTGTATTCCCGGCAAAATAGTGTTTTACTCCTCCTAAAAACGAAACGATAATTGAAAAGACTAAACCGGTACCAATGGCATTCGCTATAGGCAAACCTAAAATATTTAACAAAGGAGTCAGTAAAAAACATCCACCTATTCCAAAAAATCCACTTAAAACGCCAATATTAAACCCTATAAAAATTAAAAAAACATATCCAAAAATTGAATTAAAATCTAGCATATTACAACCTTAAGTTATTTTATTTAAATATAATAAAATCTATCCTATAAAATATTCTACATCTCAAAAAAACATAGCCTCCACAAATTCTTTTTGAAAGTCAGGACGGGAAGATAATTCTATATATTCAATTTCTTTTGCCGTTTTCCGACCGATTTTTTTCAT
>Ga0209121_10005841_pt1 | contig 10999 bp, 11 predicted proteins | sample Cruoilmetagenom3_FD_187292 | JGI IMG/M metagenome (GOLD analysis project Ga0209121, IMG submission 187292) | Oil polluted marine microbial communities from Coal Oil Point, Santa Barbara, California, USA - Sample 3 (SPAdes) (version 2) | ecosystem: Environmental > Aquatic > Marine > Oil seeps ...
ATTCGCCATTCACGTTCTCTATCATACGCTGAGAAATGGATAAATACTTTCTTAGGCGAGGAGGTTCAAAAGTATATTAGTTTAGGTACTTAACTATATATTCGACTACAACCGGTAATTTTCTCTCTGCCGCTTTTATTAATTGTTCCATTTGTCTTTGCTCTGCCTTTGCCACTTTTACTTCATGTTTCTCCTTTATTTTGTTACGTAGTCCCATTTTTTCCACCTCACGAATTCTCCATACATCCCCCACAAATATTATTAGTATACTTATATATAAAAGCTTCTTGATTGCTTATTTTGTTGCCTCTACTGGAAATTTGGCATGTTGAGCAAGCATCGGTTATTATTTATTCGCGCGGACTGAAGTGGAACGGTAAAAAACCCTGCATCTTTTTAATTTGTACACGCTACAACAAACAATAACTAACTGCACTTCTTTCAAGATATATAGATAGTTAAGCAGAGTAAGAGAAGAAGCATGTATCCATCTGATCTGGCATCGAGAATAAACGAATGGATAAGAGAACGAGTGAATGAGGCAGGTGCTCAAGGCGTGGTTCTGGGAATGAGTGGCGGCCTTGACTCATCCGTCGCGGCAGTGCTATGTAAAAAAGCGTTTCCCGATACCACGCTTGGTTTGATAATGCCGTGCGGTTCACGTAAAGAAGATGTAGCGCATGCAAGAATAGTTGCAAAGAAGTTTGGAATAGAGACGAAGGAGATAGACCTTTATTATATTTTCACGGTCTTGTTGGATGTGCTCTTCAGAGCTTCTAATACGGAGTCTTTAAAGCTATTAGAAATAGAAGAGTGCGAGAACGATGGCGATGCGAAAGGAGATATTGCAGTTGCCAACCTCAAACCGCGTCTCAGGATGATTTGCCTTTATTACTTCGCAAATAAGCGTAACTATCTGGTAGTGGGTACAGGGAACAAGAACGAGCTTTCTATAGGGTATTTTACCAAATACGGCGATGGTGCTGCGGATATACTTCCACTCGGTGACGTGCTGAAAACAGAAGAACGGAAATTGGCGGAGAGACTTGGCATTCCCAGAGAAATCATCGAGAGGGTACCAAGTGCAGGTCTGTGGGACGGACAAACAGACGAAGCCGAGATAGGAATGGGTTATGAGGTACTGGATAAAATCATCGTAGCAATGGAACGTAGAGATTTTAGCGGCTGCGATCCAGAATTAGTGGATCGAGTAAAACGAATGATGGACGCGTCACAGCATAAACGGGACGCGATACCGATGTTTAAGCAGTCACAATAAACATCTGTCAATTATAGCCGCAGCCAGTTCATCTCTGTTCTCTTCTACAACTTCCAGTATCTCGAAAGTGCTCTTTATGTGCCTTACCAACTCGTGTGCTGACCGCTGATGAACTGAGACAATTAGATGCTTATCACTATTAATTGCTTTTTCTACCGCTTCTATGAATCGCCTGGACTTCAACTCCATTGGTCCGATTTCATCTATGATTATTGTACGTGGCTCTGAACGTGTGAGTGCATTAATTATCGAGTGTGCACCTATGGCATCCAAATCTGTTAGATTAACCGTATATTTCCCTACTGTGGGACCGTGCTGGTAGAGTTGCACATGAGCCAAAATACCCTTCTCTCCAGTGCTTATATCTTCTACGGAGAAACCTATTCTTCGCCCTCTTTCGTGTATGTCGGACGTGAGCATACCGCCCACAGCCATTCCTTCAGCTTTCAATCGCATTATCACTTCCTGTATAATCGTTGACTTCCCTATTCTCGGCTTCCCGGTTATTCCTAATCTGAGGTTCACAGCTCCATCAACCATCCTATGGCGTTCTCAGTGGCATGATTTGATTATACTCTACATACCGATTGGCGCGTGTACAGAAAAAGTGCTAAGGTCAGGATAAAGAAGATGACCGCGGGTATGAAGGAATAGGAGATACCAAACAAGTAAACGAAGAGTGCCGAACCGACAGGCCCTAACATGAATCCTAAGGTCTTCGCAAATTCAAATATGCCCGAATAAGCGCCGTATCGCTCCAGAGACACTATATCCGTGACCCGTGCCTCTATTAACGGTTCTACCAGGGTGGTGCCGAGCGATATAATAAATATCGTTGCTAAGAGGCTTGGGAGTGATTGCAGAAATCCTAAGGGTATGATAAATATGGTGGAAATTGCGAATCCAAGGCAGATCAATCTGTTTTTACCAATTTTATCGCCTAACTTACCCAGCGGTATTTGAAAGATCATGAAAGGCGCGGCAGAGATACCTATCCAGAGTCCTATTATAAAGGGGCTGTAGCCCAGGTGGTGAAGGAACAAAGGTCCGAAAATCCATCTGGCGGAATACCAGAAGAAAAGAGATACTGTGCAGAGCGCCAAAACTTTAAGTTCTCGGTGCTGCCCGAACTCTTTGAGCACTGCTAACAGATCATCCTTACCGATTTCGTTATTCTTTGTGTCTCTCGTGCTATTGTGCATATTATCCCTTAATTTGAAGACCAACAGCAACGATGCGAGGAGCAGAAGCGCCGAGACGAGGTAAGGTGTTCTTATTGAGGATCGATACGCGATAAAACCACCGATTACTGGACCTATAAACAGACCGGCATTGGCAAAGGTGCCGAAAACAGACCTTAACTCGCCTCTCCTGTCGCTCGGTGATATGTCCTTAATAAAGGCCTCACTGACAACCCATGCGGGAGCCATGGCAATGCCAAATGCTATTTGCAACACGATTAAGGCATAAAGACTGGTATTCAGGAAGAATACGAAAAGAACGGCTGATATGAGGAGAAATGAAGCGATTAACAATCGTTTCCTTCCGAGTTTATCGGCGAGGACACCGGCTGGTAGGCTGAAGATCATCCCAGCAAGAGAGGATAGCGCAGCAACGAGTCCAACCAATTCCGCTTTTTCGAGAAAAAGCTCCAGGTAAAGGGGATGGATGGTGATGACAGCGCCTATAAATACACTGAAGAGGAAAAAGATCGTGGAAAATAAGAGTAACTGCTTGTAAGTCTGTACTTCTAACCCTCGATGTAATCCTGGCTTCAAGAGCATAAACATACAACACCTTTTCAGCTAAAAAGAATTATTATAGTGTAGTAAAAAATCCAAGTTCCAGGTACACTATGACTATGCATGCAGAAGAGATTGATAAGTGGGTAGAGCAAGCGTTTAAAGCGGATGTAGAAGAGTTCTCCGCATTGATTGCAGAAGCGAAGGAACTGCTGGCTGAGGAGCACCGATTCCGAAACGGTAGCGGATTGGTGCGTATCGATCCTTACACCGTGAGGAGTGTGGTTGTTATCGGCGATATTCACGGTGACCTTGAAAGCCTGGTTCATATATTAAAGCAGCGAGAGGTGGCAACTGCTGATAGAATTATCTTCCTTGGCGATTACGGCGATCGGGGGGAGGAAAGCGTTGAGGTGTACTCTGTGATTTTAACGTTGAAGATGTTAGCAGGGCGGGGAGAGCGTGTCATACTGCTATGTGGTAATCACGAAGGCCCACCGGACATGCCATTCAGGCCACATGAGCTGCCCATGATCTTTATAAGGAAATATGGTGAGCGGGGAAGGGCATTATACAGAGCCGTAAAGGAGCTGTGGGAGTATTTACCGTACGCCGTGCTGGTTACGGGTCGCTACTTGATGGTGCACGGTGGTGTGCCTTGCAATATAACCTCGCTTGATGATGTTGCGTATGCCCGTGAAACATATCCATCATCGAGCACATTTAAGGAACTTCTGTGGAGTGATCCGATTGAGGCTAACGGCTGTTTCGAGTCGGTACGCGGTGCCGGCAAGCTGTTTGGTGAGAATATTACCGATGAAGTACTTCGTATTTCAGGTGTGAAGACCATTATAAGGAGTCACGAGTCGTGCGAGGGTGTAAAAGCACAACAAGGGGGTAAGATTCTCACGGTGTTCTCACGAAAGGGCGCACCGTATTTCAACAATCGAGCCGCATATTTGCTGTTAGACGGGAGCACGCTGCGAGAGGCAAAAGATGCTAACGAGCTGGAGCGGACTGCTGCGAGAATATGGTAATCATGGTGCAAGATGCAGGATCCAAGATACAAGTTCAGGGATACCTCTTGCATCTGGTATCTCAGAATCTCCCGTGAAAATCTGCGTAATCTTAGGGTTATAAAGGTAGGGGGGGCTGAACAAATACAAATATCCAAACTACGACCCGTGAAGCGAAACGGAACGTTTACGATCAACAAACCTCGCAGCGATTAGACCTATCTCATAGAAGATTACCAACGGGAAAGCGACGATGAGCTGACTCACGACATCAGGCGGTGTAAAAAAAGCAGCGAGGACGAACATTAGCACGTATATGTATCGCCGATATTCTTTTAGCGTAGCGATAGGGACGAGTCCAGAATGAACGGCAAAGACGATAAAGATGGGAACTTCAAACGCTATCCCCAGTATGAGCGTTATTATGATGACGAACGATACAAATTCGTATATGGAGTACGTGGCGACAACCCCCGTTTCTGATGACATGTAGTAAAGATACTTTAGGACAAAACGCAACATAAGGAAGTAAGAATAGCTTACCCCTATAATAAACAGAGAAACGGCAGAACCCAGCAATAGAATAAGGTGTGATTTTTGCATTGGATTCTTTATCCCAAATCGCACCTTCAAGGTCTTGTAGATATAATAACATACAAGAGGAACAGCAAGTATTACGCCGATGACCAGAGCTATCTTCAACTTCAGCATGATCACCTCCACGGGAGAGATATAGATGAGCGTTGCACCTTCAGGGAGGAGGTCTTGCTTCATCTTCTCTAACACTGGATCTAAAAGTTGAAAGGAAACAAAGAATCCCGCAAGCATAACGGCAAAAATGAGTATGAGTTTTTTCTTTATTGCCTCTGTTATATATCCTAACTCCTCAAAAATACCTGCCATCTTCTATTGCCCCTATTAATATGAATGAAGAGATGATAAAAGCTAAAACTGCGGTTAAAGCGAAAGAGAAAATGCAGAGAACTGACGATGAGGCTCTGAGTGTAGATGGGCCGATAGGAGATGAGGAGATTCCGATATTAGAGCATCTTGTAGAACTACGAAAAAGACTCATCGTTGTTTTAATCCCCTTCTGTATTGCCACTATGGTCATATATCCCTTTTCAAACATTTCGCTTCGCTACTTATTATTCCATAATCTCTTTCCTGAAGAAATGGTTATGTTTGTTTATAGCCCGATGGAATGGATAAGTGTGCGGCTTTTGTTCTCCTTTTTATTCGCTTTTTCTGTTACGATACCCCTGCTATTATACGAGATTTTTGCGTTTATGCGACCGGGGTTATATCCTTCAGAGCGGAAATTTTGCCTGATGGTTGTTCTCCCTTCGCTCTGTTGTTATGGCATCGGTGCGGTCTTCGCCTTTTACTTCGTCCTTCCCCTGATCTTCAGCTATATCATCAACTACTCCGGAGATATAGCACAGGTTGCGCTTTCTGCGAAAAAAATCTTTTCTATCATTCTTTACACTGCGGTGAGTTTTGGGCTGATTTTTCAAATCCCATTCGTAATGACCTTAGCGGTAAAGCTGAAAATAGTCACGCATTCATGGCTTAGGGATAAGAGAGTGATAATCTATGGGCTGATACTGGGCATTGCTTTCTTCGTCATCGCTGACCCCACGGGCATTTCAATGATCATGGCGTTGGTGTCAATAGCACTGTTTGAACTCGGATTGTTGATAACACGATATATCGGGCGTAGCCGTAGATAAGATGAAATAAAATCATGGCAGAACTTTTCGATAAACTTTTATATATGCCCGCATAATATTATAGTACATACGTTACAAGAAGTTAAGGTAGGTGGTGCAAAAAGCGATGCTTGGTCCAACTGAGATGATGGTAATAGCAGTAGTGGCAATTATTTTGTTATTCGGCGCAGCGAAGGTGCCGCAGCTTGCCAAGTCTTTTGGGTCGGCAATGGGGGAGTTCAAAAAAGCGAAACGCGCATCGGAACTGGACCTCAAGAAATTCGAAGATTCCATAACCGGCGACGAAGCAGCAACGCCAAAAACGACGACAAAAGCGGAGACGAAGCCTGAAGCGGTCAATATAAAAGAAGTAGCAGCGTATATGGGTATAGATACCGAAGGGAAGACCGAAGAGGAGTTAAAAGAGGAAGTTCAGGCAAAGATGAAATCCACCAAGTCGGAGAAAGAATAGCTTTAACGAACTCCTTTGATCGATCTGTGGTTGTTACGCGGAACGCGATTCAAAAGGCTGCTTTTGGCAGCTTATCCACTGCCAGCATAAGCAGGAAATCCGGCTGATATTTTCTTTCCATAGCGATGAGTAGCCTATATTCAATAGCGCAGCCGCTTCTTTAACGATACTTTTTATCGTTTCCCTATCTGGAAAGCCGATAAATTACACAAATATTTCGGAAGTTTTATATTTAAGCCAAGCAGAGAATACTGCCACAGATGGGAATGGAAAATAGTGCGCTGCGTAGGAAAAGAAAAAAGAAATAGTATAATTAAGAGGTAGAGATAAGGAGATAATACGAAAGAATGACTACTGTTGGTGAAATTGGAAGGGTCATTGCTGTGCCTGCTCACTTACATGCAGGCAACATGGACTTAACCGGCGACTTTGGAAGACTTTACGGCACCGCGGGCTTCACTATTGAGTACCCGCGAACGGTCATAGAAGTCGTCAAATCAGACAAGATTACGGTCAGAGGAGAAGACAGAGAGAACGCAGAAATATATGTGCGTGCATTCATTGAGCGATTTAATGTTGAAGGGGGGATCACAGTTAACGTCAAGGAAACCATCCCGAAACACCTCGGCATGGGATCACAGACCGCGCTTGCATTATCAATAGGCCAGGGGATCTCCGAGCTCTACAACCTATCTGTGGATATAGAGGAGATGGCTATTGCGCTCGGAAGATCAGACATTGTTGCCCTCGGTTTCAACTCGTTCCAAACCGGAGGGTTCATCGTTGACGGCGGATACAAAATGAAAGACAAAGGCAGGAGGGTTCCACCCTGCTTATTCAGGTATCCGATACCAGAGGACTGGCTCTTTGTCGTTTGCATACCACATAAGCCAATACCGGAGATACTGAAGATAAAAGAGAACGAGGAAGAGATATTAAATACTCTGAAGCCGATGCCGGAGCAGATGTCTGACCGGCTCTCCAGGATAATGCTTATGCAGGTCATGCCCTCCATCATGGAGCACGACATAAAGACGTTCGGTAAGTACATAACAGCGTTCAACAGCCGTCTTGGAGGGTTCTGGAGCGGGTTCCAGGAAGGCAACACCTACTGCGACCCCGTCGTCGAGGCAGGAATAAACATACTCTTAGACAATGGCGCTTATGGTGCGTGCCAAACCTGCTGGGGTCCGACGTTCTATGGGATCGTTGACAACGGAGCAATCGCACGAAAGCTTGTTGAGAAACTTGATAATCTTTTAGGAAAAGAAGGTGGGGGAGATGTCTTTTACACCACCGGAAACAACAAGGGGGCAACAATAAGAAAATGGTAACTGCAATTGGAATAGACCCTGGAACCAAGAGCATGGACGTCTTTGGCTTTGATGATGAGACCGATAAGGTCGTTATGGACCTTGCGATACCACGGGTTGAGGTGACGAAGAACCCGGCAATCGTGTTGGATGCCATAGGTGAAGTTGACATGGAGGTTGATGTAATCGTCGGGCCAAGCGGCTATGGGCTGCCGATGGTAAAAGCGTCTGAAGCTAAGGACGCAGAGATCAATGCCGCAACATTCATTACGAAAGCAGACGTTGCGAGAAGGCTTAACATCGTCGGGTTACGTGAGTTGATGTTCCACATGAAGAAGTCACACCTCAATATCTGGTTTCCCCCAGGAGTCATCCATTTACCGACTGTGCCGGAATACCGGAAGATTAACAGGATAGACATGGGAACAGCAGACAAGGTCTTCACTGCAGTTTCAGGGATAAAGGATCAAGCAGAGAAATATGGTATCGCATTCGCAGAGACATCATTCATTGCACTTGAGATCGGCTTCGGCTACACGGCTGCGTTAGGAATAGAAGACGGTAAGATAGTTGACGGTGTCGGCGGCACTATAGGCGGAGTAGGGTACATGGGTATGGGCGCAATGGATGGCGAGCTCGCATACGCCTTAGCAAACACGACCGCGGATTTTTCAAAGATGATGCTCTTCAATGGTGGTGCAGCCTCAATTTCAGGGATAGACCCACAGAAAGCGCCCATAGAGGAATTCATTAACCTTGCACGGAATTCCGAGCCGCAGGTGAAGCTTGCATATTCTGCCATGCTGGAATCAATAATCAAGGACACGTATCTACTGCTTTCATCCGTACGGAAGCCAAAAGAGATATTACTGAGCGGACGGTTCACGAGGATAAAGCCCTTTGTTCAGGACGTAACAGCCATGTTACAGGGTCATCTCAGCGCGCTCGGAATCGAAGCTGAGATAAGAACCTTGACAAGGACTGGCGGCGAGGTAAAGGAAGCTGCGGAGGGTGCGGCTGTTATCGCAAACGGCATAGCAGGTGGCAAATACGAGAGCCTGATAGAGACTATGGAGCTGCGGAAGAGTACTGGCGGAGTATTCAGCCACATTTACCTTGATAAGGAAACGCGAGAACGGATAGAGGAAACTTTTACCTGATAAAGGGTTATTAAAAGAACTGTAAATGTTTGTAGATAGAGGGGTGTTGTTATGACACGAGCAGCAGGTATTGATCCCGGCACGAAGAGCATGGATATATGTGCCATCGAGGATGGTGAAGTGTACTATGAGAACCCGCTTGATAACGTTGAATTAGCAAACGAGCCGGAAAAGATAAACGACGCGTTACGAGAAGCGTTTCCGGTGGATCTCATTTCCGGACCTTCAGGTTATGGCGTTGAGCCCACGCGTATAGACGAGATCCCGGAAAGCATTTTCGAGGATTGGTATTACAATTATATCTTGCTGACAACAAAGGCGGAGATACAGAAAGGGATAGAGGAAGGCATCTTTGGCGCGATCCTGTACAAGAACATGACAGATTTCTCGTTATGGATGCGGCGGGAGAAGTTCCCGGTTATGTTCATACCAGGGGTGATCCAACTGCCGACCGTGCCCTATTACCGGAAGATCAACAAGCTGGATATGGGTACTGCGGACAAGTTAGCCGTGACTGCTCTTGGGGTTCATGACCAGGCGAGCCGGTTAGGAATACAGTATTCTGACGTGTCATTTATACTCGTGGAAGTTGGCTTTGGCTATAATGCGGTCATCGGCGTGGAAGGAGGAAGGGTCGTGGACGGCATAGGAGGCACTAACTTCCCTGGTATCGGGTTTTTAACCCTCTCTGCGGTAGATGGCGAGCTGGTGCAGCTTATCGGGAATTGGGAGCGGAAGGACACCTTCGAGGGCGGCGTCGTTTCTGTTACAGGCGAAATGGATCCCGACGCGTTTGTAAAAAGAAAAGACGAAAAAAATGAGATTGCGTTTGACGCGATGATGGAAGGGATAGAGAAAGCAGTTGCGTCGATGAAGGTATCGGTAAAAAAACCAAAAGAAATTCTACTTTCCGGACGCTGGACGAAAATAAACGAGATAACCGAGGAACTTGAAAAGCGACTGTCAGATTACGCTGACGTGCGCGCATTAGGGTTCTTGGAAGGTGCGGAAACGACGAAGGAAACAGCGCAAGGCTATGCTATAGTAGCCGATGGGTTAGCTGGTGGTACCTTCAAACAGTTAATCGAATGGATGCAGATACACGAAGCCAGGGGGACTGCCCTGGAGTATATTCATCATCCTAAGTTTCAGGGAGTGCCAGAGAGGTTTGTGAGTTTTAAATAGGGAGTGCGGTTCGGTGTGGTACATTTCCAATCTCGAACCCATTCGACCGGTGTATGCATCCATATCTTATGAAGCTTCGGTTGGTAAGGTACATCAGCAAGCGGTCTCACATCTGTTATTTATGGTAACGCGCTCAAATGGTTAATACCGAAATAGGGAAGGGAGGTCGGTGGCAAAAGATGAAAAAGGGAATGAAATTTGGTACGTTATGTGTTCATGCAGGAGAAGCGCCGGATCCTTCGTACGGAGCGCATACAACGCCCATATATCAAACATCTACCTTTGTATTTGAGAATGCTGAGCAGGGTGCGGCACGATTTGCGGGAGAAGAGGAAGGATATACGTATATGCGCGTAATGCCGAACTCGCCCACGCATGCCGCTTTTGTCGAGAAAGTCGCGGCTCTTGAAGGCGCCGAGACGGGTCAAACCTTCGCTTCTGGCATGGCTGCTATAACTGCGGTTGCTCTTTCTCAGTTAGAGAAAGGGGATCATCTATTATCGAGCAATGTACTCTACGGCTCCACTTACAGCTTGTTCTCCTCTATTCTCACCAAGTACGGTGTCGAGGTCAGTTTTGTCGATATGTCCGATCTCGAACAGGTGAAGAGCCACATAAAGAAAAATACGAAGATGATCTTCTTAGAGACGCCCGCGAACCCCACTTTGATCATCTGTGATATTGCGGAGATATCGAAACTGGCCAAAGAGATCGGTGCTCTTTCTATCGTGGATAACACTTTTGCAACCTCTTATTTTCAAAAAGCGTTACCATTGGGCGCGGATGCGGTTGTGCACAGCAGTACAAAATACATTGGTGGCCACGCGGATCTTTTAGGTGGCGTCGTTGTCGGAAGCAAAAAATTTATCACAAGCATGAAGTCTATCGTTCATACGACGGGAGCAACACTGGGCCCACTTGAAGCGTGGCTTTGTATCAGAGGATTGAAGACGCTGCATCTGAGAATGGAGAAGCACGCAAGCAATGCGATGGAAGTGGCCCGGTTCCTGGAAGCACATCCCAAAATCGAGTGGGTCAGATACCCGGGATTGCCAAGTCATCCGCAGCATGAAATAGCAAAGAAACAGATGAGTGGTTTTGGCGGCATGATCTCTTTTGG
>Ga0209121_10005842_pt1 | contig 10998 bp, 11 predicted proteins | sample Cruoilmetagenom3_FD_187292 | JGI IMG/M metagenome (GOLD analysis project Ga0209121, IMG submission 187292) | Oil polluted marine microbial communities from Coal Oil Point, Santa Barbara, California, USA - Sample 3 (SPAdes) (version 2) | ecosystem: Environmental > Aquatic > Marine > Oil seeps ...
GGCTGAAAAGTCCGCGGCCGGGGCTGCAAGCAGGCCCTGATAGATAGCCGCTGGGCCTCCGCTGAACGCGCTGACCCGATGTTCTTCCATCAGGCCCGCGACCACATCCGGCTGAAAGCGGTGGATGATAATAAGGGGCGAGTGCCCATAGACAGGATTGAAGCAGCCCATGTGCATGCCCCAAACATGACTGACGGGGGCGACATTGAGCCACACTTCTTCCTGCAGGCGGGTCGGCCAAGCAGTATTCATTGCCTTGATGAGGCTCATTTCCGACCGGTGGTTGCGCTGCACGCCTTTTGGCACACCGGTCGATCCTCCTGTAAACATAATGATGCAGGGGCTGTCACCTGTGACTACTGTCTCGGGTCGGGCAGTCGGGGTTTCGAGCAGTTGGCCGATTGTCACTCCGCCTTCGCCCATTGTGATCAGTGGTACGTCTGCATTGTCGGCGGCCTCCCCGGCCACCTTAGAACTACCGTTTCCGGCCATGACCAGATCGGGCGGAGCTATTTCGAACAGCGTGGTGAGTTCGCGCGGGGTATATTCAGTGTTGGCCATCGAGATTTCGGTACCGGCGCTTAGCGCGGCGAAGATGGCAACATTGGCCTCGATTGAATTTGGAATACAGATGGCGACGCGTCCCGATGGCGGAACTATTTCGCTGATCTGCGCCGCAAGGCTGGCGACCGCGGCGCCAAACTGGGCATAGGAAAGCCTTCTATCGCCTTCGAACAGAGCGGTCTGATCCGGGCACGCATCTACGGCGTCCCAAAACATGGTCACGACATCGGAATATTCCTTCCGAGTAAAGGCCGGATCCCCTTCACTGAGGCGGCGAAGTATCTCGGTTCTGGTTTTTGATTCATGCATAGAGCACCATCTTCGGTGAAAGCTGTGTTGCGGGCGGCTTATAGCGCGCTTGCGCGAGCTTGCGGTGTGGTTAGTTGTTACGGAGGAAAATCTGGACCTGTTCAAGGAACTGGTCCTCGCGTTCCAGTTGTACCCAATGGCCGCACTGGCCAAACACGTGCATTTCCGAACGTTTGATATGTTCATGCATCCGCACAGCGACGGACAGCGGGATCATTTTGTCTTCCCGTCCGTGAAGGATCAGAACCGGCGCATCGATCACATCGAGTTGCTGTAGCGGGATACCCTTGACGATACGGGGACCCTTGTCCTCCTGTTCTTCGCCAGGTTGCAATTTGCGGATCGTTTCCTTGCCGCTGGCGATTTCAGCGACGCGCAGGCGCGCAGCGACAGCCTCGTCGGTAACGATTGCAGGATCGTAGGGAAAGGCCCGCATCATTGCGCGCATGGCATCCATGCTAGGCTCAAAGCTTCGGCTGTTCGCAAGACCCTGGGTCTGCTCAAACTCGCCAGCAGGCGTGCCCATGAGGATCAGCGAGCGCACCTTGTCGGAGTGGAAGGCCATCATTCCCAACGCCAGCGAACCGCCGAAGCTGTTGCCGACCAGCGTGACGCGTTCGAGACCCATAGCCTCAATGAAAGCGGCCAGATGACGGGTCCACAGTTTGATCCCGGGTTTTTCCCCTTCGGGCAGCGGGCTAAAGCCGAAACCCACAATATCAAGGGCCAGAACTCGATGTGTTTCGCCTAGGCGAGGCAGGATTCCCTGCCAGTTCTGCCACGCTGTGACGCCGGGACCGGAACCGTGCAGTAGGATTACCGGATCGCCTTCGCCATGGTCATGATAATTTGTCTGGATACCGCCGACTTCGATCGAATTCCCGATATCTGGAAGCTGCGCGTCACCAGGCATGCCTCTCTCCCCACCATGTGTTATGTCAAATTCTTATGGACATGTGTTGCGAGACCACCTCTGCAATGTCAATACGTATGGGTATGGTTGGCCAATTTGTTTGGATCAATAATTAGTGGATGAAAAATGGCAGGGAATCTAGCGGGACAGACAGTGCTCATAACAGGGGCCGCATCGGGCATCGGAAAGGCGGTTGCGCTACGCTTCGTGGAAGATGGAGCGAATGTGGTGGCTTTGGATCGCAATGCGGATGCACTTGCTGGCCTTGCTGATCGTCTGGGTGATCGGTGTGCGGTCGTGGCAGGCGATTGCTCTGAGGCCGCTATCTGCGAGCAGGGGGTCGCGCTGGCGTTGGAGAAGTTCGGCAATCTCGACTGCGTTGTCGCGAATGCGGGGGTTTATGACTGGTACAAGCGAATAGACCGGATGAGTACAAGCGATATGGAGGTCGCGTTTGAGGAACTGTTCCGCATCAACGTGCTTTCTACTTTGTTGATAGCGCGATGCTCCATAGAGGCGCTGCGGGAATCGGGTGGTTCTTTGATCGTGAGCTGTTCAAATGCCAGTTTTAGAGCCGGCGGCGGCGGGGCGCTGTATACTGCAAGCAAATTTGCACTGCGCGGCATCGTTTATCAGTTGGCTTATGAATGGGCGCCGCATGTACGCGTAAACGGAGTTGCTCCTGGTGGGACGATAACCGGCCTTTCCGGGTTGGACGCGCTGGAAAGCTCCTCGCGCCGGCTGGATTCCGAAAGCCGGACCGTTGAAATGGTGGCTAAGGCATCACCGCTTGGAAGAGCCGCAGAGGCAGAAGATCATGCCGGATGTTATGCGCTGCTTGCGTCCCGGCGCGACGGCAAGAACCTGAACGGAACGATCCTGGTAAGCGACGGCGGGATCAGTTCGAGAATGGGGTAGGCATCACCGGCTTGCATGCGACCGGAATTGTTCGCAGCTGATCTAGGGGACTTGCAGGAGGACGGAGACTGCCTGTGCCGCATCAATCATGCGCGGCAGGAACGTAAGCAACCTCTCCTCCACATCTTCGAAATTCCCATTCTTGCAGACTTCCGTCACCGATAGTGCTGCCATCAGCCGTCCGGTTGGGTCGTAAATCGGGGCTGCAAGACAGCGCAGTTCGGGATACATCTCACCCCGGTCCATCGCCCAACCCTGTTTCCGGACTTGGTCTACCTCATGCCGCAGGGCATTCGCGTCGGAAATGGTATTTGGCGTCAGAGGTACAAAATCGCCCGGAGACAGATACTCCTCCAGCTGCTGATGAGCCATCTGGGCTAGCAACACTTTTCCGATCCCGGTGCAATATGCCTCCAGCTCGGTCATCTCCTGGGAGGGCGGGCGTAAGTATCCAGCTTCGACCTTTACCAAGTAGCGAACCAGATTGTTCCGAAAAGCGCCGAGATGTGCGGTGCGCCTGCAGGCTTTGGCAAGGTCCGCGACGATCGGACGGGTGGCGCTGGTGATGATGGCATCAAGATCCGTGCGTGCGCCCAGCTCTAAGCTGGCGATACCGAGCATGTAGCGTCCGCGCCCGTGCCGCAACACGTATTTGCGTGCCACGAGGGGCCGTAGCAGCCGATGAGTGGTTGAAAGAGGGATGCCGGACGCTGCGGATATTTCCTTCACCGTCAAAGGGGATGACGAAAGGCACTCAAGCAGGTCGAGCATTCGCTCGGCGACCGACGTCCCCCCACCACCATCTAATGTCACTCTTTCTCTCACAGAATGAGATTCTAAGCCAAAAAGCCCCGGGGTCAAGGCTGGTAGAAAGCCGGTAGCTGGTCCAAAGTTCTGAAGAACGATCAATCGCACAGTATTCGGTATCCGTGAGGATTCGCAAACTCATCCAATTAGTGGCTGATCCTGCACTTTATCACGGCTGAATTGAGTGGGTAACAAAGCAATAGCTGAATAAGTACGCAGTCGTTTGGGAGAACTTCAGACAATGACAATTGAACCTTCGATCATCACTTCACTGGGCGATGAGCTTTACGATGCCCTGATTGCTGGTGAGACGGTACCAAATCTTCGAAACCGGAATCCGGATATCGATATCGTTGATGCTTACCGCATACAGGAACGTATGATCACCCGTCGGTTGGAGAGCGGCGAGAAGATCATCGGCAAGAAGATAGGGGTCACGTCCAAGGTGGTGCAGGAAATGATCGGGGTCTTTGAGCCCGATTTTGGCCAGCTGACCGATGCCATGCTGGTTGCAGATGATGCCGAAGTTGAGCACAAGTCTCTCATCCAACCTAAGGCCGAAGGCGAGATCGCCTTTATCCTGAAACACGACCTGACAGGGCCGGGTGTGACAGCGGCAGATGTTCTGGAAGCGACCGAATATGTCACCGCCTGTTTCGAGATCGTCGACAGCCGTATTCGCGACTGGGACATCCAGATTCAGGATACTGTTGCCGACAATGCTTCATGCGGGATTTTCGCGATTGGAACACAAAAAGTCGATCCGCGCGACATCGATCTAGCCAGCGTGAGCATGACAATCGACTGCAACGGAATCGAAGTTTCGAACGGCGTCGGTGCCGCAGTCCAAGGCTCGCCGCTCAACTCGGTCGCGTGGCTCGCCAATACGCTGGGTCGTCTGGGTATGCCGTTCAAGGCCGGCGAGATTATCCTTTCCGGGGCGCTTGGCCCGATGGTCGATATATCGGCCGGCGATACGCTTGAACTCAGCCTTAGCCATGGCCTGGGAAGCTGCCGCCTGGCTTTCACCTAGGTCGCCTGGGCCGGAATTAATGGCCGCGAACAGGTGATCAAACATTCGGCCAAGCTCAATTCAACTGAAAGAAGAAGTGATGGATAAAATCAAATGTGCAATAATCGGGCCTGGAAATATCGGCACCGATCTTCTCTATAAATTGCTGCGTTCCGAAGTCCTCGAACCGGTTTGGATGGTGGGCATCGAACCTGGGTCCGAAGGCCTGGCCCATGCCAAGGAACTGGGGCTCAAGACCACTGCAGAAGGGGTCGACGGGTTGGTTCCCCATGTGATTGAGGACGGCGTTCAGATCGCCTTCGATGCGACCTCGGCCTATGTTCATGAGGAAAACAGTCGCAAGCTCAATGAACTTGGTGTGCTGATGATCGATCTGACGCCGGCTGCCATCGGCCCGCTATGTGTCCCGCCGATTAATCTGAAAGACCTTGCAGGGCGCAATACCATGAACGTCAACATGGTCACCTGCGCCGGACAGGCCACCATCCCTATGGTCGCCGCAGTCAGCAGCGTGCAGAAGGTTGACTATGCCGAAATCATTGCCACCGTCGCTTCGAAGTCGATCGGCATGGGCACGCGCAAGAATATTGACGAGTTCACCCGCACGACCTCGGCTGCGGTTGCCAAGGTTGGCGGGGCAGCGAAAGGCAAGGCGATTGTGATCGTGAACCCGGCGGAACCCCCGCTTATGATGCGCGATACGGTTTTTTGCGAAACCGCTGATGAGCCCGACAAGGAAGCTATCACTGCCGCTGTCAACAAAATGATCGCTGCCGTGCAGCAATATGTGCCCGGTTATCAGTTGAAGAACGGACCGACCTTCGATGGTCGCAAAGTGTCGATCTTCCTGGAGGTAGAGGGCCTTGGCGATTTCCTTCCGAAATATGCGGGTAATCTCGACATTATGACTGCTTCTGCTGCCCGTACCGCCGAAATGTTCGCTCAGGAAATTCTGGATGGCCAGCTTAAACTTGAACCCGTGAAGGAGAACGCATGATGTCACTTGAGGAACAAGTCAGAGGCCGCAAGCTCAAGCTGCATGATATGTGTCTGCGCGACGGAATGCATTCGATGCGCCATCAGATTACGCTGGAGCAGATGGTCGACATCGCTTCGGGTCTCGACGATGCCGGAGTACCGCTGATCCAGGTCACCCACGGTGACGGACTGGGGGGATCGTCCCTCAATTATGGGCGGGGCCTACATACAGATCGCGAATATATTTCGGCAGTGACCAAAGTCGTTAAAAACGCCACCATTTCGGTCCTCCATGTCCCGGGCATCGGTACGCTGGACGAATTGCGGATGGCCGCCGATTGCGGAGCTGGGTGCGTCCATGTGGCCGCGCACTGCACCGAGGCTGACGTTACCGAACAGCATATTGGTCTGGGGCGCGAACTTGGCCTCGACACAGTTGGCTTCTTGATGATGGCGCATATGACTACGCCTGAACATCTGATCGAACAGGCCTTGTTGATGGAAGGATATGGGGCGACGACGATCTATTGCGTAGATTCGGCCGGCTACATGCTGCCCGATGACGTAACGGTTCGCATCGGCGGGCTGCGCGCAGCCTTGCAGGATGCGACCGAGATCGGTTTTCATGCCCATCACAATCTTGGCATGGGTGTGGCAAACTCGCTGGCAGCAGTGGCTGCAGGTGCGGATCGTATTGACGGTTCAGCGGCTGGACTGGGTGCCGGAGCGGGCAATACGCCGCTGGAATTAATGGCCGCCGTCAGCGAACGGATGGGTATCGAGACCGGCGTCGACCTGTTTAAGATTATGGACGTGGCGGAAGACCGCGTGCTGCCGATTATGCCGCAACCGCCCCGTGCTGACCGGGATTCTATCACTCTTGGCTTTGCGGGAGTTTATTCGACTTTCTTGTATCAGGCCAAGGAAGCAGAACAGAAATACGGTTTGTCCGCGCGCGACCTCCTGATTGAATTGGCTCGTAAGAAGATGATCGGCGGTCAGGAAGACATGATCGAAGACACAGCTTTATCGATGGCCAAGGAACGCGGCCTGATCTAGCTTATAAGTTTGGCGACAAAACGGGCCGGGTGGCGGTGTAATTCCGCTGCCCGGTCTGTCGCTTTGGTTCTGCGGGGAATGACCATGCAGGTGGTCTAGGGCCATTGGTGGCTGACATAATCAGCACTCTCTTTATTGCCGGTGCGCCTTGTCAGCACACGGCCCTCTCCATACTGGTGCGAATGGAAATTTCGCAAGGGGGTGAATTGAAGACTATGCAAGCATGGGTCGTGAAGGAATATGGCAAGCCCGAGGATATGGTGCTTGACCAAATCCCAGTTCCTGTGTTGGAACACGATGGCCCCAATGCGGCTGATACCTTGGTGAAGGTAGAAGCTGCGGCACTTAATTTCGCTGACGAGATTGCTATCGCGGGCCGTTATCAGGATCGCATCGAACCGCCCTTTGTTCCGGGGAACGAGCTTGCCGGAACAGTCATAGAGGCTGGCGTCGGTTCGCGTTTCCAACCTGGCGACAGGGTTGCCTGCCAAGTTCGCAGCGGTGCCTTCGCGGAATATTGCGCAGTTTCTTCAAACCGATTGATGGCGATCGGAGACATTGATGCGCGGGCGGCTGCTGCGCTTCCGGTTTCCTACACTACGGCCCATGTCGCCTTGTTTCAGAAAGGCAATTTGACTGCAGGCCAAACGGTCCTGATCCACGCCGCGAGTGGCGGTCTCGGGCTCGCGGCGGTTCAGCTTGCCAAGTCCGCCGGTGCTCGCATTATCGCGACGGCAGGATCGGAAGAAAAGCGCCGCATCGCAATCAAAAATGGCGCGGACCATGTTATCGATTACCGCCAGCCGGATTGGTACAAAGAGGTTAAATCGCTGTCTCCAAATGGCGTCGACATCGTGGTTGATCCGGTAGGCGGCGCGATTTCAGAACAAAGTTTGCGGCTGCTCGCCTGGCAAGGGAAGCTCCTCATATGCGGCTTCGCGAGCGGCGAGATACCAGAGCTGAAGGCGAATTACATGCTGGTAAAATCAGCTAGCGTGCATGGCGTCTATTGGAGCTTTGATCGCCATCCCGATGAAATCCGCGCGATCCAGCAAGAACTGGTAGAGCTTTGTGCCGCTGGCCGGATCCGCCCGTTGATCAGGGATGTCTATCCCATGTGTGAAGTGGTCGCGGCGATAAAGGCGCTACGGTCCCGTGACACCGTCGGCAAAGTTGTGCTGTCCTGGTAGCGCGGCAGTTGCACAAAGGAAGAACCATACGCGAGAGTATTGACTCAGGCACGGCAGTGGTTAGAACGGCGCTGGAGGTTCTCCCCGTGGTGGGAAGACAAAAAAAGAGAGCGAATGGGATGAGCCACGGGGTTATCGAACAATTGTTCTATGATGTGAGTACTTCGCGGAGCCGGAAGCAGGCGTTTCGCGAGGATGCTGGCGAAGTCGTGGGCAAATACGTCCTTAGCGATGCGGAACGTGACATGGTTTTGTCCATGCAGGTGAAAGAGCTGTTTGAATACGGCATCAATCCGATGCTTTTGATGGGCTTCTGGATCAGCGTTCACGGCCCGCAATCGATGCCTGATTATCTAAAGCGGGTTCCCACACTTGCATCGCGGCTGGAAGCTTTGGCCGGCTAAACGGATATATCCCGCGGCTTATCGCCGCCGATTTTTTGACACATAGGAAAGAGTTGTCACATGGCGAAAATCGTTGGCGGCTTCACCATGCCGCATGATCCCTTGCTGTTCGTAAATCCGCAGAAAAAGGAGCGTGATCATTTGCTCGCTGTCTATTCTCAGATCCGCGACAAGGTGCAGGCATTGGGTGCGACCAAGGCGATCATCTTCGGTGCCGATCATTACATTTTGTTCGGACCACGCTGCCTTCCGCAATTCCTAATTGCTACAGGTGATCTGCATGGTCCGATTGATCGGCTGCCGGGTGTACCCAATGCGCCCATTGCGAGCGATCCAGACTTCGCCAGCTATCTTGTCAATCACGCCCATGGCAACGGGTTCGACGTATCCGTTGCGCGCGATCTGGGCGTAGATCATGCGATCGGGGTGCCTGCCCAGCTCGCCCTCCCGACCGACGGATCGGTTCAGACCGTTCCTGTTTACATGGCCAGCGGTGTTGAGCCGTATGTTCGGCTTCAACGCGCGTATGATTTCGGGAAGATGGTTGGCGATGCGGTTGCCAGTATGCCCGGCGATGAACGCATCGTGCTGATCGGCAGTGGTGGAATCAGCCACTGGGTCGGCACCGGAGAAATGGGCCGAATCAATCCAGATTTCGACAAGAAAGTCCTCGATGCGATCGTATCCGGCGACCCATCCTCGCTGCTTTCGATGACCGATGAAGAAATCATGCGCGACGGGGGCAATGGGGGTATGGAAATCCGCCATTTCCTTGCCGTGATGGGAGCCCTTCCAGCGGGTCGGGGAGAAGTGCTTGCATACGAAGCATGGTCGGGCGGGGTTACCGGGCTAGGTTTTGCCGAAATCCTGCCGGCCTGACGGCGCCGCGCCAACCAACTTCAACAGGAGAATAGGGTGCCAAACCTATCTATGAAAGCCGATGATAAGATGAAACTCGCCGCCAAAATCAGTGATTTTGTTGATGCGGAAGAAGGTTACATTGATCGCCGGATATTCTGGGACGATGCAATCTATTTGCTTGAGCTGGAGCGGATCTTCGCGCGTTGCTGGATTTTCGTCGCGCACGATTCGCAACTGCCGGAAGTCGGCGATTTCATTACCACTACGATAGGGGAAGATGCAGTCATCGTTTCGCGCGGTGAAGACGGCAAGATTCACACTTTTCTCAATTCCTGTTCTCACCGCGGTAACCGCGTGTGTTTTGCAGAAGTTGGCAAGACCCGCCGTTTCACATGTAATTTCCATGGCTGGTCTTACGGCCTTGATGGCAGCCTGAAGAGTGTGAGCCTCCCAAAATCCTATGATGGCAGGTCCAATTTCGACAAGGCTCAGCTAGGCCTGCATCAGGCGCGGGTAGAGAGTTACAAGGGCATGCATTTTGCCTGTTTCGACCCGGACGCACCGACGCTCGAAGAATATCTGGGCGACTTCCGCTGGTATCTCGACGTCATTCTCGACAATGATGAAGGCGGCATCGAGTTTATCGACGGGAACATCAAATCACGTCTCAAGTGTAACTGGAAGTTCCCGGCGGAAAACTTCGTGGGGGATTCCTACCACGCACCGTGGACCCACAGTTCGGCACTGATCGCTATGTTCGGCAAGTCTCCGAATATACGGCCAGAGCGTTCCTACCACGCCAACGCCAATGGTCATGGTTGGGAAGGGGGGCTGGATTTCATCGGTAATGCCGCCACGCTCAAGTCGCCGCAAATCCTTGAATATTTGCGCGAGCAAGAGGCCAAGTTTGCCGAACGATTGGGGAAGGCCCGCAGCAGAATGGTCGCCTCGCTCAGTTCGGCGAATGTCTTTCCGAACCTGTCCTACTTGGCGGGGCACAACACTTTCCGCACGTGGAACCCAAAGGGGCCGAAGGAAACGGAGCTTCATACCTGGGTATTTCTAAACGCCAATGCGCCTGAGGAACTGAAGGAGGAATATCGCCGCGGCGTGATGCTGACTTTTTCACCCGCAGGGGTCTTCGAGATGGATGATGGTGAGAATTTCGAAAATTGCACCGCTGTTAATGCAGGTGTCGTCACGCGGCGACAGAAGCTTCATGCTGGAATGGGTCTCGATTCTGGCATCGAACACGAGGAACTGAAGGGCAATGTCTATCAGAGCCAGATCAACGAAGCGAACCAGCGAGCGTTCTACCAACGCTGGGCTGATCTAATGAGTGCAGAAACCTGGGCCGACGTCCCAGCCCGCTAAATATCAGTTTGAGGTGATCGTGAACCAAGAAGAACAAATCGAAGCCCGCGAACATCGTGCAGTTTCAGTCGAGCTTATTATCGAGATCCAGCAATTTCTCTATCGGGAAGCCCGCCTCCTAGATGGCGAGCATTTGCATGAATGGCTGGAGTTGTTGGCGGACGATATCCATTATTGGGTTCCGGGCGTACAGGCACGTTACCGGAAAGACGACGCCAGGTTCAGTCCCACAAGGATGGCCTTTTTCGACGATGATCTCGAATATCTCAAGATTCGCGTTGCCCGCGCCAAGCAGCCCTCGGCATGGGCTGAAGACCCGCCGACCCGGCATTTCCATCTGGTGAGCAATATCGAGGTCGAAGCAACCGACAACCCCACCGAGTGGACGGTTCATTCGTTGATCCTGAACAATCGCCATCGGACCGAGGATGACGAAATGGAATTGAAAGCCCGCCGGGTCGACCTGATCAGGCGCAACGAGGACGGGTGTTTGAAGCTGGCGCGCCGCAAGGTCACCTTGCTGGAAACGGTCCTGCAGGCGAAAAACATCAACACATTCCTCTAGGCTTCGTGGGCAAAGCTTGACCT
>Ga0209121_10005845_pt1 | contig 10994 bp, 11 predicted proteins | sample Cruoilmetagenom3_FD_187292 | JGI IMG/M metagenome (GOLD analysis project Ga0209121, IMG submission 187292) | Oil polluted marine microbial communities from Coal Oil Point, Santa Barbara, California, USA - Sample 3 (SPAdes) (version 2) | ecosystem: Environmental > Aquatic > Marine > Oil seeps ...
TTATCATCAGAGAAAGGCGTTTTTTGTGTTGGACCACAAAGGTAACTTTGTGGAACAAATTTCCCTTTCTCTTTTTTAATTGTTTAGGACGCTATTGGTCTGAAAAGTTAAATAGTTATTCTTCACATAGGATCTACTTATTAGTAGTTTTTAATGCCATACAATTATTAGTTTGTTGGAGTAAAAATGCAAATACATATTCATTCTAAATAACTAGCAAACAATTATCTTTAACTAAATTTGTTAATTTATTGCATTTTTGGATTAAATACTGAGTATTATACAAGAAAGTGTTAGATATTTCGCTATTTAATAAAAAATGTTCAGTGTTAGAGCGTTTTTATTGCATATATTTTAAAATTCAATCGAATTTCGTAAATTTGTGTCGCTTAAAAAATAAATTTTCAACCTCTTAAATATACTTTATGGCTTTTGACATTGATATGATTAAAAAGGTTTATGCTAACATGACAGAGCGCGTTGATGCGGCTAGAAATATTGTTGGTAAACCATTAACACTTTCAGAAAAGATATTATACTCTCATTTATGGGATGGAAAACCTAAAACTGCCTTTACTAGAGGTAAGGATTATGTGGATTTTGCTCCAGATCGTGTGGCTTGTCAAGATGCCACAGCACAAATGGCATTATTGCAATTTATGCAAGCTGGAAAGCCTAAAGTTGCAGTTCCTACAACGGTTCACTGTGATCACTTAATTCAGGCAAAAGATGGAGCTGCAACAGATTTAAAAAATGCGAACAGCACAAGTAGTGAAGTATTTAATTTTTTAGAGTCTGTTTCTAATAAATATGGAATTGGTTTCTGGAAACCAGGTGCTGGAATTATTCACCAAGTAGTGTTAGAAAATTACGCTTTTCCTGGAGGAATGATGATTGGTACAGATTCACATACTGTAAATGCAGGTGGATTAGGAATGGTGGCTATTGGTGTTGGTGGCGCAGATGCTGTTGACGTAATGGCTGGAATGGCTTGGGAACTAAAGTTTCCGAAATTAATTGGTGTAAGATTAACTGGAAAGCTTTCTGGTTGGACAGCGCCTAAAGATGTTATTTTAAAAGTAGCAGGAATTGTTTCAGCTAAAGGTGGAACAGGTGCTATTGTAGAATATTTTGGTCCTGGTGCAACTTCTATGTCTTGTACTGGAAAAGGAACAATCTGTAATATGGGAGCGGAAATTGGTGCAACAACATCAACTTTTGGTTACGACGATTCTATGGAACGTTATTTACGTGCTACAGATAGAGCAGATGTTGCCGATGAGGCAAATAAAATTAGACCATACCTAACGGCAGATGTAGAAGTATATGCAAACCCAGAACAATATTTTGATCAAGTTATTGATATTGATTTGTCTGAGTTAACCCCTTTATTAAATGGTCCTTTTACTCCAGATTTATCAACACCAGTTGGTAACGATATGGGAGAGAAAGCAAAAGCAAATGAATGGCCTTTAGCTGTAGAATGGGGATTAATAGGATCTTGTACAAATTCATCTTATGAGGATTTATCAAGAGCATCTTCTATAGCACAACAAGCAATAGATAAAGGCATTAAAATGAAAGCTGAATTAGGAATTAACCCTGGTTCTGAACAAGTTCGTTTTACTGCAAAACGTGATGGTCTTTTAGATATTTTCGAAAACCTAGACGCTAAAATATTCACTAATGCTTGTGGTCCATGTATTGGACAATGGGCTAGATATAGTGACCCTAAAAATGCTCCAAAAAATAGTATAGTACACTCTTTTAATAGAAACTTTGCTAAACGTGCAGATGGTAACCCAAATACACATGCATTTGTGGCTTCACCAGAGATTACTGCAGCGATTGCAATTGCTGGTCGTTTAGATTTTAACCCTATGACGGATAAATTGATAAACGAAAATGGTGAAGAGGTAATGTTCGATGAACCAACAGGATGGGAATTACCTCCAAAAGGTTTCGAGGTTAAGGATAATGGTTATTTAGCACCAGTTGCAGATGGAAGTGGTGTAGAGGTTACTGTAAGTCCTACTTCAGAGCGATTAGAGTTATTAACTCCATTTGAGCCAATCGGTAATGAGATAAAAGGAGCGAAATTATTAATAAAGGCTTTTGGTAAATGTACTACAGATCATATCTCTATGGCTGGACCATGGTTGCGATTTAGAGGACATTTAGATAACATTTCAAATAACTGTTTAATTGGTGCCGTAAATGCATACGGAAAGAAAACAAACTTTGTAAAAAACCAATTGACTGGTGAATTTGGTGGAGTACCAGATACAGCAAGAGCATATAAAGCAGCTGGAATTAGAACAGTTGTTGTTGGTGATCACAATTATGGAGAAGGGTCTTCTAGAGAACATGCAGCTATGGAACCAAGACATTTAGGTGTAGCAGCAGTAATTGTTAAGTCTTTTGCGCGTATTCACGAAACTAACCTTAAAAAACAAGGTATGTTAGGTTTAACTTTCGCGAATGAGGCAGATTACGATTTAATACAAGAAGATGATACATTTAACTTTTTAGATTTAAATGAATTTGCACCAGGAAAACAGTTGAATATTGAACTTGTGCATGCAGATGGAAGTAAGGATACTATTGCAGTAAATCACACATATAATGATTCACAAATTGAATGGTATAATGAAGGTTCAGCACTTAATTTAATTAAGAAAGAGAACGCTTAATATTATTTATTTTGCATATTCAAAAACTCCTAGTTTAATGCTAGGAGTTTTTTTGTTATAACTGAAAGGAATATAAATTAATTGCGACTATTCTTATTATTCCTAAAATCTAATTAAATTATGAATGCCATTTGGGTCTTTGAAGATGTAAATCTATTTAACTTATTATGCCCTCATAAATTCAAGGAATATAAGGCTTGCCACAGTTTTGATTCCTATCAAAAAAGCGATTATATCTACTTCGAAGAAGATGCGGCCAATAAAGTATATCTAATTGAAAAAGGTAAAGTGAAAATTGGATATTATAATGAAGATGGTACTGAAGTGGTAAAAGCAATACTCTGTAAAGGAGATCTTTTTGGTGAGAAAGCTATTTTAGGAGAAGAAAAACGAGAAGAATTTGCCCAGTCTATAGATAATAGTACATCAATTTGTCCTGTTAGCGTTGACACTATGTACGAGTTAATGCGAAATAACAAAACCTTTAGTTTTAAAATATATAAATTCATAGGCTTTAAGTTTAAAAAATTAGAACGTCGTCTTCAGTTATTATTATTTAAGGATTCTAAAACACGATTAATAGAGTTTTTAGATGAGTTATGCTCAGATTATGGGTATGATTGCGATAAAACAGGAGACCATGTAATAATACATCCTTATACTCAAAAGGATATAGCATCCTTGATTGGTGTGTCTAGACCTACCTTAAATATTTTAATGAATGAACTTAAAGACGAAAAAGTTATCGATTTCAATCGAAAACAAATTCGAATTTATAAAACTTCTGCTTAATTTTATATAATGAAAAGCATACTTAATAAACGCAATATTGTATTTATAATTATTATTGCGCTACTTGTTATTCCACAGACAAGACAACCTATCCAAATAGCATTACATAAAGGATTAAGTTACATTAATCAATCCTCTCTAATAGATAAAGATGATAGAAAAGTTGTAACTAATATAGACTGGAAATTAATATCAGATACGAATACGTCTCTTGATTTTAATGAAACTGAAGGTAAAGTTGTCTTTATAAACTTTTGGGCAACTTGGTGTCCTCCTTGTATAGCAGAAATGCCAAGCCTTCAAGCCTTGTATGAAGATTATAGTGATAAAGTTGTATTTTTATTTATAACCAATGATGAATTTGAAATTGTAGACAAATTTAAAGTTAAAAGAGATTTTAATTTTGAAGTATTTAGTCCATTAAATGAAGTTCCAGATGAATTACAAACACGTTCAATACCTAGAACTTTTGTGATTAATAAAAAAGGCGAGATTGTTGTTGACGAATCTGGTGCAATAGATTGGAACAGTACTAAAGTAAGAAACCAATTAGATCAATTACTCTCGGAATAACTTACTTAAAATATTTAAAGGGTACGATCAACATACCAAAGTTTTCTCCTTTCTCCTTACCTAAGTGTTTGTGATGAATTTTGTGTGCTCTCCTTAAACCTCTCGCATATTTATTATCAATATTTCGAAACAACTTAAATCTTTGGTGAATAAATATATCATGAACAATAAAATAAGCTGCACCATATGCCATTATTCCTAATCCAACTGGGAGGCAATACAAAACAGCTTCATAGCTCCACAAATAAAAGCAAGTCATGCTTACAATGGCATAAAAAATAAAAAAGGCATCATTGCGCTCAAACCAACTATCATGGTCTTTGTGATGATGATCTTGGTGCAAATTCCATAAAAAACCATGCATAATATACTTGTGAGTAAACCATGCATTAAATTCCATTATTAAAAATGTTCCTAAAAAAATTAAGACCCAAAAAACAGTTTGCATACCTATTGCTTTTTAAATTTAAAGTAAATTGAGTTGATATTTAACATAGCTTCGAGTGAGTAATTCTATCTTTTTGTAATTAGGTACTCTAATCCTGGTAGATTTTATTTTTAAAGCTGGTGTCTTTTTTAATTTTTCAAGTAGCTTATTGTAATAACGATAAGCCATAAATACACCAAATTTGGCTTCTAAAGGTAGATGTTTTATTCCATTTAATCCTTTTTCAAAATCTGTTTCTATATCTTCTATGATAGCTTTTTTTGAAGCTTCATCGAGTTCATTTAAATCTGTATTTGGAAAATATGTTCTACTCATATCTTCAAAGTCTGCTTTTAAATCTCTAAGAAAATTCACTTTTTGAAATGCTGACCCTAAGCTCATAGCAGATTCTTTTAAATCTTCATATTTTTCAATATCTCCCTTAACAAATACTTTTAAACACATTAGACCAACTACATCAGCAGAACCATATATATAGTCCTTATATTCTTGTTCTGATAAATACTCTTTTTTGTGAAGATCTAAACGCATGCTATTCATAAATGAATCAACTAAATGTTTGTCAATACCATATTTATGATAGGTTTCTTGAAAGGAATTTAAAATAGGATTCAAGCTTATTTTGTCAACTAATGCATTTTCTAAATCGCTTTCAAAATTTTTAAAAAGTTTTTCTTTGTCATAATCATGAAATGTATCTACAATTTCATCAGCAAATCGTACAAAGCCATAGATATTGTATATGTCTTGTCTAATATTGTTAGACAGCATTTTTGTCGCCAAAGAAAATGATGTACTGTAAGAGTTGGTTACAATCTTACTACATTCTTTAGAAACATTGTCAAAAATTAACTTCATAGTATATTATCTTATTTCGCTGATTTGGTTTATTTTTTTTGAATAAGGTCAGCAACTAGCTTTCCCGATATTAATGATGGTGGTACTCCTGGTCCAGGAACAGTTAATTGCCCTGTGAAGTATAATCCATTTACTTTTTTGCTTTTTAATTTTGGTCTTAGAAATGCGGTTTGCATTAATGTGTTGGCCATACCATATGCATTTCCTTTGTATGAATTGTATTCACTAATAAAATCATTTACACAGAATGATTCTTTAAAAAGGATGTTGTCTCTAACGGTTTGATTGGTACGTTTTTCAAAACGATTTATAATGATGTCAAAATAGTGTTGACGTAATTCTGGCGTGTCTTCCAATCCTGGTGCAATAGGAATTAGAAAAAAGCCTGTCTCACAATCAGTAGGAGCCATACTTTTATCTGTTACAGAGGGAAAATTGACATAAAACAAAGGATCTTCTGGCCATTTTGGTTCGTCATAAATCTCCTCAGCGTGATTTTCAAAATTCGTATCGAAAAACAAATTATGATGTTCTACATTTTGTAATTTCTTATTAAAACCAACGTAAAAAAGCAAAGAGGAAGGAGCAAATGTGCGTTTGTCCCAATAAGTTTCACTGTATTGTCTGTATTTTTTGTCGAGTAATGTTTCAGAATGATGATAATCTGCACCACTTAAAACTACATCTGAGCTAATATGATTACCATTAACAACAATGCCAGTTATAGTTCCATTAGAAACTGTAATCTTTTCAACATTGCTATCTGTATTAATAGAAACGCCTAAACTTTCTGCTAAAGTTTTTATTGCTTTTATGATTTCATACATACCACCTTTTGGGTGCCAAGTTCCTAAACCAAAATCGGCGAAATTCATAAAACTATAAAACGAAGGCGTTTGATTTGGTTTTGCTCCTAAAAACAAAACTGGAAATTCTAATGTTGATATAAGTTTTGGATTTTTAAAATTTTTACGAACTTCTGAGCTTATTGTTCTAAAAAACCGATCAACTCTTGTAATGGTATCTTTTGTGATTAACTCAAAAGGAGAAACACCAGGTTTTAAAACTACTTTGTTAATGGCGATATTGTAATGATCTTGAGCTCTAGCAATAAACTTTCTGAGAGGTATTGAACTACCTGATTCTATACGCTCAAATTCTTCACATATTTGATCCATATGATCTCCAATAGTAATTATTTCATCCGAAAAGAAGATTTTATATGCCGGACTTAACTTGTCTAGCTGATAATAATCACTAGTACTTTTGCCAAAATCATTAAAGAATTTTTCAAAAATGTCTGGCATCCAATACCAACTTGGGCCAATATCAAATGTAAATCCATCTTTTACAAGCTGTCGAGCTCTACCACCAACAGTACTGTTCTTTTCAAAAATGGAAACATTATATCCTGCTTTAGCTAAATAGCACGATGCTGATAGAGCAGAAAACCCAGAACCTATTATGGATATGTTTTTAGTCATTTATAAATCTAAAGTTTGTCTATTAATTCCTTTATACTATTAAATGGCTTTATATCATTTGGTAATTCTTCAAGATCTAAATTGGATAGCATTCGTCCTAAAATCCAAAATTGTGAATTACTAGGCTTTAATATTTTTTCATTAAACGTGTATAGATATTTTTTAATATTCTCTTTCTCTGGCTTTACAGTGAAATATGAAACGAAAATGATGTTATCGTAGTACTTTTGAATATCAGTTAAACCTTCTAGAGGAACACTTGGTCCTAATAATATGGAGTGATAGCCATTATTTAAAATTTCATGATTAATAAACATTAAACCTAATTCGTGTATTTCGTTATCTGGTAAATACAAAACGAAAGTTTTTTCAGATTTATTAACTTGTTTTGATTGAATCCTTTCAGTATGTGCTATTACTTTTTGACGAATGAGTGTAGTTATAAAATGCTCGTGTGCCGGAGTTATTGTATCCGTTTGCCAAAGCATACCAATATGAGATAGCATCGGTATAAAAACGTCGTAAAAAATGCTTCTAAACGATTTTTCTTTTAATAATGCTTCATAGGTTTGGTAAAAGAGAGATTGGTCAAAATTGAGCATTGCCAATTTTAATGTATTTATAGCATGATTATCTACATCGTTATTAGATGCAATTTCTCTTACCAATTTCGGAATTTCATCCTCTTTTATCGTTGTTATCTTAGAAATTTTATAGCCATTGTTATTTAAGTAACTAACATTAAGCAATTTTTGAAAACTAGCTAAATCGTAATATCTAATATTAGTATCAGTCCTTTTTGGTTCTAGTAAGTTATAACGTTTTTCCCAGATTCTTATGGTGTGCGCCTTAATTCCAGTAAGGTTTTCAAGGTCTTTAATGCTGAATTGACTTTTAATATTGTTCATTTATTTATGAAAAAGTTTAAACAAAAATAAACTTTAAACTTATATAACGTGAAGTTTTAACAAAAATTAAATAAAAATAAAAGTGTTAACGAGATTGGTATTGCCCTATAATTTGCTTTGAAAAAGGTATTTTTGTACGTGAAATTTTAGTGAATGTTAATTAGTGAATAAAACATTTAAAATACAAATTAGTGGACGTGTTCAAGGTGTTGGATTTCGACCGTTTATTTTTAATCTGGCTACTAAACATCGATTAAATGGGACCGTTTCAAACAACGAAAATGGTGTAATTATTTATTGTAATTCAACTAAAGAAAAAACTGAACAATTCATAAATGATATTGTTCAGAATAAACCTGAAGTTTCAGTAATTACGTCGCATTCGATTTCTAAAGTTACTGATGCTGAATATGAGGATTTCTCAATTATTCCTTCAAAAACAAATTTACAGATTAAAATTCCGTTAACACCAGATTTCGCAATTTGCCAATCTTGTAAAAATGAAATTTCCGATACTACGAATAGGCGATATAATTACGCATTTACTACATGTGTTCATTGTGGTCCACGATATGCAATAACTAAAAAATTTTCGTTTGAAAGAGCACATACATCAATCGATTGTTTTAACATGTGTTCGACTTGCATAGAAGAATACACTAGTCCTAGAGATAGACGTTTTCACTCCCAAACAAATTCTTGTTCTGCTTGTGGAATACAAATAGAATTGACGAATCACATAGACGACGTGATTGCAAAAGACCAAAATGATGTAATAAAAAAAGCGGTTCAATTGCTTACTGAAGGTCACATACTTGCAATTAAAAATACTAACGGTTACTTATTATGTTGTGATGCTTCTAATCCTAATGCCATTAATAAATTAAGAAAGCGAAAAAAGCGCCCAAATAAACCATTTGCTGTACTTTATTCTTCAATAGAAACGATTAAAAAAGAGTTTAAATTAAACAAGTACGAAGAAAATGCACTTCAATCTAGAGTAGCACCAATTGTCATTCTACAAAACACAAACAAAACTAATATTTCTGTAAATGCAATTGCTCCAAATTTATATCAAACTGGAGTGATGCTTCCTTCTTCTGCACTCATGGAGCTCATAATGCAGCAACTAAAAAAACCAATTGTCGCTACGAGTGGAAACATTCATGGATCACCAATTATATCAAAAACTAAAGAAGCTAAGAAACAGTTGGAGCATGTTGCAGATTATTTTTTAAATCACAACCTGGAAGTTCAATTTCCTCAAGATGATTCTGTACTAAAATTTGTTGACGCAGAACATATAATTTATAGACGTTCACGAGGATTAGCGCCGAATTATTTAGAGGTTGAGACAAAGACTATAGAGCCTATTTTAGCCATGGGAGCACATTTAAAAAGTACGTTTACATTTATTCCTAATGGTCAAACTTATGTAAGTCAATATTTTGGTAATTTGGATAGTTATGATGTTTTAGAACGTTTTAAGAATACTATTAATCAGTATGTAGAATTGTTTGAAATTAAGCCAAATACAATCCTTATAGACAAACATTTGCAATATCAAAGTAGTATTTTGGGTAATGAATTAGCATTAAAATGGAAAACGAATGTTCATAAAATTCAACATCATAAAGCACATTTTACAAGTGTGTTAGGTGAACATAAATTGTTTAATAGAGATGATAAAATACTAGGTGTTATTTGGGATGGAACAGGTTTAGGAGATGACAATAATATTTGGGGAGGCGAGTTTTTTACATATCATAATAAAGAGATTGTTAGATTAAATCATTTTGATTATTACGACTGGTTAGCAAATGATAAAATGGCAACAGAACCACGATTAGCTCTGTTTAGTCTATTAAATGAAACATATAGAAATATAATTAAACATAAGTTCTCTGACACAGAATGGAAGATTTACTCAAAAACCATTAAATCGAATACTTTAAAAACATCGTCAGTAGGAAGATTATTTGACGCCGTTGCTTCAGCATTAGATATAGTAGATGTAAACACTTTTGAAGCAGAAGCAGCAATGCTGCTTGAGAATTGTGCTAGCACATATTCTCAAAGAGATTTTATTGATTTTCTTGAAGATGTAGAATATGATACAATTCCTTCAAAGCAACTAGTCGAAGCTATTTTAAAAGCTAATACAGAAGGGATTTGTAAAGAACGATTAGCCTATAGTTTTATTTATACATTGGCTAAATGTATTATAAAAATTGCCAGATTAAATCAAGTAAAAACCATTGCATGTAGTGGTGGAGTTTTTCAAAATTCTTTGTTAGTTTCTATTCTAAGCCAATTGGCTATAAAAGAAGAATTAAATTTAAAATTTAATCGTAAATTGTCTCCTAACGATGAAAATATATCATTCGGACAAATAATGTACTATCAGCATATAAAACCATAATACAATGTGTTTAGCAATTCCTGGAAAAATAAAAAGTATAGCGTTACAAGAGAATGGCAATGTAAAAATGGCTAAAGTGTCTTTTGGTGGAATAATAAAAGAAATCAGTCTAGAAATGTTGCCAGATGCTGATATTGGTGACTATGTTTTAGTACATGTTGGTATTGCTATTAGTAAAGTTGATGAAGAAGAGGCTCAAAAAACTTTTGAATATTTAAAGCAAATAGGAGAAATAGTAGAGCTAGAAGATGAGGAAGGTGATGCACAGGAAAAAGAGGAATCATGAAGTATTTGAACAATCATAACCTTTTGATTCTTCAACTTCTCTCAAAATATACTTATCTACATTATAATTGCCAAACCAAAAGAGCTCTTTATTAAAGTTAGATTTCATGGAAATATTTTAATATACTTCTCTTTAAAATATAATTACACTAATAATTTTCATCAATCCTAGAAAATTGGTTAACCGATTATTTAGAACAAAAACAAATAATCTATTTTTTGCCAATTCCTCAGTTTTAATCATAAAAAAGTAAAGAATTAATACTATATTAATATTTTTATTTTTAAAACTAACTAAAAAATCATTTTATGGCAAACGTTTTATGGTTACAAGGAGGTGCATGTAGTGGAAATACTATGTCCTTTCTAAACGCGGAAGAACCAACCGTAGTTGAACTAATCACTGATTTCGGTCTAAACATCCTTTGGCATCCTACTACTGGGTTACAAATTGGAGATCAGGTTCAAGATTTATTAAAAGATATTATTGCTGGAAAAGAGCAAATGGATATTTTGGTTTATGAAGGTTCG
>Ga0209121_10005846_pt1 | contig 10984 bp, 6 predicted proteins | sample Cruoilmetagenom3_FD_187292 | JGI IMG/M metagenome (GOLD analysis project Ga0209121, IMG submission 187292) | Oil polluted marine microbial communities from Coal Oil Point, Santa Barbara, California, USA - Sample 3 (SPAdes) (version 2) | ecosystem: Environmental > Aquatic > Marine > Oil seeps ...
CCCTTAATGAACGGTTTACCTCAACCGTAAAATCAACGTGGCCCGGGGTATCGATAATATTAAAATGGTACGGTTTTGTTTCATCAATGACCTCACCATTCTTCATTGGAAAGTTCCATGAGCAGGTCGTTGCAGCAGAAGTAATCGTGATACCACGCTCTTGCTCTTGCTCCATCCAGTCCATAGTCGCAGCACCATCATGCACCTCTCCTATTTTATGACTAACACCCGTATAAAACAATATACGCTCTGTAGTAGTGGTTTTGCCAGCATCAATGTGTGCTGCAATACCAATATTTCTTGTATATTTTAAATCTCTTGCCATTTCTTCTTAGAATCTAAAGTGGGAAAATGCTTTATTCGCTTCAGCCATCTTGTGGGTATCCACTCTTCTTTTCACTGCTGCACCTTCTTCTTTGGCAGCGGCCAAAATCTCAGCAGCCAATTTATGCGACATCCCTTTTTCATTACGCTTACGCGCAAAACTAATAAGCCATTTCATTGCCGTTGATATCTTACGATCTGGTCTTATTTGCATAGGAATCTGAAAGGTGGCCCCTCCTACTCTTCTACTTCTCACTTCAACATGTGGCATTACATTGGAAAGTGCATCTTTCCATAACTCCAATGCTGTTTTTTCCTCATCAGTGTTCTTTTCCTCAACTATATCTATCGCATCGTAGAATACACTAAATGCAACAGATTTCTTACCATCCCACATCATCATGTTCACAAAACGTGTCACCAATTGGTCGTTAAACCGTGGATCTGGTAATAATGGTCTTTTTTTTGCCTGTCTTTTTCTCATTGCTGTCTTTTAAAAAAGTTCTGATTACTTCTTTGGTCGTTTTGCTCCATACTTAGATCTACGCTGAGTTCTACCCGCAACACCCGCTGTGTCCAAAGCACCTCTAACAATATGATATCTAACACCTGGCAAATCCTTAACTCTTCCGCCTCTTACTAATACTATCGAGTGCTCTTGTAAATTGTGACCCTCTCCTGGAATGTAAGCATTCACTTCCTTTCCATTGGTTAACCTCACCCTAGCAACTTTACGCATTGCAGAGTTTGGCTTCTTGGGAGTTGTAGTATATACCCTTGTACATACACCTCTCCTTTGAGGACACGAATCCAAAGCAGCCGATTTACTCTTCTTAGTAATCGTGGCCCTTCCTTTTCGTACTAATTGTGAAATTGTTGGCATACTATATATGTATAAAAATTGTACCCTTTGTTTAAGGGCTGGCAAATGTAGTAATATTTCATAATAATTCAAATATTGGCAGATTAATTTTAAACTTTTTTTTTATTCTAACCAATCGAGATCAATTCAATTTGAATAATCCCAATTCTTCACCCAATAAAACCAAAGAACTACAAAAATCACGCTGTCATTCCTACGTGTTTTATATTTTTATTATTAATGAACTATTTTTATTGTGTATTTCGTAACTTATTTACCCTTTAATTGCTGTATTAATAGTTTATAACAAAAAGCACTGAGAAAGTTGTATTATTAAATCTGCTTCTTAAAGTTTTATTAAAATTAGTTTGGATTATTAACATGAAATTATGATTTTTGCCGATAGCTAATTCAAATAATTAAAAAATGAGAACAAATTTAAATGGAATCTTAACGCTATTATTGGCGTTTGTTGTGCACATTACATTTGCACAGGAGAAAACGATTTCCGGTACGGTTACAGACCAAGACGGTCTACCCCTTCCCGGAGTTAATATCGTCGTAGTAGGTACCACGACAGGTACCCAGACCGATTTTGACGGTAATTATTCAATTAGTGCCGAAGAAGGTCAAACACTTTTGTTCACTTATATTGGACAAAAAGACGTCAGACAAGTAGTAGGTGCAGGAAGCTCAATGAGCGTGCAAATGCTTGAAGACGCACAAGCTCTTGAAGAGGTGATTGTCACCGCTCAAGGTATTAAAAGGGAAAAGAAAGCCTTGGGATACGCTGTGAGTTCAGTGGACGAAGATGCTCTGGAACAAAGAGCAGAGGGTGATGTTGCCCGTGTTCTTGCGGGGAAAGCTTCCGGAGTCCAGATTACAGCTGCCGGTGGTATGTCTGGATCTGCAACTAGTGTTACCATTCGTGGTCTTAGTTCATTCAGTGGAAGTAACCAAGCCTTGTTCATCGTTGACGGTGTACCCTTTAGTAATGATACTAATACCCAAGGGGCTGGTGGCGAAGCTGATTTCTTGTCAGGAGCCACAGGTTCATCCCGTTTCTTGGACATTGACCCAAACAATATTGCCAATATTGAAATTTTAAAAGGTTTGGCAGCAACTACCTTGTATGGTACATTGGGTAAAAACGGTGTTATTTTGATCACAACCAAGGCAGGAGCATCTACCGGTGGGGTTAAGAAAAACGAAATTTCAGTAAGCACTTCGTATTTTACAAATGAATATGCTTCGTTACCTGATTATCAAAGCTCTTACGGAGGTGGTTTTGATCAGTCTTTCGGATGGTTCTTCAGTAACTGGGGACCAAGTTTCAGTAAAGGTGGTACAGCAGGTTGGGGCAACCAATCAGCTATTGATGACAATGGCACATTGGCCCACCCTTATTCTACTACGGCTATTGCAGCTACAAGGGAAGCTTTTCCTGAACTGCAGAATGCTAGATATGATTTTAAACCTTACAACTCTGTTGAGGAGTTCTTCTCACCAGGGCATGTTACAAATACTTCTGTGAACTTTTCAGGAGGATCTGAAGATGGTAATACAACCTTTAATGCCAACTTGGGCCATTTAAATGATGTTGGTTTTACCCCTGGTAATAAATTAAGTAGAATAAACTTTTCAGTTGGTGGCCGTTCTAAACTTAGCAATAAATTTACCATTGCAGGGAGTATGAACTATTCACGAACTGATTACGACACCCCACCAGTTGCAGCGAGTAGAGGTAACGGGGGTATTGATTCAAACTCAATTTACGGAGCCGTTCTTTTTACACCAAGAAGTGTTGATTTGATGGGACTTCCTTATGAGAATCCAATTACTGGTGGTAGTGTTTACTATAGAAATGGTAACGATATTGTCAACCCAAGATGGGTAGGTGACCATATTAAGTTCAACCAACTTACAAACCGTTTTTATTTCAATACTTCGCTAAATTATGAGTTGAGTGAAAATCTTGGTGTCACATGGAGAACAGGATTGGATTTCTATACAGAAAGAAACACACAATTTTCCGATAGAGGAGGGGTAGAATTCAACTATGATATCTTCGGTTTCTTAAACACCTATGACAATAACAATACCATCTGGGATCATACAGCTTCTCTTAATGGTAATTATGACCTGTCAGAAAAAATTGGTATGACCTTTAATGTTGGGGCCAATGCTAGATCTGATTTCTTTGATATTTCAGGTGTAGCAAGTACGGGTCAAATCGTTTTCGGTATCAGAAGACACTTTAACTATGAAAACCAATCACCGATCCAATTTACGCGTAAACGAAATATTGTTGGTGTATTTGGTGATGTTAGTTTTGATTATGACAACATGCTTTTCTTAAACCTGAGTAGTAGAACAGACTGGGTATCTAACTTGATCAAGGAAAATAGAAGTTTAACATATCCTGGTGTTAGTTTATCATTCTTGCCAACTGCTGCATTTGATGGATTGAAGTCAGAAAATGGCTTAAATTACTTGAAATTAAGAGCTAGTTATGGTACCTCTGCCAACTTCCCGACTGAGTATCCTACGGTAAGTGTAGTAGAGCAAAATACCCAATCTTTTGGCGAGGGTGGTGAAATTACTACGAACCAAGTAGATAACTTCCGTGCCAATCCTGAATTAAAACCTGAACTACTTAAGGAGTTCGAAGTAGGTTTTGAAAGTAAATTTTGGAAAAACAGAGTTTCCTTTGATGCTACTTATTATGATAGACGTACAGACGATTTGATCGTTTTTGAACCGCTATCACCTTCTACCGGCTTTACATTGACTCAAAGTAATATTGGGCAGATCAGTAATAAAGGTTATGAGGCAGATTTGGGAATTGATCTATTTAGAAATGAAGATGGCTTCAACTGGAATTCCAGTGTTAACTTCTTTGCGAATAAGGAAGTTGTTGAAGAGCAGGAACAGGATATTATCTTCTATTCCGGTAATTCAGCACTTTGGATTGGAGCTAATGCCGCAATCAAGGGAGAATCATTGGGTACTATTGTTGGTACGGCCATTCAGCGCGATGCTGCAGGCAACTTAATTACCAACGATGCTGGTAATTATGTGATTGCTGAATCTGATTTGGATGGAAATGTGCCAATTATTGGTGATGCTGTTCCTGATTACACCATGAACTTTATCAACAATCTATCTTATAAAAATTGGAGATTTGGTTTCCAGATCAATCATATAAAAGGAGGGGACATTATGTCTAGTACAATTGCCACCTTATTAGGTAGGGGTTTGATTGTAGAGACAGAAAATCGTTTGAATACGTATATCCTTCCTGGTGTTAACCAAACATCTGGTGAACCTAATGATATTCAATTGAACAACTCGACCTATTATTTTAGCAACTTGTTGTTCGGACCTGCTGAGCTTAAAATTTATGATGCATCAGTTATTCGTTTACAAGAGGTTTCTTTAGGTTATTCGTTACCCCAGAAGTTCTTGGAGAAAACTCCTTTTGGAAGTTTAACATTCACCTTGCAAGGTTTCAACCTTTGGTACGACGCATATAACACTCCTGATGGTGCTAACTTTGATCCCAATGTTGCGGGTGTTGGTGTTGGTAACGGACGAGGGTTCGACTTCCTTAACGGTCCAAGTACCAGGAGATATGGTATGAGCGTAAAGATGACATTTTAAAAATTGCTAATTTAATTAAGTAAAATATTATGAAAAAAATAATTAAATATATGCTTGTTGCATTCATAGGAGGTAGTTTTCTAAACTCCTGTGAGACGACTGAGCTAGACCTAAGAACGAGTCCTAATGACTTGGCCGCAGATCAGGCAGATCCAAACTTGCTATTGAATTCGATTCAATTTGCATATACAGCTAACATGGTCGCTATGAATGATATAGGGTCTGAAGTAACACGAATTGACAACATGTCTGGTAGGGATTATTTCAACAATTATCCTGGAGCAACCTTAAATTTTATATGGTCACGTACCTACAGTAGTGCCACTACCGGTGTTGGTTCTGGTGTGAGTGTTGGTATGTTGACCAACCTGCAGGGTTTGGAGGACATTAACGCCAATTCTGATATCAACTACAATTTTCACGTGGGTGTCAGTAAGGCTATGTTTGCACATCAATTAATGTTATTAGTTGATTATATGGGAAGTGCCGCGCTATCAGAAGCCGGTAATCCTGTAGAGTTCCCAGCTCCGAGTTTGGATGATGGGCCTACCGTTTATGCAGGTGCATTGGCCTTATTGGATGAAGCGGAAGCATTATTGAGCGGCGACGCACCTGCTTTGGGCGCTGACGATTTCTTTTATGGAGGAGATACTGATAAATGGGTCAAAGCCATTAATTCAATTCGCTTAAAAGCTTATGCAACCACAAATAATACCTCAGCTTTTAATGCCGTAATTGCAGGTGACAATTTTATCAGTGCTGAAGACGGATCCGATGACTTTCAGTTTCAATTCGGGTCAAGAGAGCTGCAACCTGATACAAGACACCAAGATTATGCTAGTGATTATACGCCTAGTGGTGCCAATATTTATTATTCAAACTATATGATGGAGACCATGCTTGAAAAAGATGATCCACGAATTCGTTACTATTTCTATCGTCAGATAGGTGGTACTCCTGGTGCAAATGATATCAATGGTGATCCCGTTGATGTTGATGAAGAATTATTGGCTTGCTCATTGGTAGTGCCCCCACAACATTATATCGATGGTGGCTACACCTATTGTGCTGTGAATAGTGGATATTGGGGACGCTCTCATGGAAACGATGAAGGCACACCTCCTGATGGCTTCCAGAGAACTGCAGCTGGTGTTTATCCAGCTGGAGGAAAATTAGACGGAGATTTATTTAGAAATGGATCAGTTGTATTAGATACGGATGGTTCATACGTTTTTGAGTATGATGATTCTGATGATGGTGTTGGACTAGGCTTAGGTGCAGCTGGTGCAGGTATAGAGCCCATTATCTTAGCTTCTTATGTTGATTTTTGGAGAGCTGATATGGCTGCTAGCGATGTGGATAAGGCCACTTTTCTGAGAGAAGGCATGGAGAAATCTATTACCAAGGTTACATCGTTCTCTGACCCTTCATTTAGCGCTGGTGCTTTATTGGATTCATCAACATTTGATGAAACGACAGGTGAAATAACTAATGCTGTTCTTGCTGGTTCACTGCTTCCAATTGGTGCAGATATTACAGCTTATATCGATGGCATAATTGTAGATTTCGAAGCTGCTACTGGAGATGATAAGGAAAACATCTTTGCTGAGCAATATTGGATTGCCTTATATGGTGGCGGTGTTGAAGCCTTCAATTATTATAGAAAAACAGGATATCCGACTACGCTTACGCCTAATTGGGAACCAAATCCTGGAGCATTTCCAAGATCATTTCTGTTACCACAAAACGAAGTTGTTACCAACCCTAGTTTGACACAAAAAACAACGCTCACCGAACAGGTTTTCTGGGATACGAATCCTGCGAGTCCTGCATTCCCGATAGCGAATTAACTAACTAAAAAAGAAATAAGATGAAAATTAATTATAAAATTTTTACTGTTCTTGCACTAACATCACTGATGTTCACCTCATGTGATGAAGGGGATGCCGTTATTGATGACGTAACCGCAAATACCGAAAGGGGTGCAATCTTAAGAACAGTTAATGTTACATCCAATGAATTACCTATTGGTGTAGCCGAAGGTTTTTTTGGAGTTGAATTAGAAGTTCAAGACTCTGAAAATGGCAATTTGGTGACATCTATAGATGTATTCGCTAATTTTAGAGATCAGACGCCAGATAATGGCAAGGGAGCAACTACTCCAGAAGCAATGGTTGAGAGCATTTCTCCATCAACGTTCACAACTGGCGAATTTGGTCTACCAAGATTTAGTTACGAAGTTACTTTACCGACACTTTTAAGTGCTACAGGTGTTGCTGAAAGTGACATTGATGGTGGTGACCAATTTAGGGTTCGTTTTGAATTGGTATTGAGCGACGGCAGAAGATTCTCTTTTGACCAAAACTCTGGTACATTGACAGGATCTTACTTTAGCTCGCCGTTTTTATACTCTGCAACTATCGTATGTCCACCAACACCTCCAAGTGCAGGTGATTGGACTTTTGATATGACTGATGCCTATGGGGATACTTGGAATGGCGCTTTCTTGACCGTTACTCTAGATGGAACTGAGCATATATTTGCGATAGATGCCGGTGATGCTAATCCGACTGCTTCTATAGAAACACTTGCTGTACCCGTAGGTTCTGAGGTAATTTCCATTCAATTTACTTCTGGTCCTTGGGATGGAGAAATTGGATTCACGATTACGGCTGCCAATGGTAATGTTATCTTATCGCAAGCAGCATATGCAGCGACTACACCCTCTCCAGGTGTCGAATTGATCAATTACTGTATAAAGAATTTTTAATATCAGTAACATATATTACAAAAAGGCCCAAACTAAGTTTGGGCCTTTTTCTATTTCATAATTCTGGCCTGTACTACATTGAATTAAAATCGACTTATCTATGAATAGGTCAAAAAACAACAAAAACCAGACCCATGAAAATAAGGACAATAACTTAGCAGCGGTTCATCAATAGAAAAAACAAGAGGTTCACAAAACTGGCCCAAAAGGTTTACTATACCTGTTAGGCTTAGACAAATACTGGCCAACTGACATTTGAAAGAATGGAGAGCACCTCTATGTTAACCGGCTGTACTGGCTGTACTGGCTGTACTGGCTTTTGTATGAATGGTAATGTTAATACCATGGAAAGTTTGTTGAAAAATGGGAATTATAGCTATTAGTAGTACTTGATATTAAGACGACCTAACTGCTGCACACCATCGCAAATATTAACGAAGACCAACGTAATTCCTCCAAATAATAATGTATTTTTGATTAAAATTGAAATGATGAAAAATAAGTTTGTGCGCCTAACTGCTATGCTTTTCATGCTTTTAGTTTCAATAGCATGGCTACAATCCTGTTCCGAAGATGACGTAACAGAAAAGAACACCCAAATTATAGCTGAAGAAGAACCGGTTCCTGACGAACCGGAGGTTCCTGTTATCGAAGAACCTGACTTTACCCCTGAGGGAATTGTTGAGGTATTTAACGCGGACAAGGTAGAAGACAATTTTATTTTGGTCAATGATGCAGCTGCCAACAGGGCCTACCTCATGAACAAAGAGGCACGATTACTACACGAATGGACCTTAACAAACAATATTGGCAATGATGTATTTCTATTGTCCAACGGAAAACTTTTAGCTTCATTGGAGTCAGATGATCCCCAGATTAGATTAGGAGGAAAAGGCGGAAGGCTGCAAATAGTAGCTCCTGACGGAACTGTGGAATGGGATTTTATATATTCCTCATTGGAAGGAGAAACGCACCATGACGCTGAAATGCTACCCAATGGGAATATTATCGCAATGGTCTGGCAAAGGCTTTCCACAGAAGTGGCGGCACAAGCAGGCTTTATGCTGGAGGAAGATGTTTTTCCAGAATCGATAATTGAAATTAATCCGGCCACGAACGAAATAGTTTGGGAATGGCATTCTTGGGACCATTTAATTCAAGACCATGATGCCACCAAGGATAATTATGGTGTGATTTCCGAACATCCTGAACTCATTGACATTAACTATGTTCCAAAATCGGAAACGATAGCCGATATTAAGGGAGATATTATGCACGCCAATGCCATTGCCTATGATGAAGTGAATGACGTTATTTTATTAAGCGTAAACTTTTATTCAGAGGTCTGGGCCATCGACCATAGCACCTCAACTGCAGAGGCTGCCGGACAAAGTGGGGGAAATTACGGTAAAGGCGGAGATCTTATTTACCGCTTTGGTAATCCCGAAACCTATCAGAATTCGGCAGGAACCCGTTTATTCCATAACAACCATTTTCCTAATTTACTTAAAGGGGTAGATCAAGGTAAACTACTCATCTTTTCAAATGGAAACAACTTAGGACAATCCACTGTTTTTGAATTGGAACTCCCTTCGGCCTATGATTTACAGACAAATTCAAATAATGAGCTTAAGATAACTTGGAGTTTTACAGATCCTGAACTCTATTCGCCAAAGGTTTCCGGGGCTGTACCACTTCCTAACGGTAATATCCTTATTACCGAAGGTACTTTCGGCTACTGGGAGGTAACCCGTGAGAAAGAAGTAGTTTGGAAATGTAATATTCAAGGATTCATTTGGAGGGGATATCATTATTCCAAAGATTCCCCAGAAATAAAACTTTTGGGTCTTTAGTCAATGCTATAAATACTGGATGTTTCCCAACATTACTCCTAGTAATACTTAGAAAATAATATTATATATTTAGAACCCCTTTTTATGGGCTACTGATGAAGGAAATTATACCATCCAAATTGTTGAATACTATTCAAGCTATTTCAGTGAAAAAAATTATAATTTTATTAGTCCCCTTCGCCTTTTTTCTCTTTTCATGCCAAAAAGATAAATCAAAAGATGACTCCTCCCCTGCTGAAAAAAATAGCACAAGTGAAACTATCCCAAAAGTTTTTGAAAAAATAAGTAGTGAACAGAGTAATCTGGTTTTTTCAAATACCATTACTGAAAACATCGGAACTTTGGAAAACCTGTTTAATTTCGATTATTTCTATAATGGTGCGGGTGTAGGCTTGGAAGATATTAATAACGATGGCCTTTTGGATGTGTTCTTTACGGGTAATCAAGTAGCTAACAAATTATACTTGAATGAAGGCAATTTAAAGTTTAAGGATATTTCCGAAGCAGCTGGTATTAATACAGGAAAAAAATGGTCAAATGGCATCACTTATGTCGATATAAACAATGATGGTCATATGGACATCTATGTTTCACAAGGTGGTCCCAACACACGATTTAATCGAAAAAACCTCCTCTTTGTGAATAATGGGGATCTTACCTTTTCTGAAAAAGCTGAAGAATACGGATTGGCCGATTTAGGTATATCTACCCAATCGAGTTTTTTTGATATGGACAATGATGGTGATTTGGATTGTTTCGTAATGAATGAAAATGAACTTTATGGTGTAGATCCCATAAATTTATACAGAATGGTAAATGAGAATGCTGAGTCGCAATATTTTAACAGCTCGCATTTATATCGGAATGATAATGGAAAATTTATTGATATTACCAAAGTTGCCGGTATACAAAGACCTATTTTCGGCTTAGGGTTATGCATAAGTGACATTAACAAGGATGGTTGGTTAGATATATATGTTGCCAGCGATTATTACATTCCGGATGCCCTGTTCATCAATAACGGAAATTCGACATTCACGGATCAAATCAAAGAATTCACCCAACACACCTCCTACTTTGGTATGGGAATGGATATTGCTGATATCAACAATGATAATTTACAGGACATTTTTGTTTTGGATATGTCTTCGACCGATCACGTGCGATCAAAAACCTTAATGGCTTCGATGAGTACAGATCGCTTTGACTATCTAGTGAATGAGGCGGATTTTCATTATCAATATATGTTCAATTCCCTACAATTGAATCTTGGGAATAACAAATTCAACGACATAGCCCAACTTACTAAAACTGCCAATACAGATTGGAGCTGGTCAGTACTTATGTCAGATTTTGACAATGATCAAGATGCGGATATATTTATTACAAATGGGTACAGAAGGTATGCCTTGGACAATGACCTACAAATCAAAGTTTTTGAAGCAAAAAGAAAATACGGCAACAATATGCCGCTACAAATAAAAAAGGATCTTTATAATCTAATGCCATCAG
>Ga0209121_10005847_pt1 | contig 10983 bp, 7 predicted proteins | sample Cruoilmetagenom3_FD_187292 | JGI IMG/M metagenome (GOLD analysis project Ga0209121, IMG submission 187292) | Oil polluted marine microbial communities from Coal Oil Point, Santa Barbara, California, USA - Sample 3 (SPAdes) (version 2) | ecosystem: Environmental > Aquatic > Marine > Oil seeps ...
CCCATCTATATGATTTTTCTGGCCGCTCAATGCCTGCTTTATGCCGGTGTTTACTTCGTTCATCGCAAGGCATGGCAGCCGCCGGGTTTGTTAAAACTTCCCGTGTTTCTACTTTATATGAATGTGGCGTTAGGCCATGGTTTTTTACGTTACATTTCAGGTAGTGGTAACGGAGCCTGGGAACGCACAGCTCGTTAGCTGGCTTTGTGAGTATGCAAACTATATTTTTTTATACAGTTAAAAGTTTTTTAAGAGGTGGCTTGAATGAAAATTAGTTTTCTTTTGGTAAATTACAATATGGGCCCAATGGTTGAACAGTGCTTAAAAGGACTTCTCCCTCACCTATCTTCTGTGGACGATTTCGAATTTATTGTTCTTGATAATAGTGAAGATCCTGATTTCAGACTCAGTAATGAGATTGCTCAAACTTTACCTAATCTTCGACTAGTTCATGAGGATGATAACGAGGGGTTTGTTAAGTCCTTGAATAAGATAATTACTTTGGCGCGTTTTGACCATGTGGTGATAATGCATCCGGATGTGGCGCTACAGGATGGAACGTTAGATAAATTGGCCAGGTTTTTAGAAGGAAATCCCAAAGTAGGCTTGGTATCACCTAATTTATATTATCCAAATGGCACAGAAAATAAGATAAGGTTAAAGTTTCCAGAGTTACAAACGGAGTTTCTTCGTTTGTGTAATGTTGTTAGTAGTACCTTATTTAAAAGAGCTTTTTTACAGGACGAAGTGCTTTGGAATCACAAAACAGACGCCGAAGCAGAAATGTTAATGAGCGTTTTTATACTTTTGAGGAAAGAGGTTCTTACTCAAGTAGGCAGTTTGGATGAAAGGTTATGGACTTATTATGCCAATGATTTTTTGTGTTCTGAGGCAGGAAAAAGAGGGTGGGCTTGTTGGTATCTGTCTGACGCGAAGGCCATTCACTATGAGCGTTTTTCAGATCCCAAGCTTTTTAGTTCAAAGAAAAGTTCTGAGTATAAAACAACAGCTATCCCGATTAGTTTTAGAATGGAGCGAGATAAATTTATTTTTTTAAGTACTCGGCATGGCCATTTTTACTGGAGCTTACTGAAATCTATGACATTGATAGAGTATAGCATCCATTACTTGGCAGCTAGCCTTAAACGTCGAAAGGATAATGCTAAATCTATGCGCTCAGCTATTACTTCATTGTTAACGCTATCTTATAAGAATTAAAGATAGCGGGGCTTTGATTATCTATTCCATACAAAGAACTCACAACAAAACTTTATTCATGTTCAATCATTAAAGGGCTACAAAAAATGTTATGGCTGTGTATAGTTCTATTGGTGCTCTTAGCCTTTGCACTTCTAATTCTTAAAAAGAAAAACATGCTTAACTGGCTTCCCCACTACTTGTGGCAGCAACTTACCACCCAGAAAAATAAAAACGGCCCCACTCATATCCTATTCTGTTTCGTTGATCATTACGAACCCCAGTGGGGCAAGCCGAACGACATCGAAGTTGAGCGCGCTCGTGTTGATCGTTGGTGTCAGGATTACCCGGCCATGGCAAAAAAGCATGTCGATAGTGACGGCAAACACCCCCAGCATGGTTTCTTTTACCCTGAAGAAGAATACAGAGAAGAGCACCTTCAAAAACTCACCAACCTCTGCAATCAAGGTTACGGCGAAATAGAAGTTCATCTTCATCATGATAACGACACCAGCGACAATCTGCGTAGCACATTAAATGGCTTTAAAAGCCTGCTTAACGAAAAATTTCAAGCACTGCCAAAGGACGTCAATACCGGAGAACTTAAATACGGTTTTATTCATGGCAACTGGTGCCTGGATAACTCCAGGCCCGATGGGCGCTGGTGCGGAGTAAACGATGAGTTGATCGTACTAAAAGAAACCGGCTGCTACGCCGACTTCACTTTTCCTTCTGCACCCAGCGACACTCAGCCAAGTAAAGTAAACAGCATCTACTACGCTAAAGACGATCCACTAAAGCCTAAATCTCACAACCGAGGTAAAAATGTCAAAGTGGGTGGTCAGCCCTGGGGGGATCTTATGATCATACAAGGCCCCATTGGTCTAAACTGGAAAGACAGAAAATGGGGTTTTATGCCCCGCATCGAAGCCAGCGATATACGCCGCGAAACGCCACCCACTAATGACAGGGTTGACCTGTGGATTAAGGCCAATATACACGTCAAGGGCCGCCCCGATTGGGTGTTCGTTAAAATTCATACTCATGGGACGCAAGATAGGGATATGGACACCGTGCTAGGTAAGCCAGTTGACGACATGTTTACGTATCTCGGTGAGCACTACAATGATGGTGAAAACTATCGCTTACACTATGTAACTGCGCGAGAAATGTACAACATCGCAAAAGCAGCAGAGGCCGGGGAGGAGGGGGACCCAAATCGCTACCGGGATTATGAGCTAACTCTCTCATCAAGCCACTCTCCCTAACGGTTTCAGTATTTTAGTGTGATGCTGTTTGCATCACTCCGAAGTAACGCTAGAATTAATTGAATCACGTCATAGAATGAAGCTCTAGAGCCAAAAACCATAGGCAAAGTGAAGCGCTACGTACGACACTCAATAGTGTTAATCGAAAGAACTGGAGCAAAACCAAATGAAAACATATGGCGATATACGCTTAAATTCTATGCTGCATCTATTGAGTAAAATACTGATTCTGCTAACTCTACTGACTGGATCCTTGCAAGTTTTTGCTGCGGCACCTAATTCTATGGTGATGGGCGAAAGTGATAAAGCCTTTGGTTCTGGCGGTCACCCCTATCTTTTATTTAGTCCTGAGCGCACTAAACTATTAAGGCAAAAACTACTAAATCAAGAGGCTGGTGCTATAAGGTTTAAAACCGTAGTTGATAAATATATGGCAGGTTGGACTAACCTAGAGATGAGGTGGTGGCAGGAAGCATTTATGTACCCGCTGTCGGGTGAAGAAAAGTATTGCGTATCTGCAGTTGATCGCGCAGATAAATTCGTCGCTATTGAAGAAGCCAGAATTAAAACGTTTGCCAACGGAGGGGCTTTTGCAGTTGAGTCAGCGTCGGATAGCTTTTTGCACGTGGGTTCGACGGTTGGCGCTATAGGAGCAGCTTATGACTGGTGCTATGGGTTTTTGACAGAAGAACAGAAGAGCCGATGGATTGCGTATGGTAACGAAGTTTTGCATAACCTTTGGTACTATAAGGACGCTTCTTGGGGGGGGCGCGTTAAGCCAGGAAATGGGTACGCTACGAACAACCCTTTAAATAATTATTATTACTCCTTTTTAGAGGCCACCATGTATTTTGGACTTGCTACACAAGGAGATAATCCCAAAGCCAATGATTGGCTGGTTTTATTTCGACAGTCAAAGGTTGAGAATCAATTGCTTCCAGTTTTTGCAGAGATAAAAGGCGGTGGATCGGCTGAGGGGACGGGCTATGGGACATCGTTGAGGAGGGGGATTCAGCTTTTTGACTGGTGGAGAGACTCTACCTGGAAAAAAGAAGGAGGTACTACTGTAACAGGAGAAAAGCTTTATGACAGTGTAACAGGAGAAAAGCTTTATGACAGTAACAGCTTGGCTAGAGATTCATTGGACTACATGGTCCATTCAATTGTTCCTTCCTTAACACGCATAGCCCCCTACGGCGACCACGCAAGAGATTCTGGCGCTTGGCTTTATGATTCGCACCGTGCTTATTTGCTGTTTTTTAGTTCACTGTATCCAGAGTCAGACTCAGCAAAATATGCAAAATCGGTGCTAGAAGACGCTGGCTTAAGCCAAATGAAAAAATCCTACACCGCTGATATTGATTTTATATACTCAAATAACCCTATTTCAAAGAGTAACTTAGCGAATAACTCTACTTATTATTACGCAGAAAGTGTTGGGCATATTTTCTCTAGGTCCGATTGGACGAAAGAAGCTAGTTACTTTTCAGCAAGCATTGGGCCTTATTTTGAGGTTCATGATCATCGCGATAAAAATTCATTTTTATTTTATAAAAATGAATGGCTAGCATACGATCATAATGTAAACACCCACTCAGGAACCAATTTCAGAGAGGATATGCATAATATGGTTCGTTTTGACAATTTGGACAGTGACCCAACATACCTAGGAATGATTTGGGGTGCCCCGAGCCCGGTTGTTCACGCTGTGGAGGACAACTCTGAGTACACCTACGTTTCTGCTGATACAGCACCGCTCTACGAGGATCGCAAAACAAAAGTTAATCTTGTTGAGAAATATAAGCGAGATATGGTGTATATAAAACCTGATGTATTGATTGTCTACGATCAACTGACAACCGCAGAGGGGACCAACATAAAAAAGACTTGGCAACTGCAGTCGCCGATTATTCCTCAATATTCTGGGGGTGCTAACACTGCCTTTTTTCAAGGCAATACATCGAGTATGAAGGTAACTACGTTACTGCCTATCGCACCTAGTTACTTTACACATGCTTATCCCGAATCCGAATCAGGATATCGTCTTGAATTGTCTCTTTTGGGGGAGAGTGTTGAGTTTTTGAACGTATTGGACTTTGATGAAACTCTTCAAGACGTCACCATTCTATCTCAGGATTCGGTGTCTATAGTCCTAAGGCTTGCATACAATACGGGAGCCACTAAAAAGGTCACCATCTTTCGCTGTTGTGGTGAGGTGAAAATTGAATGATTATTGAAAATGCTAATAGTTGTGGCTCTGTTTCAGTATTTTGTTTTTTAAGGATACCAATGACATTCTTGGTGCGATATTAATGGCACAAGTAAATGATAAAATAGCTTTAATATTGACATATTACTATCCGCCCTCCAGCGCCGCGGGGGCACAAAGATTACAAAACCTAGTGAAAGTAGCGTTGGATGTCGGTTGGAAGGTGGAGGTGGTAACGCTTCAGGAAACGACAGGTAATGATGAAACGAAATGGAGCTGCTTGGAGAGGAATCTTCACGTATTACGTATCGACCATTACCTTGCGTTGCAGGCGGCTTGTAAAAGCAATACGGCTTCGGAGTTAAATCGAAAAAATTATGCGAAAGCTGTTTTCTGGCTTCTATGTAATAGAGCTCTAATTAAATTCAATCGCGTTTATATATCTCTAAAACTAAGTCGGGCCGCAGATGTTATTATAAGGAAGCGTAATCCAAGCGTGATAATTAGTAGTGGGCCGCCATTTACTCTGCATAAGATTGCGGCAGGGCTTAAAAAAAAATTTGATGGTCTTTTTTGGATTGCCGACTTTCGTGACCCATGGGTATACCCTGGCACAATACAATCACTTGATGAGCTGCCGAATAACTCTCCTTTTAAGAAAACCTTCAACAGTGCTAATTGCCTTTCTATTGTAACTCAAGGGCACTATGACTTTCTCGATATATTAGATAATCGCTCAATTAAACCACGCGGACATCTCTTGTTAGCACCTAACGGTACAAAAATCGATCTGTACGAGAAGGTTTCTACATGCGAAATTCCCGAGAGTAGAGATATAAATATAGGCTATCTGGGTGATATTACCTATACGCACAGAAGCCCAAAGTCGCTTGTTTTAGCGCTGGAGCACCTTGTGTCATGTGGGGAGGATGTGGCATTACATTTTTGGACCAACATTACGCCATATACGCGCTGGGAAGGCGAAGGGTTGGAGGAGATTATAGAAAATGCAACGCTTGCAGATTATGTCCATGTCAATCCTTATGTTTCTAGGGCGGAGGCATTGTCTTTTCAGAAGAGTTTAGACCTTTTGGTTTTGTTTGCGCTTAACCAACCGATACAAATTCCATCAAAAGCGTATGAGTACCTTGTGTCGGATAAGCCAATTATCGCAATATGTGATGAAGGTGGCGAGACATACAATTTACTTACTCAATATGAAGGTGTTTTTCTAGTAACTGAGAATACACCTGATTCAGTTAGCCAAGGCCTTAGTGCGGCTCTAAAATATGTACATCACCTAAAGAAAACAAATGGCGAGGTGCTCGTTGGGCGTAAACACTTGAACTCTCTTTCGTATTATTCTGGCTTTAAGCGACTACTTGATGAAGCAGATTAGCTCTATTATCTTTGGATAAATTGGCGCTTTTCTAAAAGGTAGCGGGCGTAATTCATAGAGTTCAATTTAAAGATGCGGTTGAGGAGCCGGGTATTGGCACAATACCCTTGTGCTAGGCCCCATCATAGCCTCGCTGACTTACCGCTGGTAAGATGTGTTTTTTAAATATATCTGTGTTCTTTGCTCCCATATAGATGATCACTGCTTCAGGGGTTTTCATGTTTGGAGTGTTTTTTCAAGGAAATATCAGAAAAAATGGAATAATTAAGAAGTATGAAGATATTTTTTTTTGCCACTCCTACATTTAGCCAATACCAGCGTAATGTTGTATCTTCTTGGCTTTCGCAGATTCTTGCTATTGTAGTTGTATTTTATTTGACACCAAAGATGATAAATCATCTTGGAGATTACAAGTACGGAATCTGGTTACTGATAAACTCGGCAGTTGCATATATGTCGCTATTAGAGCTTGGAGTAAATATAAGTACAGGCCGATTTGTAAATATTCATATAGGTAAAAATAATTATATTGGTGCCTCAGAGGTCTTGAGTACATCTACAGCATTCTACGCAATGATGCCCTTAATAGTTTTGCCTCTGGTTTGGTTTTTAGGCTCAGCAGTAGTGGATTCTTTTTTTAGTCAAGTGACTATTTCTGATGATGTCTTTATTGCTTCGTTTCTTACTGTGACATCATTGTTTATTAACCTCTCTTCAGCCAACCTGAGAATAAAGCTTTCTTCGAATCACAGGTTTGATGTTTCCTCAGTTATTAGCATTGTGGAAGTGTCAGTAAGAGCTTCGATGATTCTATACATGATATATAATTATGAGGATATTTCACTTGCTCAGGTATCATTAGCGACGTTTTTTTCTGCCATATTAGTATGGGTTTTATCGCTAATACTTTCGTCTGTGTATGGTGAAAATATTCCTATACTTTACAGAAGGGTTAATCGCTCAGTTTTCATTACTATATTTACATTTAGTGGTTGGGTGATGGTGTGTAATATTGGTGTTGCATCAATAAATTACTCCGACAAAATCATTATTGGCTATTTTATTGACCCGACTAATGTTGCCTATTATGGGATAGGCTTTATGCTCTTTACACACCTGGGAAAAATATTCTCGAAATTAAGCCAGGTAAAAATACCGCATATTACTCAGCTTGTGGGTAAACTAGAAAAGACTGAATTATTAACGGAATTACAAAATCTTATGGCATTGACTGGAATAATAACGATGCCTGCTATTATAACTTTTATGCTTTTTGCAGATTCATTTATAACGCTATGGCTTGGGCAGGATTTTACGAAAAGCGCGTTAATTGGACAGGTGTTAGCTTTTGCTTTGATTTTCGAGCTTTCCATGAGTGGAATTGGAGCTGCGCTATGGGCGAAAGGTATAGTTAAGGTTCTTAGTATCGTAAAGATTTCGGTTGCAGTTTTAAATATAGCTTTGTCGGTTTTGTTTATACATTTGTTCGATAACGGTTTGTTTGGGGTGGCTTTGGCTACGGTTGTAATAAGATTAACTGAGTTAGTTGTCGTCATGCCAATACTTGCAAAAAAAGAGCTGGGTATTTCAATAGTGTCAATTGCGAAGGCGCATGCATGGCTTCTACTGTTTGTTCTATCCGCTCTATATCTGATACCTCTTGCAAGTCCGTATCCTATTTTTGCAAAAGGTTGGCTTTCCTTGGCGCTTTTTACATCAGTAGTTTATATAATATTGATGGCTGTAGCTTTTATCTATATGAAGCTCACTAGATTGAACGTAATTCGTTTCTTAGACAAGGATCAGGTAGGTGTATGAGAATTACCCATATAGTGAATCACTTTTACCCTAGGATCGGTGGGGTGGAAAAACACGTAAAAAAAGTAGCGGTATCTCAGGCGATTGCAGGTCATGAGGTGACTGTAATTAGCGGCCAATATAGTGGTATGGGTGAGTTTCAGGAGTTTGATGGGTTAAAAATATATAGATTTCCAGCCATGAGGTCAGATATTAGGAATTGGCTTTGGCATATTTCCAACTTTAAATTATATCAAAATTCTCAAATATTGCATGTTCATAATTTAGATTCATTAGATAACATACCTTTTTTTTTAATAGATAGAAAGAAAACTGTTTTAACTTTGCATGGCTGGGGCGGAAAGTTTCCGATCCCTTCAGAAAGAAAGGCGTTTGTAAAATACAAGGCGGAGAGAACTGCTAATCGCATTGTCACTGTGGGGGGTTTTGTAAATAAATGGTATGACTTGCACTCTGATTTGGTTATTTACGGTGCTGTAGAAAAATCTTTGCTGAATAGCTTTTCTGCTGGTGGGGAGTTCAAATACGATATCTGCATCTTAGGTAGGCTGGAAGTCGATGCGGGAGTTGATATATATATTGAGTCTTTAACTGACTTCATCGCGACGTGCCCAAGAAAGTTAAGAATTTGTGTTTGTGGCGACGGTACACTAAAAGATAGATTGGAGAAGAGCCTGGTCGGGGCGGATGTTACCTTTCTAGGGTTTGTAGATAATCCAGATGAGTATGTAACTCTGTCACGATGCTGCTTAACAAGCGGCTACTTGGGTATCCTTGAATGTTTGGCGATGAGGAAAAAAGTCTTTAGTGTTTACGGTAATCCTCTTAAGGAAGACTATTTAAAACTGGCCCCTTTTGCCGACGACATTAATATCTCAGGAGGCGCAGAGATACTATATAGGCAGCTTGTTGATGAGTTTTCGAATCCGTACTTCAAGCCACCCGCTATATCTGAGTTTGTTAAGAGTTCGTCGTGGGAGAATTTGATTGATTCGTATCAGGGTTTATATATAAGTATGGGGGGGGAAGGCGGTGATAATTTGTGAGCCAATTGCAAGTGGTGTAGAGCATGTTCCTATTAATACCCAGTTGTTGGCTAATGTCATAAAGGGAAATGAATGTAGTATAAAATTATTTTGCGAGGCCACGCACTGGGAGCGGCTCAAGGAAACGTTGAGTGCCGGTGAGCTTTCACGTGTTTCGTATTATGAATCCCCATCCTGGAAAGCAAAGAGAAGAAAAATTGATTGGTTCCGACAGTTTCAGTTTTTGCGGAGCATAAACAAGCTATCGGAAAAGAATGAAGAGTGGTTGTTTTTAGGTGTTAATCGGCCTATTTACTTATGGCTTTGTCTTTTTTTTAGAGTTAGAAAAAAAACTATAATTTTCCATTCTATATTGGCCGATATAGATGGTTGGCAGTCTAGAAACCCTTTTTTGAGGCTTGTGAGCTTGAAGGTCATGCTAGAATCTTTTGCGAAACATTCCCCAGAAATTGTAGTTCTCGAGGAGTATATCAAAAGAGAGTTGATTTCGATTATCCCAGCTTTGAAGAATAGAGTTCTGGTCATTCCTCATCCGCTTCCTGCAGATCAGTTTCGGAATTTTAAGAAACACGAGGATGTTAATGTTTATGATATAGGATTCCCGGGAATATTTTCTTATGATAAGGGGGCTGATTTGTATCGTAAGATTTGTATGGCTGGAGATTTTCGCTCTATTAATTATCATGTAATTGGACGGAATGCTACGAATAATGAAGTTGCAGTGTTGCGTAGATATTTAAAATCTGGCCCATATGACGCTTCTCTATCTAGAGAAATATACGTCCAAAACGTGAATAAGTGTGATTACTTATTTTTTTCTCAAAATGAAAGTCACTATAAATTAACGGCGAGCGGGGTTTTCTTGGATGCTATATATTTCGAGAAACCAATAATCGCTAGGAAAACGCCGAATCTAGAGGCGTTAACAAATGGCTTGTGGAATATTGGTTATTTTTATGAGAGTGAGGAGCAGTTGAAATCTATTCTTCATGAAATAGATTCGCATTCGCCTGGTTTGCGCGACGATTATGCTATGTTTATTGAGGCGCTTTGTAAATTAAAAAAGGATAGGGAGCTTGAATTTAGAAGGAGTGTGAATTTGTATTTGTGTAGTTCAGAAGCCGCAAGCTAGCAGTTGGGCCTTTTCTGCCGGGTCAGTTAAGCTGGGTGACTAGGTGGTTTCTCAAAATATCGATAGGAGCAAGCCGCGACAAAAAAGGACTAGTATGTCCTATGCAAATCTCATAAATATAGATTTGTAAACGCGTTAGCCAAAATCTAGTTAAGGATTGGGTGTATTGTGAACAAAGAATTACTGTATTTCTATCTACACCCATTCCTTTGGCCGAAGGGGGAGCTTCCTGATGACCCTGACGTCAACTGGTCGGGTTTCAGTTTTGGCCCTTACACATGGACAATTCAAACCTACCTTCGCTTAAGGAAAGCAGGTGTCAACTGCGTACTAACGTCAGAGATGCCGGACAAGGGTATTGTTATTGCTCATAGGGAATCATGGCATTCAGATGATAGCCATTATGCCGATCCGTTATCCTCTGCTGGCGATCGCTTTGTTGTAGATGTATCGTGCGACCTAAATCTTTATATGCCAGCAAATATCCATATAGTACAAAACCCTAGCCAAACAAAATATCTCAACTGTTACTATTTGCCCCATTGGCCGCAACCAGGTATTGTTCCTCGTGCCCCGGCACGTGGCCACGTAATAGAGAATGTGGCGTTTTTTGGCAACCAGAAAAACTTGGCTCCTGAATTTAACGAACAAGCATGGGGGGGTGCCGTGAAAGAGATGGGGTTAAACTTTGTTTCTAAATTCAAACCTTTTGATCATGCTGAAGCAAGTACCTATGGGTTTGATGAGTTTTGGAATAATTATTCTGATATTGATGCAATCATAGCCGTGCGTTCTTTTGGTTCGTCTGGTTATGAGCATAAGCCGGCATCAAAGTTGTTTAATGCCTGGTTGGCCGGTGTGCCTTCGATATTGGGGCGTGAAACTGCATATAGCCATTACCGTAAGTCGGAATT
>Ga0209121_10005849_pt1 | contig 10983 bp, 11 predicted proteins | sample Cruoilmetagenom3_FD_187292 | JGI IMG/M metagenome (GOLD analysis project Ga0209121, IMG submission 187292) | Oil polluted marine microbial communities from Coal Oil Point, Santa Barbara, California, USA - Sample 3 (SPAdes) (version 2) | ecosystem: Environmental > Aquatic > Marine > Oil seeps ...
GGGCCTACCCGATTGCGGGCCTGATCCTTGCGTTGATCGCGGGCGTCGTAACGCAAATCGCGCTTTGGCTTGGCCTGCCCAACACATTGGCTGCGGGCCTCACGCTCGCCACGCTCATCATCACAACAGGTGCAATGCACGAAGATGGCTTGGCTGACTCCGCCGATGGACTTTGGGGCGGCTGGGACAAGGATCATCGCCTAAAAATCATGAAGGACAGCTTTATCGGCACCTATGGGGTCCTCGCGCTCGCCCTTAGCCTGCTCCTCAGGTGGGGCGCATTATGCATCATTCTTGATCTTGGAATGCTCTGGCCTGCCATCCTCACCAGTGCAATTCTCAGCCGCTCGGTGATGGTTCCGATAATGGCATTCCTACCGCATGCCCGCACAGAAGGCCTCAGCCATTCCGTTGGCCGCCCATCCGTCCAAACCGCGTATATCGCACTGGCGATCGCAGCGGTTGCAACCCTCATCCTCGTCCAGTTCTGGGCGGTTTGGCTTATTGCAGCATGCGCACTCATTGCGCTCGCATGCACCATTATCGCAAAGTCAAAGATCAAGGGGCAAACCGGTGACATTCTCGGGGCCACACAACAGCTTACAGAAATCGCCGCCCTGCTCACATTCGCAACGCTTCTGACTTAACTTTGCCTCTGTTGTGAAAACATCCCCGCCCGACGCTTCAAAACGTGCAGTTTAGAACCGCGTCCAGCTGCTCGGCTGAAAACGCTGCAACCGAACGCGCCTCTAACACACCACCATCCATCCGCGTGACCATAACGTCAGACCAGTCGCCATCTGCGGTTACAACCTCAGGGCCGTCACCACAGTCACAGACACCGCTGGAAATGAAGTCCTGCCCAATCTGATGGTTCGTCAACCCGCCCAACTCAGCATCCAGCACTAAGCCCTCACCGTCCCACTCAAAGACCCGCAATGTCTTCGCTAAATGTGGACGGTCAATAAATGCGACTTCAATGCGACCATCCCCATCCAAATCAGCGGCCCCAATTGGAGCAAGCCAACGGTTCGAGCGACCAATATGGGAGGTTTCGGCAATCTTTCCCGTCTCATCGTAAACCGCCAAAGACCCACCGCGTGCCATGTCGGTTTCAATCACCACGACTTCGGGTGCGCCATCTCCTGTAATGTCCCACAGACGTGGCGCGATATCCTCAAAAACATGATCATCGGGCAGGCTCACCCGATAGCGCCGTTTGTGCGCCCAATCCCCAGCTTCAATCACCAGCTGGGTGAACTCAACCGCGTCTCCGAGAATACCATGCCCATAACGCGTCGTTGGCCCCTCAAACGTGGCGCCAACAATCGTCTCAGCTGCGCTGGCCCCGGCCAACCCCACACACAACGTCAGCGACGCACCGCGGAAAAGACCTTGCAGCCCCCACGACGTCGAACGCGGTGCCACCTTAAATCTGCTTTTCAGGCATCCGAACGATCAAACCGTCCAAGTCGTCCGTAACCTTCAACTGGCAGGTCAAACGGGACTTTTCAGCGTTAGGCTCATAGGCAAAGTCGAGCATGTCTTCTTCCATCGCGTCTTTCGCAGGGATCTTCTCGACCCAAGCCGCATCCACATAAACGTGGCAAGTGGAACATGCGCAGGCGCCGCCACAGTCTGCTTCGATACCTGGAATGCCATTGTCACGTGCGCCTTCCATAACGGTTAGCCCGTTGGCGACATCAACAACGTGCTCTTTGCCGCCGTGCTCGATATACGTAATCTTTGCCATTGTGTTGGCCCTTTTTCAAAATTCTGTTGCCAGATAGATAGGCCGCGCAGCACGGCCATTCCAGCCCCTTTTACTCACGAAATCGTTGAAAGGGTGGCACGTAAACGACACCATCGGCACCTGAATTGCACCTGCGTGACTTATCACGCTTTGCGGGCACACCTTGCTCGGGTACAAATCCTTAACAACGGGCCAACAGAGCCTGAGGATGAGCAGATGACGACACGGACCCTTCGATCCACGTTCCACGTGTTTGCGGCCCTTGGGCTAACCGTTTTGACGGGCTGTATGAACACGCCGCAGGTGACCCGTGCCGACAGCGATCCGATTGGGCCACTGGCAGACCCCGCTACGGTGGACGCCGAAACAGGCACCTGTTTTGCCCGCGCCACCACCCCCGCCATCATTGAAACCGTAACCGAACAAATTATGGTGCAACCTGCCAGCGTGCGCAGCGATGGCAGTGTCGATACACCTGCAGCTTTTCGCACCGTGACCCGCCAGCAAATCATGCGCGAGAGGCGCGAAGTGGAGTTTGAAACACCCTGCGCGTCACTCATGACACCGCAGTTCATCGCCTCGGTTCAACGCGCGCTCATCGCACGGGGTTACTATCGCGGAAGTATCAACGGGACGTTGGACGCGCGCACGACGGCAGCGATCGAACGCTTTCAGACGGCGCAGGACGATGTGCATACCGGAACGCTTACGCTTAAAACAGCGCAAGCCCTTGGGCTGGTTGCGCTCCCTCGGGACGCGCTTTGATCCACACAAACAGATTCTTAAACAGATCGAACCACGCTACTTCTTGTCGCGCGCGGCTTTCTCTTCTTTGGTCAGCGTCTGGTTCCAAACGTTCTTGCTAATCCCCAGTGCAGGGTCCAGCGGTTTGGTTTTGCCTTTGGTGACCTTGCCACCCTTGTTCAGATATTGCTGAATAAGATCATCGTCTGTCGTGTCTTTGGGTACATGTTTCATACGTATTCCTTACCCCGATCAATTGGGCGAGGCAACACAGCCGATGCCCGCAAACGAAAAAGGGCGCCCCAACATGAGCGCCCCATTCCAAAAATTTCTGAGGACCTACTCAAGACCGAGCGCGACAAACCTTGGCGCACCATCACGACGTACCAACAGCAAAAGCGACTTGCGCCCTGCTTCTTGGGCTTCCTCAACGCGGGCCTCGAAATCAGCGATGCCTGTCAGCTTTTGCTGCCCTGCTTCGGTGATCAGATCCCCTGCAAGCAAACCTTTGGTTTCCGCCTCAGAATCTTCTTCAACCTCAACGACGACAAGACCGCTACCCGCTTCGACACCAAGGCTCTCTTCCATGTCCGGCGAGATTTCGGACAAAGTCATGCCAAGCATGTTCGTCGTATCCGGTGTGCCTTCATCAGGTGTTTCACCTTCTTCAGGGAACGCTGCGGGCTCAGCGGTTTCACGGCGGCCAAGGACAACCGTCAGGTCAACCATTTCACCAGTGCGCAACACCTGTACAGGCACTTCTTTACCCACAGGCGAGTTGCCAACGATCTGAACCAGCTCGCGCGTGTCTTCAATCGCCACGCCGTCAAACAGCAGGATAATGTCGCCCGAAACCATGCCCGCATCTTCCGCAGGGCCTGCAGGCACATCAGTCACCATCGCACCGTGCGCGTTTTCAAGCCCGTCGATGGCGTCGATCATATCAACAGTGACATCCTGAATGCGAACCCCAAGCCAGCCGCGGCGGGTTTCGCCGAACTCTTCCAGCTGGTCGACAACATTGCTCACCACATCAGAAGACATCGCAAAGCCAATCCCGATTGACCCGCCATTCGGGGACAAAATCGCAGTGTTCACACCAATCACGTCGCCGTCCATGTTGAACAATGGCCCACCAGAGTTCCCGCGGTTAATTGCGGCGTCAGTCTGAATGTAGTCGTCATAAGTACCCTGAAGCGAACGATTGCGCGCCGAGATGATACCTGCGGATACAGAAAAACCCTGCCCCAACGGGTTACCCATCGCCATCACCCAATCCCCAACACGCGAACCGGAACCATTGCTGTCGCCAAAGCTCACGAAAGCCAGCGGCGTGTCATATTCGACCTTTAGCAGCGCGATATCTGTGTTCGGGTCCGTGCCAATCAGCTCGGCAGGCAGCAACTCGGATGGCTGTCCTTCGCCGGGGAAGAATTCGATCTCGATCTCGTCAGCGCCTTCAATGACGTGGTTGTTCGTCACGATGTAACCGTCAGCAGAGATCACAAAACCTGAACCTAGTGCAGAAGAACGACGTGGGCCGTCATCGCCAAATTCATTGAAGAAGTCTTCAAACGGAGACCCTTCCGGCACAACACCCTGTGGCCCAGTACGCCCTGCAATCACAGTGCTCGTGGTGATGTTCACCACAGACGGGCTGATCTGTTCCGCTAAATCTGCAAATGTCGCGGGGCGGTTTTGTGCGTCAGCACGTACGACTGTCAACAACGACAACGCGAGGCCGATCATCAACGCGGCGATCCATTTCTGGCGCGTTGCGTCTTGGGTCCGTGCTGCTGCGATAACCTGTGGCTTTGTAACCGATTGGGGTTTCACGTGACTCTCCTTCAGGGGGTCGTAATTCAACGACTAAATATCAGTTCTTAAGATAGAATGTAGGGCACGATAGCGCCAACGCAACGTCAAACACGCACTCGTCAACAGCTTGTGAGAATTTCAGAGCGACGATACGCTTAGCTTAGCACGCCAAGACTTGCCGCCAGCCAAACCAACGCCACGCCGATGCACAGCGCCGCGAAGCCGACCAAACGCCGTGTTTCAAGTGTCATTTGGCGAAGTGCTGCTAACATGTCCTCAACAAGCGAAGGGGCCAGTGCGTACACCAGCCCCTCTACTATTAGCACCAGCCCCAACCCTAATAAGAGAGGGGCGAGTAGCGCGATACCCATCACTCGCCAGCGTTGCCGGTTGGAGAGCGCAGGTAGTCAAAGAAATCATCCGGAGGCGTCATGACCAAGCGGGCGTTACCGGACGCAAGGCCCGTACGATACGCTTCCAGTGAACGGTAGAATTCGAAGAATTCTACATCCTGGCCGTAAGCTTGCGCAAAGATCGCGTTGCTTTGGGCGTCTGCTTCACCTTCAACGATACGCGCTTCGCGGTTCGCAGCGGATTCCAATTCAACCACGGTACGGTCGGCAAGGGCGGTGATGCGCGTCGCGGCTTCACGACCACGGGCACGTTCATCTTCCGCTTCACGCTGACGTTCCGACACCATCCGCTCGAACGTGCGTTCAAGGTTTTGGGACGGCAAGTCAGTACGCTTCAGACGCACATCAATCACCTCAATGCCAAGCGCCGAAGCCTCAGCAATCGCGGCGTTTCGGATGCGCAGCATCAGGGCGTCACGGTCGGTGGACAGGATGTCACCAGACGTCACTTCACCCAGAACGGTACGTGTTTGCGCGTTCAAGATCCGCTCAAGACGTTGATCTGCAATTGCGATCGCTTGATCGCCACCTGCACCAGTCGCTTGACGAATACGTTCCAGATTAACAATCCGGTAACGTGCAAAGGCATCAACACTCAAACGACGGTTGTCGCTTGGGATGACTTCTTGTGCGGCCATATCGATGGAAATGATACGGTCATCATAGGTTACGACTTGATCCATCAGTGGCATACGGAAGTTCAAACCGGGGTCTTCAACGGTCTGAACCACACGACCAAACCGCAAAACGAGCGCTTTTTCACGTTCATCTACGATGAAAATCGAACTCAGTGCCGCTGCAATCAGAAGGACAATTACCGGCAGAATAAAGAGTGACTTATTCATTAGTTCGACCCCCCATTGTTGGTTGGTGTACGAAGTTGATCAAGCGGCAGATACGGCACCACGCCGCCGCTGCCTTCGGCTGTGTCATCCAGCAAAATAACATTCGCTGACCCAAACACGTCTTCGACCATTTCCAGATACAGACGTTCACGCGTCACTTCCGGTGCTTTCTGGTATTCTTCCAGAACGGACACGAAACGCGCCGCTTCACCCTGTGCTTCGTTGACGACTTGGGCACGGTAGCCTTCTGCGTCTTCTAGGATTTGGGCCGCATTACCACGGGCACGCGCCGTTTCACGGTTGGCGTAAGCGTCCGCTTGGTTTTGCAACTGGATACGTTCCTGTTCAGCATCCTGAACATCGCGATACGCCGCGAGTGGGGACGTCGATATATCGTCGCCATCAATGTTTTGCGTGTCCACACGCGTCGCAGGCGGATCGGCGGCACCAAGGTTGATACGAACGATATTCACGCCGGAGTTATAGCTATCCAGCGTCGCTTGCGTCAGTTCACGCATCCGCTGTTCGATAGACGCACGATCTTGGTTGAGGTTGGCCAGTTGCGATGTCGCGATAATTTCACGCATCACGGATTCAGAAACCGCCTCGATGGTTTCAGTTGGCTCCGCCAGATTGAACAGGAACTCATCAGCGCGGTTGATGTTCCAAACAACCTGAAAGTCGATGTCGACGATGTTTTCATCACCCGTCAGCATCAAACCTGTATCGCCTTCAAGCGCACGTAGCACTGCAGGGCTTTCGGACAGCTCTTGTGGAACGGGATCTTCACCAATCGAAATTACACGTTCCTGCGTAACCTGAACGATTTCATACGTGACCAGTGGCCACGGCGCAAAGTTCAGACCGTCAGACCCGATGCAGGGGTCATTACATTCACCAAGGAACAGTTCAACAGACTGTTGTTCCGGCAAAACGCGGTAAAAGCTGTTGAACCCCCAAAGAACTACGGCTGCAAGAACACCAAGGCCAATCATTCCGCGTGACACAGCAGGGCCGCCTGCCCCGCCACTGCCGCCAGAGCCGCCACGGTTTCCACCGCCGCCGCCCAGCAAATCGCGCAGCTGGTCTTTGGTTTTGTTTATGATTTCATCAAACTCGGGAATTTGCGGTTCATTGGTTGGGCGACGCCCACCATTGCGATCACCATTCCCATTCGGACGAAAACGGTCATCGTCATCGCCTCCGTCGTTGCCTCCGCCCCCCCAGGGGCCGCCGTTGTTTCCAGCCATTAAGCCTGTCTTTCCTTGTTGCGACCCAATATCTGCGGGTCCGAATTATCTTACTCTATTAAATGTGCCTTTAGCCCCAACATTCAAGCGGTTCTCACCGGATCGCGCATTGTGACCAGTTCTTCAGAAATCGTCGGGTGGACCGCGCAAGTCGCGTCAAACTGCTCTTTGGTGGCCCCCATCTTAATCGCGATACCCGCCAGTTGGATCATCTCGCCAGCATGCGGGCTGACGATATGGCACCCTAGCACCTTTCGGCTTTGCTTGGACACGACGAGTTTCATCAACACACGATCAGGGCGATCCGCAAAGGCCGACTGCATAGGTCGGAAGCTGGTCGCGTAGATTTCAACGGGCTCTTGCTCGGCCGCGGCTTCTTCGCTTAGGCCCACAGTGCCCATTTCTGGCTGTGTGAAAATCGCGGACGGGATCAACGCATGATCCACTTTTGTCGGGTTCCCTTTAAACACTGTCTCAACGAACGCCATGCCTTCACGGATCGCCACAGGCGTTAGCTGAACGCGGTTGGTTACATCGCCAATAGCATAGATGCTTGGCACTTTCGTTTGGCTGTAGTCATCAACCACGACCTCGGATTTGCGCCCGACGTCTACGCCAACGGCCTCAAGCCCCAGTCCATCTGTATTTGGCGTACGCCCCGTGGCGAACATGACTTGGTCGTAAATTTTTTCAGACCCGTTCGTGCATTTCACCCAAATGCCACCATCGCGCTTATCCATCTCCAACACATTGGTGCCAAGATGCAGGTTCACACCCTTCTCGATCATCATCTCAGAGACAAGGCCGCGGGCCTCATCATCAAAGCCACGCAGGATTTGCGCACCACGATAAAACTGAGTGACTTCTACGCCAAGGCCATTGAGAATACAGGCAAATTCAGATGCGATGTAGCCCCCCCCGACGATCAGTATCTTTTTCGGAAGCTCAGGCAGAAGGAAAATCTCGTTAGATGTAATGCCCAACTCGGCATTCTTCATGTCCGGCAGAACTGGCCGCCCACCAGTTGCAACAAGGATGTGTTTGGCGCTGTAGGTCATGCCGTCCGCCAGCGTGACCTCATGTGTGCCAGAAACCGTCGCGCGGCTATCATGAATGGTGACGTCTGAATTCCCGAGCAACTTGCGGTAAACACCTTCAAGGCGTTCTAATTCAGCGTGCAAATTGCCCTGAAAACGGCTCCATTCGAATGTGCCGTCCTGAACGTCCCACCCGTACGCGCGCGCATCTGCAAACATCTCATGATACTCGGACGCGAAAACCATCAGCTTTTTGGGGACGCAGCCACGGATTACGCAGGTGCCGCCCATGCGGAATTCTTCAGCTAAACCAACCTTAGCACCCGTTGCCGAGGCAACACGTGCAGCACGCACCCCACCGGAGCCGCCGCCGATTACAAAAAGATCATAGTCAAATTCAGCCATGCCAATTGTCCTTTAGCGCCAATTTGGTTCGGGATTTGGGTAAAGCACAGCCCCGCGATGATGACCAGTCACAGGGGTGTGCGAAAAGGAACGGATATCGCCCTGCGTTAGTCGTTCAGGTCAGCAAACAGGTTTTCCGTTTCGATGAATTCGATCCGGTCTTCCTCGATTGATCCTGCGTTAATGTCGCGCACCTCTACCCGGCCGTCACCAAAACCAACAATGACGACATCGCAAATGTCGATAAACAACCCGTTTTCAACAACACCCGGTATTTGGTTGATAATAAGCGACAACTGTCGTGCATTCCCGATCCGGTTCAAATGCATATCAAGGATGTGATTGCCTTCATCCGTATAAAACGGCGCATCGCCATTCATCCGCAAGGACACTTTGCGACCCAAGACATCCAAGCCGATCAGCGTTTCCTCAACCAGTGTTTTTGTGGTTTGCCAGCCAAACGGGATTACCTCAATCGGCAGTGGAAACGCACCCAAGGTTTCCACCTGTTTTGATGCATCAGCGATCACAATCATCTGATCGGACGCGGTCGCCACGATTTTCTCTTGCAACAACGCGCCGCCGCCGCCTTTGATCAGGTTCAGGTCGCCATCACATTCATCGGCACCATCTATCGTCAGGTCCAGCCACTTAGCTTCGTCCAGTGAAACCACCTCGATACCGACTTCACGCGCCAATGCAGCTGTGCGCGATGACGTCGGTACACCTTTGATTTTCAAACCCTCTTTCTCAACCCGTTCACCAAGGCACTTCACCAGCCACGCCGCTGTGGACCCAGTGCCAAGACCAACTTTCATGCCATCTTCGACATATCCGCTCGCTTGTTTCGCTGCGACGAATTTGGCTTTGTCGATGGGGGACAATTCGGACGACATGGGTCAGCTCCTGCGGTTTGAATCGGTACTTTGGCCCTTATAAGCGCGCAAACGCCATGGAGCGAGGCCCGATGGTTAATCACAATGATTTAATTATTCGGAAACGCTGCAAATTGCGTCGTGAAGGCACTGGCCAAGCGACTAAACTGTGCAATGTTACGCCTATGTCTAATCTTATTCTTCACTACGCCCCAGACAATGCTTCACTGTGCATTCGCCTCGCGCTTGAGGCTGCGGGCCTTCCCTTCGCAACCTGTCTTGTGGATCGCGCGGCCTCTGCTCAGAAGTCCGAAAGCTACCGCGCGCTGAACCCGAACGGGTTGATCCCTGTTCTTGAAACACCCGATGGCGCGTTGTTTGAAACGGCGGCGATCTTGCTCTGGCTCGCCGAGCAGAAGCCAAGCCTGCTGCCCAGCCAAAGCAGCCAACGCGCACAAGCCGTTATGTGGCTGATCTGGATGTCAAATACGCTACATCCTACTCTGCGTATGCTGTTCTACCCTGATCAGTATACCACTGAGAATGGCCAAGGTGCCCTGTCTGAACACACCAGAACGCGGCTTTGCGATCAGCTTGCGATCCTTGATACTGGGCTGGCTGGCGCGGGGTATGTTGGCGGTAAAGCCCCAAGTATCCTAGACTGTTACCTTTGCCCGATGTTGCGGTGGATGCAGCTTTACCCCGTAAGCGCCCCGTCGCGCCCGAACCTTGCGGACTTTCCAACACTTCAACGCATCGCCGAAACGAATGAAACGTACCGATCAACCGCCGCGGCAGTCGCCGCTGAGGGCCTCGGAGATGCGCCGTTTACCGCCCCAAACTATGCACATCCCCCAGAAGGTTCCGCGATCTAGCCCTCGCAAACGCGCGGTATGGTGTCGTTTTCCACACCGACAGACCTGGGCACGTCGAACTATCTTCAAGGAAACCAATAAGGCGTCAGCACATGTTTCTCTCCGTTTTCGATATGTTCAAAGTTGGGATTGGCCCGTCCTCGTCCCACACCATCGGCCCAATGGTTGCCGCCGCGCGCTTCCTAGACCACCTGCGCGCGCAGCCGTTCAAGGTTGCTGGCGTCAAAGCCACTCTGCATGGCTCGCTCGCATTTACGGGCGTGGGCCACGCCACAGACCGTGCGACCATCCTTGGCCTCGCTGGGTTTCGCGCAGACGATTACGATCGTGACAAAGCGGATGCTGAAATGGCGCGTATCACGGAAGACGGAACCGTGCATCCCGATGGGCTCGGCACTCTTACGTTTCGCCCGAAGGAACATTTGGAATTTGATTACGGCCCTGCCCTTACGGGCCACGCGAACGGCATGATCTTGATGGGATGCGATGCGCAGGGTGATGTCGTCACCCAAGTCACCTATTACTCCATCGGGGGGGGCTTCGTCCTTACAGAAGCCGAACTTGCCGCTGGCGTCGACAAAGAAGACGGCGCACCGGTGCCGTTCCCCTTCAAGAGCGCAGTTGAAATGCTTGATATGGCCGCCGAAAGCGGGCTGAACATTGCGGACATGAAGCGCAAAAATGAGCTAAGCCGCATTTCGGGTGCCGATCTCGACAAAGGGTTGGGTCGCCTCTGGCAAGTTATGAACGATTGCATCGACCGCGGGCTCGTGACGGAAGGTATATTGCCTGGCGGACTAAACGTTAAACGTCGCGCCAAGGGCATTCATGACGCGCTTCGGGCCGAAGCAGGTGTGAACCTCACGGCGCCGCATACGATCAATGACTGGATGTCGACCTATGCGATGGCCGTGAACGAAGAGAACGCCGCCGGCGGGCAGGTTGTGACGGCCCCGACCAATGGTGCG
>Ga0209121_10005850_pt1 | contig 10983 bp, 8 predicted proteins | sample Cruoilmetagenom3_FD_187292 | JGI IMG/M metagenome (GOLD analysis project Ga0209121, IMG submission 187292) | Oil polluted marine microbial communities from Coal Oil Point, Santa Barbara, California, USA - Sample 3 (SPAdes) (version 2) | ecosystem: Environmental > Aquatic > Marine > Oil seeps ...
TACGCGCGGTCCCACTTCTTGAAGGCGTCCTCGAAGGAGATCCCTGCGGCCAAGTCCTCGCGCATGCCCTGCTCGCGGCCTTCGATCTCCTCTGCTTGCTCCAGCGCTTCCATTGCGACGGTCTGGGGCACGACGATGACGCCGTCCGGACCACCGATGATCCAGTCGCCGGGCTCAATGCGGACGCTGCTGGTCAGCGTGCCGGGCATAGCGATAGGGACGTTGACCGCGTTCATCGTCCACCGCCTGGCGGATTCGACGGGCGAGGTGCCCTTGGCGCAGACCGTGTAGTCGGGGATCACCTCCAGGCCAAGCAGGTCTCGGATGTGCCCGTCGAGCACGATGCCACGGGCGCCCCCCTGCCGGATACCCCAACTGGTCATCTCACCAAACTTGCCGGTGTGGGGCTCCCCGCCGGTCTCCAGAACGACGACACTCCCTGGGAAAACCGCGTCGCGCAGAATCTGGAAGTAGTCCCCACCCTTGCCATATTTCTCAGCGTCCCCCTCGGCCGGCACATACCGGCCTCCACGCGCCGTGACGGCGACGCCGGCCAGATGCTGGTGCGGGAAGAGCGGGCGGATACTCAGATCCAGGCACTGGTTGGGATATCCCATTTTGTCCAGTGTGTCATACAGATTGGCAATGCGGATCTTGTCCCACCGCGCCTGCAGCTCGACGATCGACGGTTGCGTTTTTCCCTCTGACATTGCGACCTCCTTGGTCTGGTCTCTGGAGCTCCCCGAAGTCTAGTTCGACGGGAGAGAGCCCTCTGTGATCCGCTCTGCGGACCGAAGGCACTCTGATGCCCGGCATCTTGCCCGCTCTGCTCTTCGCGCTGCGCTTCTGTTCCGCGTGGTGTGCGCGTACACGTGCGTCGGCGAACGTGACGGCTACTTCGAAAGTAACCCGGCAGAGCCCTCACCCCGCGAACTCAGAAGTTCGATCCCCTCTCCTGTTCCGACGGGAGAGGGGACCGGAGGTGCGGTCCCGAAAACCATCCTCTGCCGGACGCTCGACACGAAGACGGGCTCGGGCCCCCGACGCAGTCGGGGCGGACACCGGCCCGAGCAGAACGGGTCCGGTATTTTCATGCTCGCGTGGTGTGCGCGCGCACGCGCGCGAGCGAACGTGACGTCTATTCTGAAACATCCCGTTGCAGTTATGGTCCGGACGACGGTCGGCATGGCCGGCCGACTGGGCCAGAACTGCTCCCCAGTTGCAGCGGTCACTGCAGGACGAGTGTCACCGGTTCCAGTGGATAGGCTGTGAGGGTAGGCCCGCGGTCTTGACGGCGTCAGGGCTTGGCTTTGTGGAAGTGGTGATCGTGCCCAGCCGCCGCGTCCTGTAGAAGGTCCACCGCGTGCGTCAGCACCATAACGACGGCGTCCAGGTTTTCTTTCACCGCTTTTGGATTTCCGGGAAGATTGATGATCAGCGTCCTTCCTCTGATCCCTGCAATGCCTCTTGAGAGCATCGCGTAAGGGGTGACCTTGCGGGAGGCTGCGCGCATCGCCTCCGCCAAACCGGGCACGTCTTTCTCGATGACGTCCAGTGTGGCTTCCGGGGTGACATCGCGTGGTGCGACGCCGGTGCCGCCGGTTGTCAGGATGATGTCGACGTCCCCCCGATCAGCCCAGCGCCGTAGCAGCGCCGCGATCTGTTCGCGCTCATCCGGCACCACCGCGGTCATTGCCACAACGGCTGTCAGCTGCGTCTCCACATAGGTCTCGACCGACGGGCCGCCCCGGTCTCGGTAGACACCGGCAGCGGCCCGATCGCTGACCGTCAAGACGGCAATGCGGAGGCGCTGGTGATCCATGGGTTACTCTTCACCGACGAGGGTGGCCCACTTGCCCTGGATGCCTTCTTTCGTCACGCCATAGTAGACGTGGAGGTCCCCATTGTCTTTCTGCACGAGATCCCAGCGAACGCGGTTGCGGTACTCGCGCTGCCGCCAGATGCCGATGTCTTCAAACCAACGAACTTTGGAGACATCCACCGGGTTGGTCTCGGCTTCCTCAATGGCGTAGCGCCACAGATGCCGGGCCGACCGGCGGCTCACATTGTTGACCAGGCTTCCGTTCCGCAGGTCGCGCATCGTGTAGTAGCGGGTGTCGTTGCGCGTCGTGACCTCGGCGATCTCAACCCCGGTTTTCGGGGGATCCACGGACGCTGGAGTCCGGCCACGAGGCTCCTCCGCTGCCGGCCTGGGGGCTGGAGTCTTGGCCGGTCGCGGCGGGGCAGGAGCTCTCTCCCTCATACCGCGTTTGGTGAGTTCGACGATCTCATCGCGGACGGCTACTGTCGTCTCGGCCTCGCCGCGGATGAAGATCTCGTTCTCATCCATAGCGTAGGGTGTGTGGATGCCTCGGGGGACGATGATGCGCACGACTTTCACGTTCTGGGTCTCCTGAATGTCTGCCGTGATCTCCAGCTGCGGTGTGATGCGCTCCTGCACTTCCTGCTTGAAGATGTTCACAACTCGCGTAGGTGCTGCCCCGACCCCGGTCACCGGGTGCTTGGCGTCCAAAGGTATGCCGATGTAGAGCGTGCCGCCATTGGTGTTGGCGAATGCGCAGATGTCGGCGATGATCGTGTCGCGGTAGCCGCCGCGCTGGCTGTAGCGTTCGTGGAACTCCTGGACGATGTTTGGCCCCTCTTCTCGTGCGGCCTGGATATAGTCCACCGGCGTGGCTTGCGGGCTATAGGGCCGCGTGCGCGCGAAGTCGTCGCCGGTGAAGACAGCGCGTAGGGCCTTGAAAGAGCACTCGGGCAACAGCACCTCGGTCATACGTTCACCGACGCCCAGATTGCGGGACTTGTCCTGCTGGCGTTTCAGGCGGTGAGCGTCGGAGCCCTGGATACAGCGCATCCTGCGCGGGTACTCGGGCTTGGAGCCGTCGAAGAACCGCGTGGAAGTCTTGCGTCCTGTCTTTTCAAGATCGGTCACCTCAAGTGCGTGCAAGTGCTCGTCCTGGGTGAATGCAATACGCGTTTGGCCGCCGAACTGTATGCCCTGTAGGGCGACGCCATGTGAGGAGTTCGCGTGTGCGCCAATCACAATGCCCCCGGCCTCGTCGATGAGCTGATATGCGGTCAGAACATCGCTGGTGGCGCCCACATCTGTCGCGCCGTCATCCAGCTTGTCCGCGGGGATATTCAGTTTCAATAGGAGGAACTCAAGGTCGCGAATCTCTGTCTCGGGAGGAAATATCCCAATGATGTGAAACCCAAATGTGGCGGTGAATTCAACGCCTTTCAGGAGGAGGATGCGGTCGAGGAGCCTCCGGTATTCTGCCAGTCCTTGGCGCTCTGCGCTCGTCAGGCGTCCCAAGCTCTCGAGGAGTGCCAGGTTGTCGATTTCATCCTGCATCTTCCTGTAGCCTACCACCGTGTTGTGGTCGGTGAAGGCCATAATGTCGACGCCCTTGCGCTCTGCCTCGCGCAGAATGTCCACGTAGCCCACATTGTCCTGCTGGTAATCGGTCGAAGCAGGCGTATGGATATGTGCGTCAAGTTTGTACCACTGCTCCTTGGACGGATTCGGCCGTTTTCTTCTTCGTCTTGCCATACTACATTTCTCCAGCTCCCAATACCCACGCGTGTGCGTGGTCCAACATAACTATGTCCCTACCATCTCGTGGATTTTCGCCAATAGCTGATTTGGGCGGAAAGGCTTCAGCATGAAGCCGTCGGCTCCGGCACTCAAACAAGCACCCTCTCGATCCATCCCAGACGTCACGAGGATGGGAACTGCCTTCAGGTTCTCGTCCGATTTGAGGCCCAAGAGCGGTGCCATCGCATTCCCGCCGGCCAGGTGGTAGTCCACCAAAATGAAACCGGGATCTTCGCGCTGCGCTGTAGGGATGATATCCTCCGGTCGCTTCACCGTCACCACTTCGTTGCCTTCGAGTTCCATCAAGGTTCTCAATAGGCTGAGCATCACGGCATCATCGTCAGCTATGAGTATCTTGATCGTCACGACAGAACTCCTCACTATGCTGTGCGAATGGGGCAGGATTGGTGGTCATCATCAGCCTGGTGCCGGTGTCAAACTCAGGGCTAATACCGGTGAGTATGGGATTTTCTCAAGGAATGATCTAACTAATGTCATAGATGATATTGTACCACAATTCAGTCTGGAGAGTACGCCGGCACAGGGGGCATGATCGTTTGTCTCTCCTGCTGACTAAGGTAAAATCGACGTGTCAATTTCCTCTCTTCCGAGATGAGTGGCACGCTTGCCTCTGCGCTGCAGGCCAAGGCGGAGCCGGCTACCGCGCGCCCTGATCTGCACATCGAGCTGGTGGAGAGCCGGATACCGTGCGAGAAGCCCTGCTCGCGCACTCTGACACTGGTTGTGGGAACCCATGTTGGCCCGGGCACGATTGATATGCTGGCCTGTGCCCTGGACGAGGAGTTATAGGGGAGACGTCACGTACGTTTGCGTGCACTATGTACGACAAAAACGCACGTGCGCAGAATGCCCCAAAGCCTTGATCGAGATTGGGTGAAAGGCTTCGTGCCGTGCTATCGCACACCATGCAAGCGTGAAACTGGGACGCGAAGAAGGCCCCAAGGCCCGCAGCCAGGCCTCTAGGTCCTCTGCTCGGGCCGGTGTCCGCCCCGACCGCGTCCGGGGACCCGTGCCCGTCTTTGTGTTGAGCGCTCAGCAGAGGAGCACGGGCCTCAACACGTTGAGGTTGACACCGACCCTAACGGAGCCCGAGAGTTGATCGTAGGTGGCTGCTTTCGAAGTAGGCAGGAGGATATGCTATGCGGATGGTAGAGCTCATTGAGAAGAAACGCGACGGTGGGAGTTTGAGCCGTGAGGAAATCGAGATGTTTGTCCAGAGATACACTCTGAACGAGATCCCCGATTACCAGGCATCAGCGTTGTTGATGGCAATCCTCCTGCGTGGCATGGCGGACGAAGAGACCAGTGACCTCACTCTGGCTATGGTGGCCTCGGGCGAGACACTTGACCTCAGTGACATAGCCGCTGTCGTCGTGGACAAACACTCTACCGGCGGCGTCGGCGATAAGGTCAGTCTGGTGGCTGCACCGACCGTCGCTGCGGCAGGCTTGCCGGTGGGCAAGATGTCGGGACGCGGGCTTGGCTTCTCCGGCGGCACGTTGGACAAGCTGGAGTCGTTTCCCGGTTACCGCGTTGACCTGACGGTCCCGCAGTTCAGGCAGCAGCTGAAAGAGATCGGCATTGTGCTGACCGGACAGTCCGCGAACCTGGCGCCGGCGGACGGCAAGCTCTATGCGCTGCGTGATGTGACGGGCACCGTGCCCAGCCTTCCGCTGATTGTCAGTTCGATCATGAGCAAGAAGATCGCGGCCGGCGCGGATGCCATCGTGCTTGACGTTAAGGTGGGTTCGGGAGCCTTTACGAAGACGGTGGACGAGGGCCGCGCGTTGGCTGAGCACATGGTGCGTATCGGGCGGGCCGTGGGCCGCAAGGTCGCCGCTCATATCGCGGATATGAACCAGCCGCTTGGGTGCGCCGTCGGCAACAGCCTGGAGGTTGTCGAGGCCCTGGAGACGTTGCGTGGCGGTGGGCCCGCGAGTCTTGCCCAGCACAGTCTGACCATCGCAGGCGAGATGCTTGCCCTGGGGGGACTTGCCGACAATCTGGAGGCCGGCATAGTACAAGCCTCCGCTACGATTCGCAGCGGCGCGGCCCTGGCGAAGTTCCGTGAGCTGGTGGTGGCACAGGGCGGGGACGGTCGCTATGTCGATGAGCCGGAGAGATTCCCGCGTGCTGATTATGTGAAGACGATTCGGGCGCCGCAGTGTGGTTACGTCGCCGCGATGGTGGCCTCTGAGATCGGCATCGCTGTGGTAGAGCTTGGCGGTGGGCGGGAGGAGAAAGGGCAGGCGATCGATCACCGGGTTGGCGTGGTGATGCACGTCAAGGTGGGGGATCGTGTCGCGCAGGATACCTCGCTCTTCACCGTGCATGCAGCTACGCCGGAGGGGCTCGCCGCAGCGGCAACACGCATCCTGCACTGCATACGGTTCTCCGATACGCCGGTGGACCGGCTGCCGCTCTTCTACGACCGGATAGCCTGATCGCTGTGTTCGTTGTCAACCTGACCTAAGGTGTTATAATTCCTCCAGTTGCGTTTGGAGGAAAGGCAAGTATGCAGACTTATCTGAACTACGTGCAGATTATCCTGAGTGTGGCACTGGTTGTGTTGGTGCTCTTGGAAGTGCGCAGCAGCGGCACAAGTGGCGCGCTGGGCGGTTCGCAGACGGGCTTGATTCGCAAGCGCCGTGGGCCAGAGCTCTTGCTCTTTCGGCTGACCGCGGTCACGGCGGTTCTGTTCTTCCTGGTGTCGATCATCAACGTACTGGTTATCGGCTAAGACCGGTTGTCAGTTGAAAGGACGAGCGCGGGGCGTCGGGGTGCGCGCCGACCTCAGCATCGTCCTTTTTGTGTGCCGGCGCGGCACACGCCGATCAGGATGATCTAACCCGATATGTTCCGACGCATTGGTTGGCAGGTAGTGCTCGTAGGCATCGGCTTCTTGGTGGCCGCTGCGATTTTCGCATATATGGCCAGCACCTATACCACCGAGTTTCGCCCGGCCCCGGGGGGGACCTACGTGGAAAGCGTGGGTGGGTATCCGCAGTCCCTCAACCCGCTCCTGAGCTACTACAGCGATGCGGACAGTGATGTCGTTTCCCTCGTCTTCAGCGGTCTGACCCGGCTGAACATGAATGGGGAGATCGAGCCTGACCTCGCTTCCGGCTGGAGTGTTGACGAGCGCGGCATCACCTATACCTTCCACCTCAATCGGAATGTGGTCTGGCATGACGGGTTCCCCTTCAGGGCTGAGGATGTCGTCTTCACCGCCGAGCTGCTGCAGGACCCCGACTATCCTGGGCCTCCCGACATCGGAGAACTATGGCGTGCGGTCAGGGTGATTGAAGTCGATGAATACACAGTCCAGTTTGTGCTGCAGGAGCCCTATGCACCCTTCCTTGACTACACGACGATCGGCATCCTGCCGCAGCATAGGCTGGAAGGCACCAGGGCTGCCGACCTCAGCCGGCTCGACTTCAATCGTGAGCCCATCGGAACGGGTCGGTTCCGCCTGACCGATGTGGAGCTGGGGGAAGGCCATATTATCGCCGTTACCCTCAGGCGCTTCTCGCGTTACTATGGGCGCAGCGCTTACCTTGAGAATGTAGTACTTCGCTTCTATGCGACACCGCGAGCGGCCTTCGAAGCCTACCAGGACGGTCTTGTTGAGGGCATCGCCCGCATCCCCAGTCAGCTGCTCGACGAGGCCTTTGCGGAAGAGAACTTGGACCTCTACTCTGCGCCGACCTCCGAAATGGCGATGATCTACTTCAACGAGTTGATCACGGATACGCTACCGTTCGCGGATACGCGTGTGCGCCAGGCTCTGACTTACGGGCTGGACAGGCAACGGTTGGTGGATGAAGTCCTGTTAGGGCAGGCGGTGCTACCGGATACGCCGCTGCTGCCCGGCACCTGGGCCTATACGACAGAGGACGTGCCCCTCTACGAGTTCAGCCGCGAGCGGGCCTGGGAGCTGTTGGCCGAGGCAGGGTGGCGGCGTGACTCGATCACGGACACGCTGCACAATGATGCCGGCGAGCCGCTGGCATTCTCCCTGGTGGTCGCGAATGGCGCTGAGGACCTGGCTGTGGCCGACGGTGTCGCGGAGCAATGGCGACGCCTGGGTATCTCGGTTACGGTTGAGGCCGTTCCGGCATTGGCCCTGAGTGGTGTGTTGGAATCCAGGGTCTATGACGCCGCGTTGGCCCGTCTGATCATCCCGGGTGATCCTGATCCGTATCCTTTCTGGCACGAAACCCAGGCACTGCCAGGCCAGGGCCAGAATTACGCCGGCTTTCAGCATCGGCGGATCAGTGAGATTCTGGAGCAGGCTCGGACGACGGTCCGACGGGATGAACGGGTGGCGCTATACAAGGAGTTCCAGCAGCTGTTCATGCAGGAAATACCGGCCCTGCCGCTGTATGTGCCGGTCTACACCTATGCACTCGATACCCGAGTCAATGGCGCCCAGCTAGGGCCGATCATGACATCCGGGGATCGCTTTCTCACAGTGATGGATTGGTATGTGCTGCAACGTCGTGTGGTGGCAAGTCAGGAGCAGGGCGGCTGAAGAGAGGGACCGGCGCCGTCGACGGTGCCGCTTCTGTCGCTCAACCGTCCTTGTGCGCTGATCTCTTTGCTGTATACTTGATAAGGTTTTAATTCACCTACAAATCGGAGGGAAAAAGATGACAAAGATGTGGGTATATTTGGCCCGCAATGGCGAGGCGGTCTATAGTGACGTTCTAGGCCACGAGCCCGACCTGGCTGAGATGAAAGAGATCTTCGGTGGCAAGGGCGCCGGTCTGATGGCAATGACGGCGTCCGGCGCACCTGTTCCTCCCAGCTTCACAATCACCACTGAAGCCTGCGTCAGCTATATGGACGCCAATGCATTCCCCGCGGGGATGTGGGAGCAGACACTGGAGGCCATGAAGGACCTCGAGGCGCAGACCGGGAAGAGCTTCGGCGATTCGAAGAACCCCCTGCTGGTCTCCGTCCGCTCGGGTGCTCGCCAGTCGATGCCCGGTATGATGGACACCGTGCTGAACCTGGGTCTGAACGACGAGACCCGTGCTGCGCTTCAAGAGCTGACCGGAAACGAGTGGTTTTCCTATGACGCGTACCGCCGCTTCATCTCCATGTTTTCCGACATCGTCATGGGCTACAGCCGCCTGCACTTCGAAGAGAAACTCGAAGAGCTGAAGGAGGAAGAGGGTATCAAGCTGGATACCGAGGTCAGCCTCGACGGTATGAAGGTGTTGGTAGATGAGTACAAGGCTATGTATAAGGCCGAGTTCGGTGAGGATTTCCCGACAGATCCCTACAAGCAGCTTGACCTGTCGATCAAGGCCGTCTTCAGTTCGTGGAACAGCGCGCGCGCGATAGCTTACCGCGATCACGAGGGCATCCCGCACCATTGGGGCACCGCCGTCAACATCTGCACGATGGTCTTCGGCAATATGGGCGATGACTCCGCGACGGGTGTGGCCTTCAGCCGCAGCCCCAGCACCGGCGATCACGACTTCCTCTACGGTGAGTTCCTGATCAACGCGCAGGGTGAGGACGTTGTGGCTGGTATCCGCACGCCGCAGCAGATCAGCCTGGCCGGGTCCCGCGCCTGGGCCGAGTTCCAGGGCATTTTGGAAGAAGAGCGTGCCGCCAAGTACGTCAGCCTCGAAGAGGCTATGCCCGAGACGTACCAGGAGTTCCTGGACATCGTGGCGATGCTTGAGGCTCACTACCGCGATATGCAAGACATGGAGTTCACGATCGAGCGTGGACATCTGTGGATGCTGCAAACAAGAACCGGCAAGCGCACCGCCGCTGCCGCTGTGAAGATCGCTGTCGACCTGGTCGGAGAGGGCATGATCACGAAGGAAGAGGCCGTGATGCGTGTCGAGCCCGAATACGTTGACCTGCTGATGCGCCCCAGCTTCGACCCCGCAGCCGCGAAGATGCGCATTGCCAAGGGTCTGAATGCCTCCCCCGGTGCCGCCGTGGGTGTCGCCATCTTCGACGCCGAGCGGGCCAAGCAAGTTGCCGATGGTGGTACAGATGTGATTCTGGTTCGCCCCGAGACTGCCCCGGATGACGTTCCCGGGATGCTGGTCTCCAAGGGTGTTTTGACCCAGAAGGGTGGTGCGACTTCGCACGCCGCCGTCGTCGCTCGTGGCAGCAACATCCCGTGTGTTGCCGGCTGTGAGGAGATTACCGTTGACGTGAACCGTGGCCAGTTCACGACCGCTGACGGCATCGTCGTCAACGACGGTGACGTGATCTCGATCGACGGCTTCACCGGTGAGGTCTTCACCGGCTCCGTGCCGCTGATGCAGGCCAAGTACGAGGACCAGACCTACCTGGTCACGCTGCTGGGTTGGGCTGACGAGATCCGCAAGCTGGGTGTCCGCACCAACGCCGATACGCCCGTGGATGCCACGCGCGCCATCGAGTTCGGCGCCGAGGGTATCGGCCTCTGCCGCACCGAGCACATGTTCTTCGATCCGCGCGCCCGCGATGCCGTGGTCGGCATGATCCTGGCCAAGACCCAGGAAGAGCGCAACTCCTACTTGGACAAGATGCTCCCCTTCCAGGAGCAGGACTTCGAGGGTATCTTCGACGCGATGGACGGCAAGCCCGTGATCATGCGCCTGATCGATCCCCCGATGCATGAGTTCCTGCCCTCCTACCACGAGCTGCTCGAGGAAGTCGCGACACTCCGCGTCACCAAGCCTGACTCCGACGAACTGAAGGAGCAGGAGGGGATGCTCGAGACCGTGTCTGCTATGTGGGAAGTCAACCCGATGATGGGTCTCCGTGGGTGCCGCGCCGGCATTATGTACCCGGGCCTAACCGAGATGCAGACCCGAGCTTACTTTCAGGCGGCCTGCCGCTGCGCGAAGCGTGGCGTGGACGTCCACCCCGAGGTTATGATCCCGCTGGTGGGTGTCGTGGCTGAGTTGCAGCTCGAGCGCGAGAAGCTGGAGCAGGTAGCAGAGGAAGTTATGGAGGAAGAGGGCATCGAGGTCCCCGCGGTCTTCGGTACGATGATCGAGGTTCCGCGCGCCGCCTTGACCTCCGCTGAGATCGCTCCGTACGCCGAGTTCTACTCCTTCGGCACGAATGACCTGACGCAGATGACCTACGGTTACAGCCGTGATGATGCCGAAGGCAAGTTCCTGTTGCAGTACGTCGAGCGCGGTATTCTGCCCCAGAACCCCTTCCAGTCACTGGACCAGACCGGCGTCGGTCGCTTGGTCGAGATGTGCGTGGCCGAGGGTAAGGCTGTGAATCCCGATCTTGAGATCGGTATCTGTGGTGAGCACGGTGGCGATCCTGCTTCGATCGACTTCTGCTACCGCGCCGGGCTGGACTACGTC
>Ga0209121_10005851_pt1 | contig 10982 bp, 10 predicted proteins | sample Cruoilmetagenom3_FD_187292 | JGI IMG/M metagenome (GOLD analysis project Ga0209121, IMG submission 187292) | Oil polluted marine microbial communities from Coal Oil Point, Santa Barbara, California, USA - Sample 3 (SPAdes) (version 2) | ecosystem: Environmental > Aquatic > Marine > Oil seeps ...
GGGTGGATTGTATAAGGAGCAGAGAGCTTGTTATAACTAACTAAATCGTTAACGTCTTTGTTCGTCACATAAGCAATAAAATAAAGCGTATCGCCTTTTTTCACTTCGTAGTAACTACCGCGATAGCTGCCACGATCAATCGAAGAGTATTTTTTATTTAAGCTTGAAACTGGCGCAGGCGAATTCGCTGCACACCCAACAAGGGCACAGCTAAGTAGTAAAGCACTTACTTTTAACAACTTCGAACGCATCGACTCTCTACCCACCTACACCATTAGTCTTGTTATTAAGCTAGTTCACCGGGAACAAGAGGTACAAATCTCACCATCTCGATCACGCTCGATAAAAACTCGTCACCATGGCGAACAATCTTCAACAATTGTTGTTCGTCATCACCAACAGGGATTAATAAACGGCCGCCATCTTTCAACTGCTGTAAAAGAGCCTGAGGAATCGACTCTGCAGCTGCGGTGACAATAATCGCATCAAAAGGCGCCTTGGAAGACCATCCTTGCCAGCCATCACCATGTTTGGTTGAAATATTGTAGAAATCGAGTTGCTTCAACCTGCGTTTAGCATCCCATTGTAGAGACTTTATTCGTTCAACCGAATACACATGGTCAACAAGTTGAGCTAGTACAGCGGTTTGATAACCAGAACCCGTGCCAATTTCCAAAACACGGCTATCTTGTTGTAGTTCAAGTAACTCTGTCATTTTAGCAACGATGTACGGCTGAGAGATCGTCTGCCCTTGTCCAATAGGCAGCGCATTATTATCATAAGCTTGATGATGCATCGCCTGCGACAAAAAACTCTCTCTTGGTAATTGGTAAATCGCATCAAGCACTTTCTGATCTTGAATGCCATTTTCAATCAGAAAAGTAACTAAGCGCTCTGCTTGTGGATTACTCACTTACTTCTCTCCTAACCATGTCGCCATCGCACCCAACGACTCATGCGCCGTTAAATCAACCTGTAGCGGTGTTACCGATACAAAACCATGCTCTATCGCATAAAAGTCCGTACCTTCACCAGCATCTTGTTCTTTTCCCGGAGGACCAAGCCAATAAATATCATGCCCGCGAGGATCTTTCTGCTTAATCATATCTTCAGCATGATGACGAGCTCCTAAGCGCGTCACTTGAGTACCAGACAGTTGATCCAAGGCTAAGTCAGGAACATTAATGTTTAGTAGGCGATTGGTCGGGATTGGATTTGCTAAATGTTGTTCGACGATACGACGAGCAATAACTGCCGCTGTCTTAAAATGTTTTTTTCCAACCAGAGAAAACGCCACTGACTGAACACCTAAAAAGTGCCCTTCCATTGCTGCTGCTACTGTACCTGAATAAAGCACATCATCACCAAGGTTAGCACCGTGATTAATACCCGTTAAAACCAGATCAGGCATCTCATTTTTGAGTAGTTCATTTAACGCAAAATGCACACAATCTGTTGGTGTCCCTTGTACCGAATAGGTATTTTCAGCAATCTCTTGAACACGCAGAGGTTGTTCTAAAGTTAATGAATTTGAAGCTCCCGAACGATTACGATCAGGTGCAACAATGATAATTTCAGCAAGATCACGTAATTCATTTGCCAGCTCATGAATACCTTGAGCGTGCACACCATCATCGTTGCTGAGTAAAATCTTCATCTTGTTTCCTTTCTTTTGTTCCATGCCAAGTGACTCAAATTCCCATATCAAGCCACTTAGCTCCAAACTGAATCATTACTGCTCGTAGCTTCTCTCTACGTGAACTTCTTCGACAAGTTCACGAACGATAGCGGTAGCAAAACAACCCGCATCAAGAGAAAACTTAAGAGTAATATTATCTTCGTCCACTTCCCAAGTTAAACCAGTAGGCTTCAACGAAGCTTCACGGCGATCATGGCGCATGCGGTTACCGCAAATAAGCGCCATTAGATCCGGTTCAGCATCAAGGTGTTTTTGCTCTAAAGCTTGAGACGCATCAATTGTAGGTAACGCATTATCTCCAGCCAAAGCAACCGTAATAAACGAAGAGCCGTTCTCGATGTCTTGATTTACCGCTTCGATATTATCCGCAGTTACCACTAGTTGAGCACCGTCTTTCACGACAATATCGCCAACCAGTGCCGATGCAAACGCATCTTGCTTGATACGGTCTGAAAGGATCAGGTTGTAAATCCAAGAACGAGCTGCAGAAAGGTACAAGCTGCGCTTATTCTGATTACGCGTACGAACATTTTCACGCCCCCAACGTCGAGCTTCAGATAAGTTGTTACCTTCATTACCAAAACGCTGAGCTCCGAAGTAATTTGGCACGCCGACTTGAGCGACTTTTTCTAAACGCTTTACCACATCATCACAATCAGTTACTTCAGACAAAGTCAGCTCAAATTGGTTGCCAACTAAATCACCTGGACGTAACTTTTTGTTGTGTCGTGCCATCGCCAAGATCTCAATGCTTGGATACTGTGCTAAGAAATCTGAAAAGTCAGGCTGACCTTTAGGTAGGTGTACGCTCAACCATTGCTCGGTAACCGCGTGACGGTCTTTCAAACCAGCCCAACTCACGTCCTTCGACTTAACACCACATGCTTTAGCCAGCTCATTTGCTACGAAGCTCGTGTTTTCACCAGTTTTACGAATACGAACCATTAGGTGTTCGCCTTCACCAGTAAACTCAAAACCTAAGTCTTCATTAACGACAAAGTGTTCGGCTTTTGCTTTTAGTTTTGCTTTCGCAGTTGGTTTACCGTTTAGGTAAGCCAATGAAGATAAAATATCTGACATGCTGTTCTTTTCGTGTTGGTGCTTACGCACTTTTAGTAATTAGGACTACCGCTTCACATGCGATGCCCTCTTTGCGACCTGTAAAACCTAAACGCTCAGTAGTCGTCGCTTTTACATTCACATTGCCAATGCTGGTTTCTAAATCTTGTGCAATAGCTTGGCACATAGAGTCTATATGAGGAGCCATTTTAGGCGCTTGCGCCATGATAGTAATATCTGCATTACCAATCACATAACCTTGCTCTTTTACTCGACGGTACACATCTTTAAGCAATTCACGACTATCTGCGCCTTTCCATTCATCATCCGTATCAGGGAAATGACGACCAATATCACCCGCTGCAATTGAACCCAGTAAAGCATCGCATAATGCGTGCAGGGCAACATCACCGTCTGAGTGTGCGATAAGTCCTTGCTCGTAAGGAATGCTAACGCCACCAATAATTACCGGGCCTTCACCACCAAACTTATGTACATCAAAGCCGTGACCAATACGAATCATCATTATTCCTTATTCTGACTTAAATAAAACTCAGCCAAAGCTAAATCTTCAGGCTGAGTAATCTTAAAATTATCTGAACGCCCCGCTATTAAGGCTGGTGATAAACCTTTCCACTCAAAAGCAGAGGCTTCATCTGTAATTGAAACACCTTGCTCTAACGCCTGACTCAATGCGTTACGTAAAGGCTTAGTTCGAAACATTTGTGGTGTAAGGGCGTGCCATAAATCGGCTCGATCAACGGTATGCTCAACCTGCCCTTGGGCACCTCGCTTCATCGTATCGCGAACAGGCGCAGCTAAAATAGCCCCTACCTCATGGTTCATCGCACCTGAAATCAACTTGTCGATATCACTCAATTGAACACAAGGTCTTGCTGCATCGTGGACCATAACCCAATCACCGAGTTGCTGTCGCGCGATATAATCTAAGGCAGAGAGCACGGAATCAGCTCTCTCGCTCCCACCAGACACTCTGAGAACTTGTGGATTATGATTAAGCGTAAGCTCTGGGTAGTAAGGATCATCGTCACTAACCGCAACCACAATTTGCGACACTTGTGGATGAGAAAGTAACTTCTCAACGGTGTGCTCTAAAATGGTTGTGCCGTGAATCTTAAGATATTGCTTAGGTCGGTCAGCCTTCATTCGGCTACCAATACCAGCTGCTGGTACGACCGCTACAACGCTTTGAAGTTGTGTAGACATTAATGAGATTCCTCACCAATTATGCGGTAAAACGTTTCGCCTTCTTTCACCATCCCAAGCTCATGACGAGCACGCTCTTCTATTGCGTCTAAGCCTTGGCGCAGATCATCAATCTCAGCAAACATTTCTGCATTTCGAATATGCAGCTTTTCATTTACTTGTTGTTGAACTTGGATTTCGTTGTTCACACCGTAGTAATCAGAAATACCATTTTTACCGAGCCACAGTGTATGTTGTAGCCAGCCAAACACTATGAGCAGTACTAAAGCAAAAATTCGCATAACACCTTTCGCCGGTTGAAAAAGAAGGAACTAGAATAAGGCACATATATACCATAATGCGCTTATTGGTGCGAGATATGTGGAGCTAGGGAATAAATAAGTCGGGGGACTATTATTGTTCGTAACACGCGATGAGATTATCAACGCCCTCCTCCGTAGGTCTCGAGAATGACGAATTGTAGGTATAAAAAGGACAGTTTAATAAGTTCACTTTTATACAGGCAAAAAAATACCCCGCATAAGCGAGGCATTTAAAAAGCTTAGATGAATAATTCGCTAGGAATTATTGACCTTTAACTTCTTTAAGACCGTTGAAAGGAGCTTTAGAACCTAGAGCTTCTTCGATACGGATAAGTTGGTTGTACTTAGCAACACGGTCAGAACGGCTCATAGAACCAGTTTTGATTTGACCTGCAGCTGTACCTACCGCTAGATCAGCGATAGTTGCATCTTCAGTTTCGCCAGAACGGTGAGAGATTACTGCAGTGTAGCCAGCGTCTTTAGCCATCTTGATAGCAGCTAAAGTCTCTGTTAGAGAACCGATTTGGTTGAACTTGATAAGGATAGAGTTAGCTACGCCTTTCTCGATACCTTCAGCAAGGATCTTAGTGTTTGTAACGAACAGATCGTCACCAACGATTTGAAGCTTGTCGCCTAGAAGTTCAGTTTGGTGCTTGAAGCCATCCCAATCTGACTCATCAAGACCGTCTTCGATAGAAACGATTGGGAAGTTGTTCGCTAGCTCAGCTAGGTAGTGGTTGAACTCTTCAGAAGTGAAAGTTTTACCTTCGCCCTTCATGTTGTAGATACCAGCTTCTTTGTCGAAGAACTCAGATGCTGCACAGTCCATAGCAAGAGTAACGTCTTTACCTAGTTCGTAACCAGCAGCTGCAACAGCTTCTGCGATAACTTCTAGAGCTTCAGCGTTAGACTTAAGGTTAGGAGCGAAACCACCTTCATCACCAACTGCAGTGCTGTAGCCTTTAGACTTAAGAACTTTAGCTAGGTTGTGGAATACTTCAGCGCCGATACGTAGACCTTCTTTAAGAGTTTTAGCGCCAACTGGTTGGATCATGAACTCTTGGATGTCAACGTTGTTATCTGCGTGCTCACCACCGTTGATGATGTTCATCATTGGTAGAGGCATAGAGAACTGACCAGCAGTACCGTTTAGCTCAGCAATGTGCTCGTATAGAGGCATGCCTTTCGCAGCAGCAGCAGCTTTTGCGTTAGCTAGAGATACAGCTAGGATAGCGTTCGCGCCAAACTTAGACTTGTTATCAGTACCGTCTAGGTCAAGCATGATTTGGTCAACGTCAGCTTGTGCTTTAGCGTCAGAACCTACTAGAGCTTCAGCGATTGGGCCGTTTACAGCTTCAATAGCTTTAAGAACACCTTTACCTAGGAAACGTGATTTGTCGCCGTCACGTAGCTCAAGAGCTTCGCGAGAACCAGTAGATGCGCCAGATGGAGCAGCAGCCATACCTACGAAACCGCCTTCTAGGTGTACTTCAGCTTCTACAGTTGGGTTACCACGTGAATCGATGATTTCACGACCTAGAACTTTAACGATCTTAGACATTGAATGTTTCCTTCTCGTTGAATATATATAAATGTCAAATTTAAAAGGTAGCAGCACAACTTACGCAGCTACCTGTATTCCTTTTTACTTTTCTAATTCGCCGCGCTGATATTCACCAGCTGCTTTAACGAAACCTGCAAACAATGGGTGACCATCGCGAGGTGTTGAAGTGAACTCTGGGTGGAATTGAGCAGCAACGAACCATGGGTGGTTCGGGTTCTCAATAACTTCAACCAGTTTCTTGTCCGCAGATAGACCTGATACTTTTAGGCCCGCTTTTTCAATTTGTGGACGAAGATTATTGTTCACTTCGTAACGGTGACGGTGACGTTCATGGATCGTCGCGCTACCGTATAATTCGTAAGCCTTAGTACCTTTAGCAAGGTGACAAAGCTGTGAGCCTAGACGCATAGTACCACCTAGGTCGGATTTTTCAGTACGTTCTTCAACTTTACCTTCGCCGTCGATCCATTCAGTGATTAGGCCAACAACAGGGTATTTAGTTTCCTTACAGAATTCAGAAGAGTGTGCTCCTTCCATCTTCGCAACGTTACGAGCGTACTCAATAAGAGCAACTTGCATACCCAGACAGATACCTAAGTAAGGTACTTTGTTTTCACGAGCGTATTGAGCAGCAAGAATCTTACCTTCAACACCACGATCGCCAAAGCCACCAGGAACTAGGATTGCGTCTAGGCCTTCTAAAATTTCTACGCCTTTTGACTCAACATCTTGAGAGTCTACGTATTTAATTGTGACGCTTAGGCGGTTTTTCAAGCCTGCGTGCTTAAGTGCTTCGTTTACTGATTTGTATGCATCAGGTAGTTCAATGTACTTACCAACCATACCAATCGTCACTTCACCCGTTGGGTTAGCTTCTTCGTAAATTACTTGTTCCCACTCAGACAGATCAGCTTCTGGTGCATTGATACCGAAACGCGTACACACAAGATCATCAATGCCTTGTGCACGGATTAACTGTGGGATCTTGTAGATAGAATCTACGTCTTTCATCGAGATAACGGCTTTTTCTTGTACATTACAGAAAAGAGCAATTTTCTTACGTTCGTTTGCTGGGATAACACGATCTGAACGACAAACTAGGATGTCAGGTTGGATACCGATAGAAAGTAGCTCTTTTACAGAGTGTTGCGTTGGCTTAGTTTTCACTTCACCTGCAGCCGCTAGGTAAGGAACTAGAGTTAAGTGCATGAACATTGCGCGTTCACGACCTAATTCGACAGCTAGCTGACGAATCGCTTCCATGAATGGTAGAGATTCGATGTCACCAACAGTACCACCAACTTCAACAAGCGCGATATCGTGGCCTTTAGCACCAGAGATTACGCGTTCTTTAATAGAGTTAGTAATATGAGGGATAACCTGGATTGTTGCACCTAGGTAATCACCGCGACGTTCATTACGTAGAACGTCAGCATAAACACGACCTGCTGTGAAGTTGTTACGCTTAGTCATCTTGGTGCGAATGAATCGCTCGTAGTGACCAAGGTCAAGGTCAGTTTCAGCGCCATCTTCCGTAACGAACACTTCACCGTGTTGAGTCGGGCTCATAGTGCCTGGATCAACGTTGATGTAAGGGTCAAGCTTCATCATAGTCACTTTAAGACCACGAGCTTCTAAAATAGCCGCAAGAGATGCTGCTGCAATACCTTTACCTAGAGAGGATACAACCCCGCCAGTAACAAAAATGTAATTTGTCGTCATGTTTAACCTGAAATTGGTTGAATGAGGGAAATGGATTACTTCTGGACGGGATGAAAATATACCAGAAGCCCCTTATCGCCACAACGTGAAATCTATCACACTGCTATTTTTTATTTTTTGCTTCAAATCAATTCATGATAAATGCTTTGGTTATCTTTTCTCCGCCATTTTGACTTCATCCCACATAGAATCAAGCTGTTGTAGTGAAAAATCGGTTAAATCCTTATCTTGTTGGCGAACTATTTGTTCGACGCCTTTAAAACGTCGTGAAAATTTCAGGTTTGCTTTTGTCAGAGCCGATTCCGGATTTTTCCCCAGATGTCGGACCAAATTAACCGTCGCAAACAGTAAATCACCCAACTCTTCTTCAACCAGGTCTTCATTTGGTGTCACTTGAAGCGCTTCTTCTAGCACCTCATCGACTTCCTCTAAAACCTTATCTGCAACTGGACCGATAGAGTCCCAATCAAAGCCGTATTTTGCGACTTGTTTTTGAATCTTTGTAGCACGCGAAAGTGCGGGCAGAGAGTTTGGTATTGAGTCTAGAATACTTTCCTGAGTTTTTCCTGCCTCGGCTTTTTCTTTGGCCTTTTCAGCTTCCCAGTTAGCATTAATTTCTTCATCACTTGCAAATTCGGTATCAGAAAAAACATGCGGATGGCGGCGTGTTAGTTTCTCATTGATACCGTCGACCACATCAGAGAACTCAAACAAGCCCTGCTCTTTTGCTAATTGGCTGTAGAAGATTACCTGAAACAACAAGTCACCCAACTCTTCTTGCAGGTTCGGCCAGTCTTTGTTGTGAATCGCGTCCACCACCTCATATGTTTCTTCGATAGTATGCGGCACAATTGTTTCAAAGTTTTGTTTCAAATCCCAAGGACAGCCACCTTCAGGATCGCGCAGCTTAGTCATAATCTGTTCAAGTTGTTCAATCGGGTGATTCATCGTTTTCTTCCTATTCACTGTCTTTGATTTTTTAAATTTATAGCTTCACTGAAACTAAAAGGTACTAAAGCTAAAAAGTACTCAAACTAAAAGATATTAGAACTAAAAAAGGTGAGCAGCCAAAACCACTCACCTTTGTTGATACTGTCTAATTCTCTAAATAATTGAAACTGTGGCTAGGCGACAAGCAAGCGAAACTCCTGAGCATAGCTTGTCTATGTGATGAGCCTGGGCCGGCACTCCGGAGTGCGCGCAGGCAACAACGCCATCAGCTTCAAGTATGACGAGAATTTTAGCCTAGGCGTTTTACGCTCATGACATCTTTGATTTGTTCTACTCGGCTAGTCACTCGACTCAGAATTTCAATATTGGTCACTTCCAAATCAAAATCCATCACCGATAGCTGACGTTTGTAGTCGATACGGCTCTTCATTGTCGTCACACTAATCTTTTCATTTGAAAACAAAGAGGTGATATCTTTCAATAAGCCATTCCGCTCTAGCGCTTCAACACGCAGCGTTAGGATATATGATCCAACGAAGCCATTACCCCAGACGGTATCAATGATACGCTCTGGTGCGTGCAGGTGAAGCTCACCTAATTGCTCACAATCAGCCCGGTGAACTGAGATACCACGCCCTTGAGTGATATAACCTTTGATTGTATCGCCAGGGATAGGTTGGCAACAACGCGCTAAATGCGTCATCAGGTTATCAACGCCTTCAACGACAACCGCATCTTTCTTAGGGCGGCTTTGTTGCGCGGGTTTGTTTTCTGACTCAAGCAGTTTCTCTAACGCTTTTTTGTCTTCTTCTTCCGCTGTTGGTTTGTTAACCAAGGCATTAATGTGATTAACCACTTGGTTAATACGCAAATCGCCACTACCAATACCAGCATAGAGTTCATCTGGCGTATTTACATTGAAACGTTTCAAAGCATATTGATCGGCATCTTTTAGGGTTGCACCCACTTTGGCTAGTTCAACCTCAAGGATGTCTCGACCCGCTTCTAGATTTTTCTCACGACTTTGAGCACGGAACCATGCGTTAATTTTTGCACGAGCACGACCAGAATGAACGAAGCCTGTGGTTGGGTTTAGCCAGTCACGTGAAGGGTTCGGTTCTTTCTGGGTGATGATTTCAACTTGATCACCCATTGATAGCTTATGAGTGAATGGGACGATTCGACCAGCAACTTTGGCACCGATACAACGGTGTCCAACCATCGAGTGGATGTGGTAAGCGAAGTCCAGTGGGGTTGCACCCATAGGTAAATCAACCACGTCACCTCGTGGTGTAAAGGCATAAACGCGGTCATCGAATACTTGGCTACGAACTTCATCCAGCATCTCGCCAGAATCAGACATCTCTTCTTGCCAGTCGATAAGTTTACGCAACCAAGTAATTTTCTCGTCGTAACCACTGCGTCCGCTTGAAGCACCTTCTTTGTACTTCCAGTGCGCAGCGACACCAAGCTCAGAGTCTTCATGCATCTGCTTGGTACGGATTTGAATCTCAATGGTCTTGCCTTCAGGGCCCAGAACTACAGTATGAATTGATTGGTAACCATTTGGCTTAGGGTTCGCCACGTAGTCATCAAATTCACTTGGTAAGTGTTTGTATTTGGTGTGAACCACACCTAAACCGGCATAACAGTCTTGCAGTTGGTCTGCGATAATACGCACTGCACGCACATCAAAAAGCTCATCAAACGCTAAGCCTTTCTTCTGCATTTTACGCCAGATACTGTAGATGTGTTTTGGTCGACCGCTGACTTCCGCATTAATGCTTGAACGCTTCATTTCTGCCGTTAAGTCATCAACAAAGTCTGTGATGTATTGTTCTCGGACGATACGACGCTCAGACAGCTGTTTAGCAATCTGCTTATAAGTGTCGGGTTGTTGATAACGGAACGCGTAATCTTCGATTTCCCACTTCAGCTGACCAATACCTAAACGGTTAGCAAGTGGAGCATAAATATTAGAACACTCTTTTGCTGCCGCACGGCGCACAGCATCAGGGGCCTTTTTCACTTCAATAAGGTTACAAATTCGCTCTGCTAGCTTTTATTTCTTTCGCCGCCACAATTGCTGCGGCTACCGCACCATAGCCGCACATAGTGCAATTAAGAAGCTCCCGACGCTGATACAGCATTTCCTCGTCAAGATCAGTTATTGCCTCTATCATGGACTTATCCTTCTCTGTAGCTACGGAGTGAGGCTCATAATGGGTAAAGTCGCTGCTAGCTATGATTACGATATTACCCGCCACTTTAGCAATAGCCTGCCCCACTGATTGTGCTGTCTCCATATCTTGCTCTCGCATGGTTATGGGCACAATCCTTATCTCCTCTCCATAGATATGCTGAAGCCAGGGTAACTGCACCTCGATACTATGCTCATACATGTGAGCCATTTCGTCCGCCTCAATTACCTCCCCCAAAAGCTGATGAGCAAGCTCCT
>Ga0209121_10005852_pt1 | contig 10980 bp, 9 predicted proteins | sample Cruoilmetagenom3_FD_187292 | JGI IMG/M metagenome (GOLD analysis project Ga0209121, IMG submission 187292) | Oil polluted marine microbial communities from Coal Oil Point, Santa Barbara, California, USA - Sample 3 (SPAdes) (version 2) | ecosystem: Environmental > Aquatic > Marine > Oil seeps ...
GCTAATGGCATCAATAACCACCTGAGGTTTTTGTGTCGTTGCCGCGCTGTCTAAGTAAATCAACGGTTGTTGGTTGATGGTTTGTGATAGCGCAGGAAACTGCTCTCGGATGTGATTGATATCAAGCATCTATTTTTACCTAAAATCTTGGAAATTGGTGCTAGCGTTATGCTGAGCGGTATCGTTATTTTATCGCGACTTGTGAACGGTTGCTGACTAATCTTGCTGATTCCAACTATTTTCTCGTTCTTTAACCTGATCGAAGAGCTTTTGGTTAACAGGAACATCTATCTGATGCTTAAGTGCCGTCTTTATTAGGTGTCCGGTAATGAAGTCGATCTCTGTCTTTCGTTGGTAAAACATATCTTGCTTCATTGAAGAGTTGTTCTTTGCTGTCGCTTGAATAACCTTGTTGACGCTTGTCTCTAATTCGTCGAATGAACAAGTAATGCCTTCTGCCAGCATCACTTGTGTGATTTCTCTAATTATAGAACTCAAAACTTCGCTAAATCTTTGGTCAACAAGCTCTCCGTTTGTGATTTGTTCCAGCCCAGTCAATGGGTTGATGGCACAATTGATGGCGAGCTTAGTCCATAGCGCTGTTTTTATCTCTGGGTTCCAACTTACAGTAGGTAAGGCATGTTCCAACACATCGACTAAAAAAGTGCACTGTTGACCCTTGAGGTTAAAAGTCCCCAATTGTGTTTGGCCGATTCCTGTGTGAGATACATTATTGCGGTCGGGTTTGAATGCAGCTTGGGTGGTAGTCGCCAATACTACTGGGTGAGCATCAATTTGAGTTGCTATCTGATCGACCGCACCCATTCCGTTGTGCAGGAACATGAGAATGGTGTCGGGATCGAGGTGTTGAAGTAGCGGAGTGGTTGCTTCTTCTACTTGCCAAGCTTTGACCGTGAAGATGACTAAATCACTTTCAGATAGCTTTTCGATATTGTGATTACTGAAGGAAAGAGAAGCTTGCTCATCCAATGATAGTTCCATTGAGTTGTTAGCAGAGCGGCCCCACAAAGAGACATTATGACCCGCTTGAAGTAGTTTTATCGCCCACAAAGAGCCAATAGCCCCAGGCCCAACAATAGTAATGTTCACAGCAATACCGAGATAAGAAAGTGGTGCTGCAAGGATAGCGAGGCATTAAATGAAAGCAATAAAAAATGGCACCCGAGGGTGCCATTTAGGAAACTTTCTTAGAAGTTCGATTAGAACTTGTAAGTTACCGCTACGTAGTGACCGAAGCCTGTCGTTTTACCTGCTAGGCCGTCATCTTTAAGACCGTAAACGTCTTTGTAGCCTTTAAGGCCGTAACCAACAGCAAAGCGATCTGAGTGCCAGTAAAGGCCGTTGAACATAACGCCACCATTTGATGTATTCAACGCTTTGTTATCATCATCCATGCCGAATTGGTAATCGATGTAACCTTGGTAAGAGATGAATGAACCATTCTCGAAGAAGTAGAATGGTTTGAACCAGTTAGTCGAGATTTGGTAGCCGTTCCAATCTTTGTTGTTTGAATCGTATGTACCGTATAGGTTTAGGCCAATTTTGCCCAACCAAGGAACCATCACGTCAGAGCCAAGACCAACTTTTTGAGTGTTAACGCCAGAGTTTCCGCCCCATTCCATAAGTGTAGAAACATAAAGCTCTTGGACTGGACCGAAAGATAGATCTTTGCCAGTTAGGCCGTCAAGAGACATACGTGGCGCAAACTTCATAAAGATTTTTTCTTGGCCATCTTTATCACTGCCTGGATCAGAAGTTAGGTTGAATACATCAACGTAACCGTATAGGTCGAAGATTCCAGAGCGACCACCAAATTCCATCTCTAGGTAATCATGAGTTGATTCGCCTGGAAGTTCATCAATAGCACCCATAAGGTTGAACTGCATCCATTTGTAATCGTTCTTATGGATGTCGCCGTCAGAATAATCAGCCGCCATTACTGGAGCAGATGCTGCTGCAAGTAGGCCAAGAGTTAAAAGTGATTTACGCATAATGGAACTCTCTATGTTTGAAATAAGTAACCCGCTAATCCGTGCGTGTTTATATGTCCGAATGCCGAGCATAATAGCGATTTTGTTCTCAAATAAAAGTGAGACGGAGTGAAAACTATAATTATTATGGTGAGGTTGATCACACTAATGATCTAAATGACGGAACTTTAAGATGGCAATGCATCTTGATGCACCACTAATTCTATTGGTTTTGTGAAATTTGATTATTTTGTGGATAAATTGGCTAAATACCATCCTAAGCAAACGATTCTACTGAATAGAGTGACATGCATATCAAAATCAACAGTATTCCTTTCTAAGTTTTTTCTTCCCCAAAATGGGTTAAATCGTCTGTCTCGTTTTCTTTGCTTTGATCTATTTTTGACCGACTCCGTAATGAAGTTGGAGTTATTTAATGAAGAACTCTGGTGACGAGTAAATCGGATTACAAACCCTGTTGCTTACCACTAAAAAGAGATAACGAGACAGTTCTTTGCGCTATACACAGATTGAGTGTTGACAGACTTTTAAGAAACTTCCTTTTGTGCGTTGAGCTGTTCTAAATGTTTTGGAGAGAAGACTAATGAAATATTCACCAATTTTAGCAGTAGCAATTTCAGCGCTTTTTATTGTCGGCTGTAATGATGACGATGAGCCCACAACGCAAATTCAAGCGGTACATGCGTCACCAGATGCGCCGCTTGCGAATGTTTTGATTAACAGTCAGGCACGTTGGACGGGTGTCGATTATGCCAACGCATCAGGGTATACATCAGTGACAGCTGGGCAGACTTCCGTTCAAGTTGACGTTCAACTCCCTGGCGATGCCGTTTTAACTGTATTACCTCAAAACCAATTTGAATTGAGCAGCGATACTGATTATACAGTGATGGTAGTTGGTGATGCTGACGGTTCGAATAATCCAGTTGAAGCGTTAGTCGTGACGAGACCTGCGAGTGGTACAGCAACAAGCTCAAGTTTAGATGTGCAGGTTGTTCATGCGGCATCTGATGTTGGGGATGTGAACTTATACGTTACAGGTCCGAGTGATCCTCTAGGCACACCTCTCGGGACGTTAGGGTATAAAGATTTCACAGACGTTCTGAATATCCCTGCTGGGCAGTATCGAGTGAGACTAGAAACAGTGAGTGGTAGTGCTATTGCTTTTGATTCTGGAGAAATTACTCTGTCTGGCGGTAGTGAGTTGACTATAGCGGCGGTACCTAGAGCTGATTCAAACAGTGCGTCTCCAGTGAAACTTATGGTGATGGATGGTAAAGGCTCATCTTTGATTTACGATATGGCAGAAACCGCAGAAGTAAGAGTGGGGCACCTTGTGGATGGTGCACCAAATGTAGATGTGTATGTGAATTCAACCCAGTTTGCTCCGCTTGATGATTTGATGTTTAAAGAAGTTCGTGGGTTCTTAGATCTAGCGGCAGGGAGCTACGATATTGACATCTATGAAACTGCGACGACGTCTCCCACATTTATTGATGTTGATGGTTTAGCTGTGTTTACTGGTATGGATTACAGTGTGTATGCAGTAGGAACAGTATCGAATCTTAATTTGGAAGCTCTGGTTGTACCGGAAAATAGACGCCCTGTTGCCACTAGTGCGGTATTGAATATTACTCATGCAGCGGCTAACCCAATCGCAGCGTTAGTTGACATTTACTTAACCGAAAACGTGGGAATTTCAGGAAGTACACCGGCATTGAGTAACGTGAAATTCAAAGATTACGCGAATGGTATTTATGTGGCAGCGGGATCTTACTACGTGACGATTACTGTAGCAGGAGACCCAACTACTGTTGCCATTGACTCTGCGCCTGCAACCTTAGCTGATGGTGTCGTTTATCAAGTTGTGGCGATTGATGATGTGGCGGGAATGGGCTTCAACTTATTAGTGAGTGATACAACAGACTAGATCTGTGATGTCAGTAATCAGAAAACAAAAGAGGGCAGCTCAATGCTATCCTCTTTTTTCTTTTGCTCTTATTCTTGGTTGGTTTTAGCTTTTTCTAATAAATCAGTGAAAAAGTGGCGTAACGAATAAAGCATGATCAAGCTTGGAATGACCATTAATGAGGTCAGTATAAAGAAGGTTGACCAATCATTGAGGAAATCAACCAACTCACCACTGAAGGAAGCCAGCGTGGTGCGACCGAAGTTACCCAAGGATGCGAGTAATGCATACTGGGTTGCAGAGAAGGCTTGCCCAGTTAATAGTGTTAAGAAAGACACGAATGCTACTGTCGAGAATGCCGTTGTAAAGTTATCGACAATAATTGTTGCCAAGAACAGAGTTTCACTTGGGCCCGCTTTAGCTATCCATGCAAACATCAGGTTACTGGCTGCCATTGCTATACCGCCAATCATCAACCCGCGCACAATACCGAACCTGACATTGAAGATACTGCCTAACAAGGTGAAGAATATTGTTGCGCCCCAGCCAATTAGCTTGGAGTAGTGACCAATTTGTTCGTTGCTAAAGCCTATCTCTTTGTAGAAGGGGATCGACATTCGCCCTAAGAAAGCTTCGCCTATCTTAAATAGGAATACAAACAGCAGAAGAGTAATCGCTACCTGAACACCATTCCGCCTAAAGAAATCATAAAACGGTTCTAATACTGTGACACTGAACCACGCCACAACTGTTGAACCCACCACTTTATTATGACGTTGCAGAGCTTCTTTTTGTAGTGCTTCACGTTTGGTAATCGGCTCACCAACAAACAGCGTGAACAACATCAGAACGACGACGACACCAGCCATACCGTAATATACACCGTTCCAACCTATAGAATCGGCATTGATAAATGCCAGATAACCCGGAAGTGAGTAACCTGTCCACCATCCGACAACGGCCATAGCAGAAGCTTGTGGCAATTTTGATGATTCTGATTTTGGAAATGAATCAATACGGAAAGCATCAATCGCGATATCTTGAGTAGCAGAAGCAATTGCAATTCCAAGCGCAAGCATGGAAGTGAACATCAGATCATTGGCTGGGTTCACTCCTGCAATTAATAATGTGCAGATCAATACAAAGCTTTGACATAAAAATATCCAGCTGCGTCGTTGACCTAGAATGGAGTGCAGGATTGGCAACTTGACTCGGTCAACCAAGGGAGCCCATAAAAAATTAATGGCGTAGACTGCAAATACGCTACCAAAATAGCCGATTGCAGCGCGAGTTAAGCCCGCATCTTTAAGCCATCCAGACATGTTGGAGCCAATAAGAACCCATGGGAAGCCACTCGAACAACCTAACATAAACACCCAAAGTAAGCGTTTATCTAGGTAGCTGCGGAAAGTCTGCATCCAAGTAAGAGAGGGAGTGCCTGATGACATAGGGCGTCCTTGTATAGAAAAACGCCCTTAAGAAATAAGGGCGTTTGATGAGGTTACTTAAGAAGGGTTACGTTGGTGATGACGATTGGGTCGGTTGGGATGTCTGACATACGTCCCATTCGTTTAGTTGGAATGGTGGCCATCTTTTGAATGACATCAAACCCCTCAGTCACTTTGCCAAATACAGCGTAACCAGGATTACCGCCTTTCGCGTTTAAGAAATCATTGTCAGCAAAGTTAATGAAGAACTGACGAGTCGCAGAATCAGGCGCATTAGTGCGAGCCATAGCGATCGTTGCTGTATCATTCTTTAGACCGTTACTGCCTTCGTTCTTGATTGGAGCATAAGTCGCTTGTTGATTCATGTCCTGATCGAAGCCACCACCTTGTGCCATAAAGCCCGGAATAACTCGGTGGAAGATAGTGCCTTCGTAGCTGCCGTCTTCAACGTATTTTAGGAAGTTCTCAGCACTAATCGGTGCTTGTTCTTGGTTTAGTTCAATAGTGAAGTCACCTAATGTTGTTTCAACGTTCACTTTAGGACCAGCCCAAACGCTCACGCTCACCAGCATTAATGCGATAGAAGTAAGAATGCGGCTCATTAGAAACGTTCCTTCATGTAGTTTTGTAGTTCAGGGTCATTCGCGATTTCAGTAAGAACCAAGTTGATCACATCGTTAAGCACCATTGAGATGTCGTCGTTTGATGCGCTTAGTGCTCCGGTACGAGTCGCTGTACCGTTGAATGTTTTAACTAGCTTACCTTCAGGTGTTTCAGCAGTTACTTCAAGCGTCACTTTACCGTCCATTTGGTTTTCCATAATGGTGTGCTTGACGGTAACAAGTGCTTCTTGAATTTCTAAAACCACAGAGTTTTCACTGTTTACGCTTGCACGAAAACCTTGTGACTCTAGCTGTTGTGCTAAAGCGTTTTCCAGAGAAATACGCATATTTTGCTTTGCGTGAATTGGTTGGATATTTGAACGTCCACTATCAACCAATGCAACATACTGAGCAGCACGTACATCTTTACTGGTTAACGTGTATGTTTTGCCTTGCACAAGGTTGCTTGAGCTTAATGAAGCTTCTGGCATTACGTTGATCTGTTCTTGCTGAGGGGCTGAACATGCTGTTAAAGCCATAATAGAGGCAGCCAAAATCAGTTTTTTCATTCCTTTATCCTTTCTAAATTCACACAAGAAGCTCGGTATTTTAAAGCGGTCTACTGCCTATTTGTTAAAGTTAGCAGGTTCTCTTGTTGCTTGTAATATCTCAAATTTTTGGTTCAATTCAAGCGTTTCAACGTTCGCTTCACCAAATAATCTCGCTAGTTTTACATCGTATCCGAGGTGACGGTTACCAATAACAATTAATTTGCCCCCATTGCTTAGAACATGCTTTGCATCACAGAACATTTGCCATGCAATGTGATCAGTAATCGCTTGTTGCTGGTGGAATGGAGGATTACACATAACCAAGTAAGTGCTGTTTTTCTTAAAGCCATCTAAACAGTTGTTAGCAATGAACTGAAAGTTGCCTTCTTCACCTAGGTTATCTATTACATTTTGTCGTGCTGATTCCACAGCCATAAAGCTCTCATCCACACAAGTGATACGAGCTTGTGGGTTTAATTGGCCTGCTTTTACACTCAATACGCCATTACCACAGCCTAAGTCGATGATATGACGTAGTTCAGGATCTTGAGGGATGTGCTCTAGCATATAACGAGCGCCTTGATCGAGTGCTTCCCCTGAGTAAACATTTGGTAAATTTTTCAGACGGATATCTTCACCGTCTACATCCCACTCAACGTAAGGTTCGACTTTTTGAATCGGCTGGCAATTTGGAGAAGATAAGACTAAGCGATGTTTTTTCTTTGCTAGCGATGTTTTTGTTTCGCCTAGATATTTTTCAAAAATGTTAAGCGTTGAAGTGTGTATCTCTTTCACTTTATTTACCCCAATGACTTGGCAGCCTTCAGGTAACGCTTGACGTAATTGGCTTAACTGCCAAATCAGGTGACGGTTTGTTTTCGGCAACTGCATAATCACAAGATCAATCCCGTGTGGGATCGCATCCATTGTGTTTAAGAAACTCACACGATTACTTTGATTACGTTGTAAGTTTTTCAGTGCGCCACGATGGGAGATAAAAGAATCACTCATCATCGTGACATCATGATCTTTGGAGAACCAAGTAGATAGAGCACCAAAGCTATCGTTCATGATTAAAATGTGTTTACCAGGTTCAAGATTCATCTCTTCAACATGGTTGATAATGTATTCGTCGCCCGCATCCCAAGCTTGAAGAGTTTCATTTGAACGTTTAGGGAAACGATGTAAGGTCAAAGTTCTATCGAGAAGGGTAAGATCGGTTTTCATACTTGAGGTGCTTATAATAAGAAATAACAGAGATATTGTCTCAAATGCAGGCTAAACAAGATAGAAAAAACTCAACCAAACCGATGCCGTCTGCAATGAAATACTCAGACAGTCGACCTGTTAGGGTTTATAATCACCTCACAGTAATGCCAATACGTTATTAAGGAATCACAATGATCCAAGAAGTTATCGAAACAAAATTGCACAATGAGTTTTCACCAAGTCATTTAAGCGTGGTGAATGAGAGCTATATGCACAATGTTCCGGCTGGTTCTGAGAGTCATTTTAAAGTGATTGTTGTCAGTGATGTGTTTGAAGGTTTGCGCCTTATTGCTCGTCATCGAGCGGTAAATAAGGCACTTTCAGAAGAGTTAGCCAATAATATCCACGCACTGTCTATTCACACTTATACAAAAGATGAATGGATGAAGCAGCTAGATAGCGTGCCAGACAGTCCAATGTGTATGGGTGGCGGAAAGTAAGAAGGCCTATATACAGAGAAAAGCGCCATGGCGCTTTTTTTGTCGTCAAACTTATGTATTTTTCGTTCTTATATCACCCAAACTGATGTCAAATTGAACGGGCTCAAATACCTACAATGAGTAATGTTTTTATTAACAGTGTTTCAACATAACTAGTAAAATATTAGTTTGTGACAGAGTATTAATCTCTTGTTTAAAACACGATTCAAAAGCCATTTTATCTGTGCGGCTCGTCAAATTTATACATATTTGAGAGGCCATATGCTTCAAATCTCACCAAATAAAGGCTGTATTCAAGTTATTGGTCATGGCATCGAGTTGTCAAAAAATGCTAGAATATCGCACCTGATAAATCTCACATGATTCGTGTGGTGATTTTATTATGAAAATGTTGCGATTTTGGTATCTCAAATTTACCAAAACCGGACACTGTAATGTCGTGTCTAAGGGCGAGTTTAAAACGTCCTGAATTTACGCAATTAAAAGAATCTTTTTCCCGATAAAGTAGTGCAAGTGCGTATGATTACAATAAATAAGGGTTTGGATCTTCCTATCGCAGGAACTCCATCCCAGGTGATTAATGATGGTAAGTCCATCACTAAAGTCGCCTTGCTTGGCGAAGAGTACGTTGGTATGCGTCCTACGATGCATGCTCGCGTTGGTGATGAAGTGAAGAAAGGCCAAGTTCTTTTTGCAGATAAAAAGAACCCAGGTGTTGTATTTACTTCTCCAGCAAGCGGTAAAGTTATTGAAGTGAACCGTGGTGCTAAGCGTGTTCTTCAATCAGTAGTGATTGAAGTAGCAGGCAATGAGCAAATCACGTTCAATAGCTATGAAGCTAGCCAACTAGCAGGTCTTGACCGTGAAACGGTTAAATCTCAGTTAGTTGAGTCTGGCGCATGGACCGCTTTGCGAACTCGTCCGTTCAGCAAGGTTCCAGCCATTGATTCTGAAACTCAGGCTATTTTCGTAACTGCTATGGATACTAATCCGTTGGCAGCTGAGCCAGAATTAATCATTAACGAGCAGTCTGATGCTTTCGTTGCTGGTTTGGATCTTCTTTCAACTCTGACTAACGGTAAAGTGTACGTTTGTAAAAAAGGTACTAGCTTACCTCGTTCAGCTCAGTCTAACGTTGAAGAACATGTTTTTGATGGCCCACACCCTGCAGGTCTTGCAGGCACGCATATGCATTACCTATACCCGGTAAATGCACAAAACGTAGCGTGGAGCATTAACTACCAAGATGTTATCGCATTCGGTAAGCTTTTCCTTACTGGTGAGATTTACTCTGAGCGTGTTGTTTCTCTGGCTGGTCCAGTAGTTAACAACCCACGTCTAGTTCGTACTCAAATTGGTGCTAGCCTTGAAGAGTTAACGGACAGCGAGTTGATGCCAGGTGAAGTTCGCCTGATCTCAGGTTCAGTGTTATCTGGTGTTCACGCTTCAGGTCCACATGCTTACCTTGGCCGTTACCATCAACAGGTTTCGGTTCTTCGTGAAGGTCGTGATAAAGAGCTGTTTGGTTGGGCAATGCCTGGTAAGAACAAGTTCTCTGTTACTCGTTCATTCCTTGGTCACGTGTTTAAAGGTCAGTTGTTCAACATGACAACGACAACAAACGGTAGTGATCGCTCTATGGTTCCAATTGGTAACTACGAGAAAGTAATGCCATTAGATATGGAGCCTACTTTGCTGCTTCGCGATCTATGCGCTGGCGACGTTGATAGTGCACAAGCACTTGGTGCGCTAGAGCTAGATGAAGAAGATTTAGCACTGTGTACCTTTGTATGTCCTGGTAAGTACGAGTACGGTCAGTTACTTCGTGAATGCCTAGATATAATTGTGAAGGAAGGGTAATTTTCATGGGCCTTAAAAAGTTTATTGAAGACATCGAGCATCATTTTGAACCAGGTGGTAAACACGAAACGTGGTTTGCGCTTTACGAAGCTGCAGCAACACTGTTCTACACACCAGGTACAGTTACAAAGAAAAGCTCACATGTCCGTGACAGCGTTGACTTAAAACGTATCATGATCATGGTTTGGCTTGCGGTATTCCCAGCAATGTTCTGGGGTATGTATAACGCAGGTGGTCAAGCTATCGCAGCACTAAACCACATGTATTCAGGTGCAGAGCTGGTTTCTATCATTGATGGTAACTGGCACTACTGGCTAACCGAAATGTTAGGCGCCTCCTTAGGGGCCGATGCAGGTTGGGGCAGTAAGATGCTCTTGGGTGCGACTTACTTCTTACCTATCTACGCAACGGTATTTATCGTTGGTGGTTTCTGGGAAGTACTGTTCTGTATGGTACGTAAACACGAAGTCAACGAAGGTTTCTTTGTTACTTCTATCTTATTTGCGCTTATCGTTCCGCCAACACTTCCTCTATGGCAAGCAGCATTAGGTATTACCTTCGGTGTTGTTGTTGCTAAAGAGATCTTTGGTGGTACGGGTCGTAACTTCCTGAACCCTGCGCTTGCTGGTCGTGCGTTCCTGTTCTTTGCATATCCTGCACAGATTTCAGGTGACGTAGTTTGGACTGCAGCTGACGGTTTCTCTGGTGCAACTGCGCTTAGCCAATGGGCTCAAGGCGGTGGTAGTGCACTAATGAATACAGTATCTGGTGAGACGATCACTTGGATGGATGCGTTCATTGGTAACATCCCAGGTTCTATCGGTGAAGTATCAACGCTTGCACTTATGATCGGTGCTGCAATGATTGTATACATGGGCATTGCTTCATG
>Ga0209121_10005853_pt1 | contig 10980 bp, 10 predicted proteins | sample Cruoilmetagenom3_FD_187292 | JGI IMG/M metagenome (GOLD analysis project Ga0209121, IMG submission 187292) | Oil polluted marine microbial communities from Coal Oil Point, Santa Barbara, California, USA - Sample 3 (SPAdes) (version 2) | ecosystem: Environmental > Aquatic > Marine > Oil seeps ...
ATGATCGCATGGATTTCACCCGCCGCCACCTCAAGGCTGAGGCCATTCAGGATCTGCTTGCCGTCGATTTCGGCGTGGAGGTTGTCAATTTTCAGCATTGTCCGTTTCGCTTACGTCGTTTGTGCAGGTTGGAAGTTGCGTTTCTGGGTCGATCGCCCATTCATTTGTTCGCGCAAGCCGGATGAATTCATCGGCCCGCTCAAGGATGTCCGTCACATAGGCAGCGCGCTGGTCTGCATCGGTAATCGAGCGGGTCAACTCCTGATCGGCCATAACCGCAGCGCTTTCCCGCAAGTTGGCGCAATTCTCGATAGAGAAGCCGCCGTGACTGGCCTGCGAAAAAATGCCCGTAGAGATCAGGCCGCAAACCACGTAAGGTCGTACGGCAAAGGCAATCTCCTCTGGCAGGTCGAGACGCAGGGCTTCGCAGTCCTGTGCAATCGCAGGTGTCGGCGAGGCGAGAAGGGCCGACAGGGCAATCAAGCGCTTCATGACCGGTCCCCACGCTGTGCAAAATGTTCGCGCCGTGCATCGGCCCTGTCGGCGATGCGCAGGCGCATTCCGGCGGTGATGCGGGCAAGCACCTCGTCCATGTTTTCAAGGATGTCGGAGGCCTTGATATGCATTACGCGCACGCCGACCGATTCCAAGCTCTTGTCGCGGCGGCGAGCGAGCTTTTCGTCCGCGCCCTCCTCGTCAATGGCGATGGCCATGCCGAGATTGTGGCAATTGAAATCGACAATCGCGCTGCCAACCACGGCAAAGCGCTTGAAGGTGTATTTGCCAAGGTCCGCCTTGGCGAACCGCGCTGCGAGCGCCTTGTGCGCGTCGGACGCATGCCGCTTCATATCGCGCGCCTGATCGTGCAGCACATCGAGCCGCTTGTCGGATATCTTCCAGCCCCGGCCCTTCTTCTCAAGCTCAGGCGCTTCAGCGTCGGTCGTATCGCGGACTTTGAGGGTTTTTCGTTCAGTCATATAATTCACAGTTCAAAACTAATGTTTCGAGTTAGATGCTTGAGGTAGCGTAAGCCGAACTCCTCGCTCTCGATCTTGCTCGGTGGGCGGCCGACCCGCTTTTCGAACCAATCTGGAAAAGTAGACTCGGGCTCTTCAACGAGAAATGTGTCTATTGCTGTCTCAGCAAGATGTTCTTTCGAAAGGCGATCAGCTCTCTCCAAGTTTCTCGCGCGCAGACTTGTGAGGTCTCCTAAGAAACGAGTAGCGCGCATCCTGAGCGCATCCTTTTTGAAGCCATATTCTGCTGCACAAGCTACGACGGCATCTTCTGCGCTCTGTCCTTCATTGAGCATGGCTTCCATATCTGCGAGAGCATTGCGGAGTCTTTCTTCGACCGACATCACCCCACACTCCCCTCAAGCGAGATCGCCAGCAGCTTCTGCGCTTCGACCGCAAATTCCATCGGCAGCTCTTTCAGCACCTGCTTGGCGAAGCCGTTGACGATCAGCGCCACAGCCTCTTCCTCGCCCAGTCCTCGTTGCATCGCGTAGAACAGCTGGTCGTCGGAAATTTTGCTTGTTGTCGCCTCGTGCTCGATCTGCGCGCTGGGGTTCTTCACCTCGATATAGGGCACGGTATGCGCGCCGCAGGTGGAGCCGAGCAGCAGGCTGTCGCATTGGGTGAAATTGCGTGACGAGTCCGCATTTGCGCCCACGCGCACCATGCCGCGATAGGTGTTGTTAGATACGCCCGCCGAAATCCCCTTGGAGATGATGGTAGAGCGCGATCCCTTGCCGTTGTGAATCATCTTCGTGCCGGTGTCGGCCTGCTGGTGATTGTTGGTGACGGCGACCGAGTAGAACTCGCCCACGCTGTCTTCACCATTGAGGACGCAGGACGGATACTTCCACGTCACCGCGCTGCCGGTTTCCACCTGAGTCCATGAGATTTTGGAGCGTGCGCCCTGGCACAGGCCGCGCTTGGTCACGAAATTGTAGATCCCGCCCACGCCTTCGGAATTGCCGGGATACCAGTTCTGCACGGTCGAATATTTGATCTCCGCATCTTCCATTGCGACCAGTTCGACCACGGCGGCGTGGAGCTGGTTTTCATCGCGCATCGGCGCGGTGCAGCCTTCGAGATAGGAGACGTAAGACCCCTTCTCGGCAATGATCAGCGTGCGTTCAAACTGGCCGGTGTTTTCGGCATTGATGCGGAAATAGGTACTAAGCTCCATCGGGCAGCGCACGCCTTCGGGAATGTAGACAAAGGTGCCGTCCGAGAAGACCGCGCAATTCAAGGTAGCGAAATAATTGTCGTGCTGCGGCACCACCTTGCCGAGCCACTTCTTCACCAGGTCGGGATATTCGCGGATCGCCTCTGAAATGCTGCGGAAGATCACGCCCGCGCTTTCCAGCTCCTTGCGGAAGGTCGTGGCGACGCTGACGCTGTCAAACACAGCATCCACCGCAACCTTGCGTGCGCCTTCGACTCCAGCAAGCACTTCCTGCTCGGCGATGGGAATGCCCAGCTTTTCATAAACGCGCAGAATTTCGGGATCGACTTCATCAAGGCTGCCGATCTTGGGCTTGGCCTTGGGCTCAGCGTAATAATAGGCGTCCTGATAGTCGATCTTGGGATAGCCGACCTTGGCCCAGTCAGGCTCTTCCATAGTCTGCCACAGGCGGAAGGCTTTCAGCCGCCAATCGAGCATCCATTCCGGCTCATTCTTCTTGCCTGATATGAACCGTACCGTGTCTTCGGTGAGGCCCTTTTCGGCAAATTCCTGCTCAATATCGGACGACCAGCCATGCTCGTAATCTGCCGCTTTCGCAGCAGCATCGCGCGCATCCCGATCGATTTCAGGGGGGTCCATCTCATCGCGGGACTGGAGTTGTGTTTCTTCGGTCATGCGAGTTCTTGTTCCTCGGTGTGCTGGCGAGCAAGCGTAGTCAGTGAAATATCGGCAAGCGCACCGCGCAGCGCGGAATTGATCACCGGCCAATGCGGCTTAACCGCGCAATTCTGGTCGACCGCGCAATCCGTGCCTTCGATACAGGCGGTGAGCGCAATAGGCCCCTCCACCGCTTCGACAATATCGGCCACGCTGATCGCAGCAGCCGGGCGCGCGAGTTGCAGCCCGCCACCTGCCCCGCGAGTGGAGCGCAGCAGGCCCGCTGCGGTTAGCTTGCTGACGACTTTCTGCACAGTAGGCACCGGCAAATGCGTTTCGCTCGCCAGTTCAGCCGCACTAATCCGCCCGCCACCGCAATGGTGCGCAGCAGCCGTCATGGTGACGACAGCGTAATCTGCGAGGTTGGACAGGCGCATAGCGAAGCGAGCTCATTAATCAGACTGAATTGTTCTGATTAGCTATTTATGCGCAAAACAGGCGGAATCAAGCCGATTCCGCCTGTTGCGAGTCGTTAGCATTACTTGTTGGCGTCAAGCACCGGCGTTCGCATCCGCTCACTTGGCTATCCTCGCCTGAAACCCTCCGCTGCGCTGCGGGGTGACTGCGGGCGGGCGGACGCGCTTGCGGTCGCAAGAACGACCGTTTTGGCGCATCGGGACAATCATCCTGAGGCTGTCGCTACGCGTGCGCCCCTTTGTGCATCCAAGCAGGGATCAGGGCAATTCGGAAGCGATCCAGGCGTCGACCTGCTCCTCCAGAATATCCAGCGGCACCGGGCCATTGGTCAGCACCACTTCGTGGAACTGGCGAATATCGAATTCATCGCCGAGCGTGGTCCGCGCGCGTTCGCGCAGCTCCATGATCTTCAATTTGCCGATCATATAGGCAGTCGCCTGACCCGGATAGACGATGTAGCGTTCAATCGCTTTGCGGATATCTCCATCAGGATTGGGCGTGTTCTCGGTGAGATAGGCAATCGCCTCTTCCCGGCTCCAGCGCTTGTGATGAATGCCTGTATCGACCACCAACCGGCAGGCGCGCCACAGTTCCATGCCAAGCCGCCCGAAATCGGAATAGGGGTCGGTGTAGAAGCCCATGTCCTTGCCAAGCTCTTCCGTATAGAGGCCCCAGCCCTCAGTATAGGCGGTAAAGCCGCCAAAACGGCGGAATGGCGGCAAATCGCCCAGGCCCGTCTGAATAGACCGCTGCATATGGTGTCCCGGCAATGCCTCGTGATAGGCGAGCGCTTCCAGCTCATTGCGGCTCATATCGCGCAGATTGTACAGGTTCACATAATAGGTGCCGGGACGTGAGCCATCGGGCGCGGGGCTCTGGTAGAAGGCCTTTCCGGCGCTCTGTTCGCGGAAGGCCTCGACCGGTTTGATCTGCAATTCATATTCGGGAAGCGTGATGAAGAAATCGGGCAGGCGCTCGTCCATTGCGGCGAGCACAGTGTCGACTTCGGCGAGATAATCTTCGCGGCTGGTGTGGAAGAACTGATCGCCATTGCGGGTGTACTGGAAAAATTCCTGCAGGCTGCCCTCGAAACCCACCTGCTCCATAATCGCGCGCATTTCGCCATGGATGCGAGCCACTTCGCGCAGGCCGATGTCGTGAACTTCGTCTGCGGAGAGATCGGTGGTGGTATAATAAGATAGCAGCGCATCGTAATATTCAGCGCCCTGCGGCAAGCGCCAGATGCCGTCGTCGGTCGGCGCGATACCCTGTTGGCGCAGCATTTCGGAACGCAGGCGGCCATACGCCGGGATGGCTTGGGTCTGCCATGCAGCATCAGCATCAGCGATCAGGGCCGCACGCTCGCTGCCCGAAAGATCGAGCGCAGCCACTTCACCGCGAAAATCCTCCAGCACCGCATTGTTCATGCCCGCATTGAGCAGGTTTTCGATATCGCTCAGAACATAGGGGTAAACCCAATCAGGCGGCATCACGCCGCCCGCAGCGCGCTCTGCCGAGCGGGCGATCAGCGTGTCCATCAGCGAACCGATGCCTTCAATGCGGGATATGTAGTCGCGCGCATCGCCAGCATTGGTGACGGTGTGGGTATTGATGAGGAAGGCCGGAATGCCACTTTGCGAGCCGTTCATCTGGTCAAAGATATAGCCATATTCGCGGTATGGATCGAGCAGAGCGGAGCGCGCCGCCACGGCTTCAAACAGGCGGTATGACAGCGCGTCCTGTCCTGTCAGCTCACCAAGATCGTATCCGCTGCGCATTTGCGCCAGATAGTCCAGCCGCATCGCTCGGCGCGCGTCGTCGGCCTCGGCAGTCCGGTCGTTCCACAGGCTGTAGTCATCGTCACGAATACCGCGATAGGCCTTGCCCTGCGGCGACATTTCCAGACTGGCTGCGTCATATTGTTCGAAGAACGCGTTGATATCTGCGGGCACTTGCGCCTCCACGCTCGGCTGCGCTGCGGGAGTCGCCGTTTCCGTCGGCACGCTGGCGCAGGCCGAGAGCGCGAGGGCGCTGGAGGTGAGGATGATTGAGTGGCGGAGGAAAAATTTCATTTCGGCGATCCTTCTTGGCTTTGGCGCATTGCCTAGGCGAATCGCAGTGCTGAAGAAAGGTCGTCTGAAAACCGGGTTCGGGAGGCGGCATAAAAAAGAGGGCGGCGATCCGTGGATCACCGCCCCTTTAAGTGGAGAACTCGTTGCGCCTTGCGCTTCGAGCCCTTCGGGTCGCACTTTCTTGATAGACGATTCGCACGGCGATTGCTTGTATGAAAACGACATCCGATCCACTTTGTTAGTATCGAGCCGAATTGCGGCGCTTTTCGTTGCGCCTTCCCGAGCGAAAATGCCAAAGGGTGCGGCATGATCTTCAAGATTCTTCGTCCCGCCATTTTTGCCCTCGATCCTGAACGCGCGCATGGCCTGTCCATCGCTGCACTAAGAGCCGCGCCGAAAGGCAAGCCACTCAAGCCCGGCGGTCCGCTGACGGTCGAACTGGCGGGCCTGCGATTCCCGACCCCACTGGGCATGGCCGCAGGGTTCGACAAGGATGCGCAAGTGCCCGATGCGCTGCTCGGCTGCGGATTTGGCCATGTCGAAGTGGGTTCGATCACGCCCGAACCGCAAGCTGGCAATCCGAAGCCGCGGCTGTTCCGGCTGGTGGAGGATCAGGCGGTCATCAACCGCATGGGCTTCAACAATCGCGGCCTCGATGCGGCCTTTCTGCGGCTGGTGAAGCGCGGCGATGACGGCCTCCCTCCGCGACCGGGAATCGTGGGCGTGAATGTCGGCGCGAACAAAGCTTCGGAAGACCGCGTCGCCGATTACATTGCCGGGATAGAGGCGATGTCGGATGTGGCCGATTACATCACCATCAACATCAGCTCCCCCAATACGCCGGGTCTGCGCAATTTGCAGGCCAAGGGCGAATTGGAGAATTTGCTCGAAGCCTATCGCGCACACCGTTCGGAAGGCGATCCGCCAGTGTTCCTCAAGGTCGCCCCCGATCTGGAGGATGGCGATCACGAACGGATCGTGCGTGCGGCATTGGACAATGGCATTTCCGCGCTGATCGTGTCGAACACGACAATCTCGCGGCCATCGCTCAAATCCGCAGATGCTGATGAGAGCGGAGGGCTGTCAGGAGCACCTCTGCGTGAGCTTGCTCTGGCGCAGCTGCGCAAATTTCGCGCGGTTGCGGGTGCCGAATTGCCGCTGATCGGCGTCGGCGGGATCGCCACGGCAGAGGATGCGTGGGAGCGCATTCGCGCAGGCGCCAGTCTGGTGCAGCTTTACAGTGCGATGATCTATCGCGGCCCCGGTATCGCCCGCGAGATCACCAAGGGGCTGGAGCAACTGATGCAGCGCGATGGCTTCACTTCCATTGCCGATGCAGTCGGAAGCGAATAGGCATTCGCGCCATGCACAAATCCAGCCCTCTATTCGCCGCCATCCCCCTCTCCCTGTTGCTTGGCGCATGTCAGGCCGCCGAAATCGCTCCGCCCACGATAGCCGCCGCGCCCGTAACGCCAGCTGGCGTCGTCAGCGCAGCAGACCCGCGTGCGGCCGCAGCCGGGGCCGAGATCTTGCGGCAAGGCGGCAGTGCAACCGATGCCGCGATTGCCGTGATGCTCGCGCTGACCGTGGTCGAACCACAAAGCTCAGGCATTGGCGGCGGCGGCTTCTTTCTGCGCACCGATGCTGATGGCGCGCTGATCTCCATCGACGGGCGTGAGCGGGCGCCAGCGGAAGCCGGGCCTGACTGGTTCATGGGCGATGATGGAGAGCCGCTCGGATACCAGGATGTGGTGATCAGCGGGCGCTCGGTCGGTGTGCCGGGCAATATCGCCCTCGCTGCACAGGCACACGAACGCTACGGCCAGCTTGAATGGGAAGCGCTGTTCCAGCCCGCCATTCGTCTCGCTCGCCAAGGCTGGGAGCTGACGCCGCGCGGCGCCCACTATGCCGAGCGATCACGGGCGCGCGCTGCGCACCAGGAAGAGGGCGCGGCCCTGTTTTTCGATGCCGAAGGCAATGTCCTGCCAGCTGGCACAAGACTGACCAATTCGGAATTGGCTGATACGCTTGAAGCGCTTGCGAGTGACGGGCCGAGCCACCTCTATTCCGACCGTGCAGCAGAGCTCGCCGCCCATGTGGCGAGCCAGACGCCGGGCGAGGCCGCGATGCGTGAAAGCGATGTCACCAGCTACGCCGCCACAGATCGCCCGCCACTTTGCGGTGACTACCGAGAATATACGATCTGCTCGATGGGGCCGCCATCCTCGGGCGCGACAACGGTCCTCGCGATTCTTGGTCAGCTTGAGCGGTTTGATATGACCGCACTCGGCCATGAATCGCCGACAGCCTGGCATCTCTTCGCCGAAAGCCAGCGGCTCGCCTATGCTGATCGTGAAGTCTATCTGGCCGATCCCGATTTCGTGAGCATTCCTGCTGGCATCACCGAACCCTCATATCTCGCCACACGCAGCCAGATGATCGCGCCTGACGCGCGGATGGAAGCGGCAGAGCCGGGAACGCCGCCCGGCATCGCTCTGGCACCGCCCGATGGCGATGAGCCGGTCGAGAACGGCACCAGCCATTTCTCGGTGGTCGACAGCGCGGGCAATGTGGTGTCGTGGACCTCGACCATCGAAGGCCCGTTTGGCTCTGGCCTGATGTTCGGTGGTTTCTATCTCAACAACGAACTCACCGATTTCAGCTTCCGTTCGGAGCGCGACGGTCAGCCGGTCGCAAATCGCGTGGAAGGTAGTAAGCGCCCGCGCAGTTCGATGGCGCCCACAATCGTGTTCGACGAAAGTGGCGCGCCGGTGCTTGCTATCGGGGCAGCGGGTGGCGGCACGATTCCTGTGCAGGTGGCGAAGGCGCTGGTCGGTTATATCGATTGGGATTTGAGCGCGCAGGACGCCATTGCCTTGCCCATGCTCTATTCTCCGGGGAATCACATTTCGCTCGAAGAGGATAACACGGTCCCCGGCCTACAGGCCGCGCTGGAGGCGATGGGCCATGATGTGTCGGCGCGGGGCCTTCCGCTCAAAGCCAATGCGGTGGAATATCGTGACGGTCGCTGGATCGGAGCTGCCGATCCGCGCAGCGAAGGCGTTGCTGTGACACAATAGCGCCGCACTTGCAGCGCAGCGCAGCGCAGCGTAACCCGCTGTGCTATGGTAATGCAGCCGGGAAAACCCGGCGCTTTCGGGAGAGATGTTCGCGTGCAGTTGAGTGATATCGACGAAGCCCAGAATCTGGTTGAACTGTTCCTTCGCCGGGCAGACCAAAAGGGCAATGCGCCATTTTTGAGCGCCAAAAGGGATGGTGCGTGGACGTCAATCTCTTGGGCAGAAGTCGCAGAAAAGGTCTGCCTGCTAGCGGAAAAACTGCGCGAAATCGGACTGCGCGATGGTGATCGCGTGGTGATCGTGTCGGAAAACCGCCCCGAATGGTGCATCGCCGATCTCGCCATAATGGCGGCAGGCTGTATCACCACGCCCGCTTACACCACCAACACAGAACGCGATCACGCCCATATCCTTGATGATTCGGGTGCCAGCGCGGTGGTGGTGTCGAACGCGAAGCTGGCCAAGGCGCTATTCCCAGCGATCATGAAGACCGGGCGCGCAGGGCATGTGATCGCTATCGATGCGATTGCGACATCGCAGAGCGGTTCATTCAACCTGCACCATTGGGATGATCTGATGACCGGTGATGCCGCTGCGGCGCGCGCGGCAGTCGAAGCGCGCATTGCCAGCATCAAACGCGACGATATGGCCTGCATCATCTACACCAGCGGCACCAGCGGCGCACCGCGCGGTGTCATGCAGCCGCATGGCGCCATCCTGTGCAATGTAGCCGGTGCAGCAGATGTGCTTTCAGAGGACTTTGGGCTCGAAGACGAACGGTTCCTGTCGTTCCTGCCACTCAGCCACGCCTATGAACATTCGGGCGGCCAGTTCCTGCCCATCGGTGTCGGAGCAGAGATTTACTATTCGGAAGGGTTGGAAAAGCTCGCCAGCAACATCGAGGAAGTTCGCCCCACCATCATGGTCGTCGTGCCGCGCCTGTTCGAAGTGTTACGAGCGCGGATCATCAAACAGATGAGCAAGCAGAGCAAGGTGGCGAACTATCTAATGGATAGCGCGCTGAAGATCGCTCAGAATGCCGGCGAACGTGGTAGGAAGCGACTTCGCGATCGACCGATGGATCTCCTTCTCGAGCGCATTTTGCGGCCCAAGATACGCAAGCGTTTTGGCGGACGGATGAAAGCCATGGTCTCGGGCGGGGCACCACTCAATCCCGAAGTCGGCAGTTTTTTCGAGGCCATGGGGCTGACCATGCTGCAAGGCTATGGCCAGACCGAAAGCGGTCCGGTGGTCAGCTGTAACCGCCCGCGCGTCGGGCTGAAGATGGACACTGTCGGCCCGCCCCTGCGCGGCGTTGAGGTGAAAATCGCCGATGATGGTGAAATTCTGGTGCGCGGTGAGCTGGTGATGAAGGGCTATTGGCAGCGCCCCGAAGATACCGAGCGCACCTTGCAGAATGGCTGGCTGCATACCGGCGATGTCGGCCATGTCGATGACAAGGGCCGGATCAAGATTACCGACCGCAAGAAGGACATCATCGTCAACGACAAGGGTGACAATGTCGCTCCGCAAAAGCTGGAAGGAATGCTGACGCTCCAACCCGAAATCAGCCAGGCGATGGTGATGGGCGACAAGAAGCCTTATATGACCGCAATCATCGTCCCCGACGCCGAATGGTCGGTCGATTGGGCGCGCGTGAATGACGAGAAGTTCGATATGGCCGAATTGCAGGCGCTACCGGCATTTCGCAGTGCCATAAAAGCAGCAGTCGACCGAACCAATCAAGAGCTGTCGGTGGTCGAGAAAGTCCGCAAGTTCGAGCTCGCGGACGAGCCCTTCACGGTCGACAACAACCAGATGACGCCAACGATGAAAATCCGCCGCCACCAGATCCGTGAGGCCTATGGTGAGCGGATGGACGCGCTGTATTGAGGCAGGGATGGTGGCCTTTGCTCAGGCCGCCTCGTCTTCCACTTTTTCGGGATAGAAGCTCGGCTCGCTGCGCGACCATGCGGGCGCTGTCGCAGCCGCTTCGCTAAGGCTTTGCAACAGCATCTTGCGGCGCTCAGGCGCAATGTGCGGGAGTGCCGCTGCGCTGCAGAAGGCAGCTGGCAGATACGGACGCACCGCTGCGCCGAGCAGGCGTTCATAAAGGAAACGATAGGCGGAAAAGCCGTCCAGCCGTTCTTGCGCCAAGTCCTGAGCGGAAATGCGGATCAGCGGGCCGAGGAAATCTTCAATGCCCTCAAAACTGCAATCGCCCGGCACCAAAGCGCGCAATTGCTTCAATTCGCGATAGGCAAGATATTGCGAGCGGATCGCGCGGTGATCGCCGACATCGCGGCTCCAAGTCTTGAAAGCATCGCCGCGGCCCATGCCGATATCGAGCGAACGTTCGATAAAGTCGCACTCATGCTGCGCAAAACCCGCAAATTCGCGCATTTCGGCAATCGCCATTGAGGCGGTTTTTGACTTGTGGCCCATGGCCCGGACTCCAGCTGTTTCAAAGCCGTTGTCGCGCAGCATGGTTAATTAAT
>Ga0209121_10005854_pt1 | contig 10979 bp, 11 predicted proteins | sample Cruoilmetagenom3_FD_187292 | JGI IMG/M metagenome (GOLD analysis project Ga0209121, IMG submission 187292) | Oil polluted marine microbial communities from Coal Oil Point, Santa Barbara, California, USA - Sample 3 (SPAdes) (version 2) | ecosystem: Environmental > Aquatic > Marine > Oil seeps ...
AGGGGAAATAAATGGTTAAATGCTCTGCGTTCCTCTGCGCCCTCCGCGGTTATTTTTCTTGTTGTACATAAAGTATAACTTTATGTGCTCAAGTAAATGTTCATGATACCCAGTCTCATGCCCGAAAAATGAAAATCGGCAGGCACAGGCAGCTCGGGTCGTCATTTTCATGGCAAATCCGACCGAAGGGAGGATTTTCTTGCCAGAAAGTACAGGATCGCAATCGTGAGACCGATTAACATACCTGAGTAGTTACGTATAACTTTGTGTGCTCCGAGCGAATCCGACCGAAGGGTGGATTTACTTGGTCGGACATCCTGGGATAGATGGTTGAGGTAATCGGTTTGGATATGGTAGATGTAGACGGCGCAAAAGACACGGAGATCCGAGATGACGACGTGGTGGTCATCGGCACGGCACACGTCTCTGAGAAGAGCGTCGAAGAAGTGACCACGGCCATAGAAGACCTGAAACCGGATATTGTGGCGGTGGAACTCTGCGAGAGCAGGTACCGCGCTATTACCGGCCAGGAAGAGACGGGCGAGATCCAGATAAAAGAGTTGCTGAGCGGGAACAAGCTCTACCTCATTTTGGTCCAGCTTTTCCTGGCCTATATCCAGAAGAAGATCGGCGCGGAGATGGGGGTCAAACCCGGATCGGACATGATCGCGGCCATCGACGCCGCCCATAAGATCGGTGCCAAAGTCGCCCTGGTGGACCGGGAGATCGGCGTTACCATCCAGCGTTTTTGGTCCAGCATGAGGTTCCTAGAGAAGGTCAAACTGGTAGTCTCACTGATACCGGCGGCCTTCGGCAGAGGCGGTGAGGAGATCGATATGGACGAGATCACCCAGGATGATGTGGTCGCCCAGGTCATCGAAGAGTTCAGAAAGATATCGCCCCATGCGGCTCAGGTCCTGATAGACGAAAGGGACGCCTACATCGCCCGGAACCTCATCCGCCTGAGCGGATCGGGTAAGGTGGTGGCGGTGGTGGGCGCTGGCCACAGAGAAGGAATAAAACGTTACCTGGCAAACCCGGAGACTGTACCAGAGCTCGATGAGATGGTGAAGCTGCCCGATAAGAGGTTCTCCTTACCCAAGCTGGTCGGGGTGGCGATGATGCTGCTGGTGGTGATAACCCTGGTTGCCGTCCTGTTATCGGGCTTTTCCACCCAGAACATCTTCGCCGCGCTGAAGATCTGGTTCCTGGTCAACGGGATCCTCAGCGCGCTGGGCGTGGTCCTGGCCAGGGGTCATCCTCTCTCCGCCATAACAGCCTTCTCGGTGGCATGGATCACCAGCCTGAACCCTCTCATCGCAGCCGGTTGGTTCGCCGGGCTGGTCGAGGCCTGGAAACGCAAGCCAACGATGAAAGACATGAAGGGCATGGGCGAGGCCGAGACCTTCGGCGAGCTGATGAAGGTCCCCCTCTTCCGGGTCATACTGGTGGCTGCCCTGGCGAACATAGGAAGCGTGGCGGGGACTGTCTTGGGGAGTTACCTCATCCTCCGGATGGTGGAGCTCAGCCCGAAAGAGCTGATAGGCGGGATCCTATAGTAACGTCGGGTCGATCGATCCCGTCTCCGCTCGATATCTCCTATCATCGGCCGTTGATCTTGTCGCAGATCATACACACATATATCGGATGAAAATACGGTCAGTTGGCACGAATTGTAGATCATATATAACCACTTCGAATGAGTATAAAGCCGTTTATAACACAATTGATTTATAATTACAGGGACGAAAGACAAGATGTCAGATACCACCCGAAATCAATCTGGTCCAAAGAAGGGATTTGCACGAGACGTGAATGGGAGTAGCAATGAAGGGGGTAATATCACAATCTCGTGCATTATGGCGGTAGCGTCCTGTTCCGCTACAGCCACAGATGTATATGCATCTTCTCCTTTATTAAGTTTTAGGTACCCACACCCGAAAGCCAATTTTATATAATTCAGTGCCTTTTAATGTCGTTGAGCTCGGCGCCTGATAAGATCTCCTGTATAGAGCCCAACGGGGCATTGGTCTTGACCCCAACCCCGCTAAAGTGCGTCCTCGATGCCTCCCACCCCATTGCCCGCAGATCCTCTATCAGGTCATCGATCCTGCCCGGCGTAGTCTTGAGATCCTTGCAGAGTCGGTGGTGATCATAGTACATGGGCTCGTCGATCTCTTCTCCGCAGCTCTGAAGGAGCCTGAGGGCACGATCGGACCGTCCCTTTACATCTTCGAGCTCATCGATGGCCCGGCCGATCAGATCGCGGTCCTGGATGGGGCCCAACCAGAGGGGCCCGGCAGTGACAGTCTTTCTGCCGCAGAGATCACAGGAGCCCTGAGACCTGCATTCCATCCCGGGGATGGTCCGCCAGCTCCTGCATTCGTGGCAGTGTTCCAGGTAACCCATCATCTTTAGCGTTTTGTCTGCCAGCCGGGCCCCCTTCTTCACCTCCAGGTAGAGCCTGACATAGTGGTCCGTGACGTGGGCCAGGAGGGGATAGACGGCCTTATCGATCCTGGCCAGCTCCCTGGCCACCGTCCCCAAGAGGATCCTGGCTCCCATCTCCCGGTGGTAATCGGTCTTGACCGGGACGGCCTGATACTTCCTGATCCCGCTTTTGAGGTGAGCGCCGCAGAGGGGTGCGGTATCCGTGGCGGTTATGAAGAGGTACGAACCCGCCGATCGGGAGGCTGCTGCGAGGAAGGGTGCAGGCGACCCGAAGGGATCCAGATCTACGGCCTCGAAGCGTCTCTGGTGCATCAGGACGTTGGCGTTGGAGCAGCAGATCTCACAGTTGCTGAGAGAATTAAGTTTTATATTTTCTTCAATAAGAGAGCAGGCTCTGCGGCTCACATCGTTCAGGATTACTTTTTCCACATCGGTCTCTTTGGCTATCCTGAGCCCTCGCACACCACTGGCTGCAAGAGCGTCCAGATACTGAGTGATCTTCAGAACTCTGGTGACGGCCACCCCCACGTCCCGGTTGAGCACCATCCTGGGGTTGTAAAAGGCTCCTTCGGCGTTGAAGGAGATTGCACCCTCCCGTATCATGTGCTCGCCACCTGCAACCATCGTTGCTGGAAAACCTGACTGGGAGATGATGAGGTTACTTATATCCCTTCTCAACGAGGCCTTCGCTCCAGTAGTTGTCGCACCTGGGACAGTAATATATGGTCTCCACCACGATCTTCTCCCACTTATCCGAGTCAAGAGCCTTTCTCAGCTCCTTTTGTTCACACTCGTCCCCGCACTTTGGGCAGAAGGGCACAAACTCATCGAGCAATGCCAGATCGTTATCCACTTACCTTAGCCTCCTGGATAACAATAGAACGCCGTCCAAAAAAAGTTGTCGGTGAACCTCAGAAGGGCCAGACCCCGGCGACGAGAGACCCCAATAAGAACCCTACAACAGCACCGCCGTTGAGAAAGGGCAGACCTGCCTGAGGCTTATCTCTCGGCGTCAAAGAGAGGAGAACAAAACCCAGATAGGTGCCCAGCATCGCACCCAGGGCGGGGGTGTTCACCCCTATACCACCACCCAGGTCGTACCGGGGCGCGGCTAGGAACCAGTTGGCCGATATGACCAGCACCGTGGGGATTATGGCGTCGCCCAGGCCCAGGAAGTAGGCGCCTCGATCTTTGCCCCCCGCGTCCTTGCGGAAGCTGTAGCCCTGTCGCCAGGGGACGATGAAGAGGAGAGGAGACTTGATCTTCATCACCCCTTCTGCAAGAGATACCATGTGGTGGGTCTTGTAGACCGATATGGCGTCGTATACGGCCAGCACGGTCAGAAGTAAGATGGCGGGGAGGGGTGTCATGCTCAGACCGAATAGGGTGCTGACACCGGCACAAACCAGCAACCCCACAAGGTCTATCACGTACCATTCGGGATAGACGTGCAGAAGCAGCAAGATGACCAGGGATATGACCAGAGCAGGAAGAGGGGCCAAAAAGGCGACGAGGACGTAGAAGACGCTCATGGCTACGGCCATCAAGATCACCAGCTCTACGATCCAGCCCTTTTTCATCCTCATCGCCAGGAGTATGAAGAGGGTAAAAGCCAGGACCAGGATTATGTAGACGAAGGGGTTGGTGACGGACTCCGGGTCCTCGAATACCCGGACCTCTGTTGCGGAGAGGGGTGACATCAGGGCCAGCGCAAGGATCTGGACCGCCATCACCATCAGGGTTATCACCGCTATGGGCGCAGATCGTTTCAGGATACTGTAGGAGGGCATCGTCTCAGATCCGATCTAAGTGGTCAGTTGCCGGGTCCTTTTCGGCCAGCATCTCCAGATAGGACCTCCTGATGGACTCGGTCAGGCCCAGTTCGGCCATCAGCTCCTGAGCCTCTCTCTTCTGGACAGACCAGTCCTCGTCTCCGGAAAGTTCGATCTCCAGAAAGGTACCCAGCCCCTCTACATCATCCAGGCAGAGGACAGCCTCGCCCAGGGCATACTTTGTTCTCCGCTTCTTCACCGTTCCCGACCCGACGAACCCCAACGATTCCAGGATCTCCGTCAGGGCCTCAGGATCGTCTACCCGCACCGTGACCTCACGCCGGGACTTGGTATCTTCGTCCAGCTTGGGGCCCTTGTAGGTGAGACGGACGCCCTCTTCTTTTGTCCTTATCCTCAGCGCTTCGTCGGTCCGGGCGAAGTCCCGGAGAGGCGAGTTGAAGTAGAGGTCGAGATGGTTCTCCACTCCCAGCATCCTGCTCCCCAGCGCTGCGATCTTCTTTCTGATCTCGGGCGAGCACCGGGCCTTGATCTCGACCTCGATCATGATCCCGTCCTGACGAGGACCGTGGCCTCGCCCACCGGGATCATGTCTACCGCCTGACCGGCAGAGAGGGTCTCGGTCACGATGACCACCATCTTTGGTTCCAGCGCCAGGGTATCCTCGCCCACCGTCACCAGGATCTTACCCTCTTCTTGTTGTCTGGAGACCTCCCGGGGATTCATGGCACAGAGAGCCTCGATGACCTCTCTGCTCTTGTCCTTGAAGAGAGGGCCGATGAACTTCATCTGGGGCTTGACCTCCACCGCTCTCATCTCCACCTGTGGATCGCCCTTCTTCACCCCTATCGAAGAGTTGGTGGACCCCTCCAGATCGATGGTCTCCAGGTTCAGTGAGGTGTAGACTTCCACTCCGGCCAGAGGCGCGTTCAGGGCCATGCCGCGGTCAGACTTATACCGCCTAACCGCTGCTGACACCTCTTTTACCAGCTGGCCCGAAGGATGAGAGGGGTGCCCCAGGGGTTCTGGCCAGCTTGCTGTATGGACGCTGGTCCTGGTGAGGTTCTGGTGGATCTCTTCGGCTATGAAAGGAACGAAGGGGGCCAGGAGCCTGGCAAGGGTCTCTATGACCGTGTAGAGGGTGGCCCGAGCCGCATCTTTCTCGGGTCCGTCGGGCCCGTAGAGCCTGGCTTTGACCAGCTCGATGTAGTTGTCCGCCAGCATATCCCATGCGAAGACCCTGATCGCCCGGAAGGCCTCGTCGAACTGGAACCGGTCCATGGCGTCGGTTGTCTTCGCAACCAACTCGTCCAGCTCGCCCAGGAGCCACCTGTCGGCCTGGTGGGGTGGAGCGTCGGACCTCCTGGCATGGGGAGAGGCGAAACGGTACATGCTCCAGAGCTTCTGCAGGAACCTGCCACCGGATATGACGTCTTTCCACCGGAACATCACGTCGTTTCCGGGACTGCCTCCTATGGCGGCCCACTGCCTGAAAGCGTCTGCTCCGTACAGGGAGATCACCTCCTCGGGGGAGATGAAGTTGTTCAGGGACTTGCTCATCTTGTGTCCGTCCTCGCCCAGGACCATCCCGTTGACCAAGATGGAGTCCCAGGGCTTGACGCCCACCAGGGCCCGGGACCGGAGGATTGTGTAGAAGGCCCACGTCCTGATGATATCATGACCCTGGGGTCTGAGCTGGCAGGGGTACCGGGGCTGGTGGTGCTCGCTCAGCCATCCGGAGACGTTGAGGGCCGATATGGAGCTGTCCATCCAGGTATCCAAGACGTCGGTCTCCGGCTCGAACTCCGTCGAACCGCAGGGACAGGCAGCAAAGGGCGAGGTCTGGTTGGGGTCGAGGGGCAGCCACTCTTCTCTGGCCACCAGCGGTTTACCGCAGCTCTTGCAGTACCATACAGGTATGGGGGTGGCGAAGATTCTCTGCCGGGAGATGCACCAGTCCCACTCCATGGTTCCCGTCCAGTTCTTGAGCCTGATCTCCATATGCTCCGGGATCCACTCGATCTGGGCAGAGGTGTTGATTATATCGTCGGCATCGATCCTCACGAACCACTGCCTCTCGGAGAGGATCTCGATGGGGGTCTTGCACCTCCAGCAGAGACCCACGTTCTGGTCCAGGGGTTCCTGCTTGAAGATGATCTTCTCGGACGTCATGTCCTCTGTGATCTTCTCCTTGCACTCCTGGATGGAAAGGCCACTGTACTTCCCGGAGATCTCGGTCATCCTTCCTGCTCTGTCGATGGCCTGTCTCAGGGGCAGATTGTGTTCCACCCACCAGCGGACGTCCTGTTTGTCCCCGAAGGTGCAGATCATGACCACCCCGGTACCGAACTCTGGATCTACCTCTTCGTCCGCCAGGACCTCCACGTCGTAGTCGAATACGGGCACCTTGACCGAGGTTTTGATGTACTTCTGGTATCGTTCGTCCTCGGGATGGACCGCCACCGCCACGCAGGCCGAGAGCAGCTCCGGACGGGTGGTGGCTATCTCCAGGTCGCCCAGCGGGGATGCGAAACGCATGTAGTTCAGGGTGGTGGTCCGTGAATCGTACTCGACCTCGGCGAAGGCTATGGCGGTACCGCACCGGGGGCACCAGTTTACCGGATGATCCTCCCGGTAGATCATCCCTTTCTCGTACATCCGGACGAAAGAACGCTGGGTCCTGGAGTAGTAATCGGGATGCATGGTGATGTACTCGTTGGACCAGTCTGTGGAGAAGCCCAGCCTGCGCATGGTAGATCTCATCTTCTCGATATTCCCGGCGGTCAGCTCCTCGCAGAGACGCCTGAACTCCTCCCTGGAAACCTCGTTCTTGGTTATGTGGTAGATCTCCTCTACTTTAACCTCGGTGGGAAGGCCGTGACAGTCCCAGCCTTGAGGGAACATCACGTTGTAACCCCGCATCCGTTTGTATCTGGCCACGAAGTCGATGTAACACCAGTTGAGAGCGTTGCCGATGTGGAAGTTTCCCGTAGGGTAGGGAGGTGGCGTATCGATGATGTACTGGGGTTTGCCGGAGTTCCAGTCGAAGTAGTAGACGGATTCGTCCCAGCCGCCTGCCCACTTCTCTTCAACCTTATCGAAATCGTATTCCTTGGAGATCTCACTCATCGGGATGGCCTCTGTGATTATTTTTCATTGTGTTTTTTTTTATTGTATGTTGTATACAATGTATAACATTGTGTACTCGTAGAAAGGATCTGTAGGGGGGTGAAACCCACAACGTTAATAGGATTATCGGTAGATCTCGTATACCGATGGATCTCTTAATCTATCATGCAAATCAGTGCGACCCCAAGAGGTGCACCGGGAAGAAGCTCGCCCGTTTCGGGCTTGCCAGGTCTACCAAGAGGTGGAACCAGCTCCGAGGTTACCTGGTCCTGAGCCCTTTCTCCGAGAAGGCTCTTTCTCCGGCGGACCGGGGCAGGGGGAGGGGGCGGGGCCTCGCCGTCCTGGACTGTAGCTGGGCCCACGCGGAGGAGGTGTTCTCCCGGCTCCGTGCCAGGGAGAGGGCTCTGCCTTATCTTGTGGCGGCCAACCCGGTCAACTTCGGGAGGCCCTTCAAGCTGTCTACGGTGGAGGCCTTCGCCGCCGCCTTGGTGATACTGGGCGAGGAGGAGCAGTCCAGAGAGGTTTTGAGCAAGTTCTCATGGGGTTGTGTCTTTCTGGAGCTGAACAGAGAGCCTCTGGAGGAGTATGCTGCGGCGAAGGACAGCGCCGAGGTGGTGAAGATCCAGGGCGAGTATCTATCGTAACGATACTTTGGCCCCCGCCGGTGCAGAAACTCCCAGAACCCGAAATCTTTAAGTCCCGGCTGGACCCTTTTCGTCTGGGGAGGTTGATTCGTTTGAACCTGAAACGATTATGTTTATTATGCGTCTTAATAGGGGTTGTCTTGATGGCGGTCTCCTCTGCGGTGGAACCCGATGAGACCCAGACCGCGCCGAAGCCCGATTGGCTCAATCCTTATTACGCCGATAGGCCTGAATGGGACCCCTTCGGCCCGGGCCAAGAGGCCACCTACGCGCCCGATAGGCCAAGCTGGGATCCCTATGCGCCTCATGGAGGCGGTACACCCGGTCTCGTCTCTGCGAGCCCCACCGGTCTTGCTATCCGCGACAGTGTTCTCAGATACAACAAGCTCTATCTCCAGTCAGGCACCTCGCTCACCACCTCGGGAACCGTGAACCTCGGTGAGCCTTATACCCTCTGGCTTCACGTCGGCAACTGGGGCAGCTTCGTCCTCTACGACAGGGGCAGAGAGCTCCTTTCTCAGAACTTTATATATCCCGGCTGGTACAGGATCGACAGATACGCCGAGATCCTGGTATCTCACCAGTACGTCTTCAACGTCACCGGCCTGAGCAACGAGGTATCGGTTTCTATCAATCCTGCAGGTTACTCCACCACCTCCAGTCTGGTCGGCAGAGTGGTCGACCAATACGGGAGAGGCATACCCGGAGCCACGGTGCAGATATCAAGCGGCGAAGGTGGCTCTTTCGGCACCAACGCCAACAACCTTGGTTATTACGGGATGGACCTCCCATCAGGTATCTATTCTATGACCGCAGAGCTTAGCGGATATCGGTTTGACATGGCCACGGCCAGGGTATGGAGCGGGACGGTATCCGTGGCGGGGAAGATCGTGGGCTATCCTCTCTATGGGACCGATCCTTTCGCCGCCCGGATGGGGTGGCTGGAGGGAAAGGTGGTCGATAAGAACGGTATAGGCATATCTGGTGCGCGGGTCAGATCAGATGACGGGTCTTCTGTTGTCACAGACGCCTCGGGAGGATACATGATGACTCTCAATCCCGGCTGGCACACCATCAACGCCGAGGCAGAAGGTCTCCTCTTCCGATCGGCCAACGTCCATATCGTCTCGTCCCGGGTCACCCAGCTGGATATAACGGGCAGAGAGATACTCGTCCTGGGGGGAGGATATGGTCAACGCTAGTTCATCCCCCCCCCCCTGTTAAGTGTTGTCGGCAAAGCCGATATATACTAAAACCGGCCTATATCCCTCTTGATGAGGGCCTTAAGCTATCGAGTCTTGTTCAAAAAAGAGCCAGAAGGATGCTATAGCGTGATCGTGCCCGCCCTTCCCGGGTGCGTCACCTTCGGGGAGACGATGGATGAGGCGATCGAGATGGCAAAGGAGGCGATCGAAGCCTACGTCAAATCTCTCGTGGCCCGCGGCGAAGATGTCCCCACCGAAGAAGGGACCCTGGAATACACCCTGACGATCCAGGCCCATGCCTGAGCTGCCCGCCATCTCTGCTGAAAAATTGGCCAAGCTAACAAGCGACGTCTTCGGGTTTGGAGAAAGCCTTTTACTATTGAGAGAATTATAAGTCCAATAGCATGAAGACGAAGGAATTGATCCTCCGAGAGATCGAGGTGTTTCCCGAGCCTTATCTTAAGGAAGTACTTGACTTCATATGCTTTTTGAAGGATAAATGCTCCAAGGAGAGGCCGGGGGTCGAAACTGCCATCCTGAGCGAATCTGTCCTTGCCGAGGAATGGCTGACCCGGGAGGAGGACGAAGCTTGGGAAGATTTGTGAAGGGTGACGTGGTCGTAGTACCCCTACATTCCGCGGGTCACTCTACGACCTAGAGCATTTTTACTGATGCCGATTTTGACAAAAATCGATATGTTTTAAAGCCGCACCCACAATTTGATGAACCACATCCATCAGAATCAATTCGCGTTCATTCGCGTTCATTAGCGGTTTTACCCTCCGATATCCACGATTGTCATGGTGTCGTTGCTGAAGATGTCCACCAGCCGCCCGGTAGGGCCACAGGATCAGGTTCACGAACGCCTTTTCCTTCTCTTCGATGCGATGGCGCTGTATCTGCTCCCTGGTCGGTTCATCAACCGCCAATGAACGCGAATGAACGCCAATCTCATACCTGAAAAAAAATCATCCACGACTAATAACGCATGATCTCAGTAGCTAACATTTTTATGACAAGCGAGGCCGTCCTACAATTCCAGCAGAAAGTTTTCCATCTCACGGAGAATGGCATCTTCGCGTGCCCCCTACTTTCTGCCTCACGCGAAGGCGCGAAGGCGCGAAGTCCCTTTCGTCGAAGTGCATGCCATTGAAGTCAAAGGCAACAGACACTTGACGTTCCATCCACGCTCTTCAAGCATACGCGCAAGGACCGCCACATAGACCGATTCGAGTAATCCCGGCCCGAGATCCCGATGAAGGTGGAAAGCCGTATCCACCACGATGGAAGAGACTTTTTCCACATTCATCGACGAGTTCCCCACTTCGCGTCTTCGCGTCTTCGCGTGAGATCTTTCCCCCAACGATCTCATCGACGAGTTCCCTCCAAGTAACACCTCAAATTAATATGATTTTTTTCAATAAAAAAGTTTTCTCGACAGCCGGTGCACATAACCAAACCGTTAGGTGTGATACCGCATTACAAAATGTTAGCTACTGAGAACGCACGATATTACAACACACATAGGCCTATAATAAACTCGCCGCAGATTGTTGAGATTGTTTGGGGATTTTTAGCTATTATTAAACACCATTATGTCAATTATGGAGATTCCTGTTTTCGAGAGCTCTGGTGTGAAAAGTAAGTGTGCAACAAAAAACGTAACTACTCAGGTATGTTGATTGGTCTCCCGATTGCGATCCTGTGCTTTCTGGCAAGAAAAATAACCGCAGAGGGCGCAGAGGAACGCAGAGCATTTA
>Ga0209121_10005855_pt1 | contig 10978 bp, 10 predicted proteins | sample Cruoilmetagenom3_FD_187292 | JGI IMG/M metagenome (GOLD analysis project Ga0209121, IMG submission 187292) | Oil polluted marine microbial communities from Coal Oil Point, Santa Barbara, California, USA - Sample 3 (SPAdes) (version 2) | ecosystem: Environmental > Aquatic > Marine > Oil seeps ...
TGGACCGATCGCCATTGCCGCTATCTGCACCGGTTGCTCAGCCGCGAGGCGCTGCTTTATACCGAAATGGTGACCGCACCGGCGCTGGTGCGTGGGGGCGCGCTGCATTTGCTTGAGCATGGCCCCGAAGAGCACCCCGTGGCCTTGCAGCTGGGCGGCTCCGATCCGGTGGAGCTGGGCAAAGCGGCAAGGTTGGGGGCCGAGGCCGGGTATGATGAGATCAACCTCAACTGTGGGTGCCCGTCGGACCGGGTACAGTCGGGGACGTTCGGCGCGGTGCTGATGACCCAGCCGGACCTGGTGGCCGAGTGCGTGGCGGCAATGCGCGCGGCGGTGGCGGTTGAGGTCACCGTCAAATGCCGCATCGGTGTAGATGATCAGGAGCCGGAGCAGGTGCTGCCGGTGTTTCTGGAACATATCCGTGCGGCGGGCTGCGAACGGGTGACGATCCACGCGCGAAAAGCCTGGCTGAAGGGGCTGAGCCCGAAAGAGAACCGGGATATCCCGCCGCTGGATTACGATCTGGTGGTGGCGATGAAGCAGAGGTTCGCGGGGATGCATATATCGCTGAACGGCGGTGTTACTTCGCTGGATCAGGCGCTGGAATTGCTGGGTATGGGGCTGGACGGGGTGATGATCGGGCGGGCGGCCTATCATGCGCCTGCGGATATTCTTGCGCGCGCGGATGTGGATGTGTTTGGCACCGGGCGGGCGCGGCTGGCCGAGGACGTGGTGCAGGACATGCTGCCCTATATCGAGGCGCATCTGGCCGGGGGTGGCAGGCTGCATCAGGTCACACGGCATATGCTGGGGCTGTTTGCGGGCCGCCCAGGCGCGCGGGCCTGGCGGCGGGTTCTGTCGCAAGGGGCGCATGCCAAAGGTGCCGGCACGGCGCTGGTGCTTGAGGCGCTGGGGCAGGTACAGCCTCTGGAAGCGGTTTGAAGGCCGGTGTAGGTAACGTCCTGAAAGTTGGGGGGATGGATATGCCGGATACGATGTTGCTGGTGCAGATGCTGGTCTTGCTTGTGGTGATCGGCGGCTTTGCCGGGGTGCTGGCCGGGCTGCTTGGGGTTGGCGGCGGCATCGTTCTGGTGCCGGCGTTTTTCTATGCGTTCCAGACGCTTGGCTATGGCGGGCCGCAGCTGATGCAGATGTGTCTGGCGACCTCGTTGGCGACGATCATCGTCACCTCGCTGCGCTCGGTTTCGTCCCACAACAAACAGGGTGCAGTAAGTTGGGAAATCCTGCGCGGCTGGGGGCCGGGGATTGCTTTGGGGGCGTTGGTGGGCGTTCTGGTGGCGGCCTCGCTACGCTCGGCGACGTTGCAGGTTGTATTTGGCACCGTGGGGATTGTGATTGGCATTTATCTGGGGCTGGGGCGGGCTGAATGGCGGCTGGGCGAGGCAATGCCCAAGGGTTTGCGGCGGGTGCTGGTGTCGCCGGTGATCGGCTTCATGTCGGTGCTGATGGGGATCGGCGGCGGCAGCTTTGGCGTGCCGCTGATGACGCTTTACGGCACGCCCATTCACCGGGCCGTGGCCACGGCGGCCGGGTTCGGAGTTATCATCGCGGTGCCATCGGTTCTGGGGTTTTTATTCCTGCCAATTGATCCGGCATACCGCCCGCCCCTGACTATCGGCGCGGTCAATCTGGTGGCGTTCGGGGTGGTTATTGCCATGACGCTGATCACCGCGCCCGTCGGGGTCAGGATCGCCCACGCGATGGACCCCAAGCCGTTAAGGCGGGTGTTCGGGGTATTCCTGACGCTGGTGGCGCTGAACATGCTGCGCAAGGCGATGGGCTGGTAGAGGCCCCTGTGCGGCCGCCGGTTGGTGTTGCGCGGGTGGGGCGCTGGCAGGATCCATGATAGGCTGAGGCGCAGACATTGATGAAAGGGCATTGCGATGATGGAAATTATCAATACTGGCGAAGGAAATCAGCTTGAGGTGCGTCTCTCGGGGCAGGTCACACAAGATGACTACGACAGCGTTCTGATCCCGGCGATTGAAGACAGGCTGAAGGACAATGACAGGGTCAGGGTTCTGGTTGTCATCGGCGATGAGTTTACCGGATATGATGTCAGTGCGCTTTGGGCCGACAGCAAGCTGGGCCTGACCTATTGGAACGGGTTTGACCGTCTGGCGGTGGCGACGGACAAGGGCTGGATTGCCACGGCGGTGCGGGCCTTTGCGCCGTTATTGCCTTGCCCGGTGCAGGTGGTCCCGCTGAGTGAGGCCGGCGCGGCGCGCCGTTGGCTGCATGAATCTCTGGGCGCGGTGCATATACGCGATCTGGGCGGGCCGTCGTTGCAAATTCAGCTGATGGGGCGGCCCGATGCGGACGACTTCACCGGGGTCTCGGGGGATCTGGACGCGCGGTTGCGTGCGCGCGAGGGGTTTCGTTTGTTGCTTGATCTGCGGGCGTTTGAGGGCTGGCAGGGGTTGTCGGCGATTGCCGGACATTTCACTCTGGCCCGTGAACACGCCGCCTTGGCGCAACGGGTGGCGGTTGTGGGAGAGCATGGCTGGCAAAAGCTGGGTCAGCGAGTTGCCGGGCGGTTCCTGAATGCCGAAACGCGGTATTTCCCCGGTGAAGATTTTGACACGGCCAGGGCGTGGCTGACTGGCTGACGGGGCGCTTGCCGGGGCGGCGGATTTGAGTATTTACAACGAGAAGAAGGGCAGGGAAGAAGGGCAGGGGTTGCGCAGTTTCCGGTTGGATTCTTGCCGGTTTCAGGGCTTCAGCCGTGCCGTCCGCCCGCCGCGGCGTTTGCTAAGGCGCGGCGCGCGCGCGGCGAGGGATTGGGTGATTTCGGCGCGTTCCCGGGCTGTCATTTTCGACCAGCGGGTGATTTCGTCGATGGTTCGAAAACAGCCGGTGCAGAGGCCTTCGCCCGGGTGAATCACGCAGACATTATTGCAGGGCGAGTCGACTTCGGCGCGTTTCCAGACTTTTTCGCTCATGACAGGTTCTCCGATTGCAGATGGCGCATCCGGTCCAGCGCCCCTTGCAGGATATAGCCCGCCGCCACGTGATCAATCACCTCGCCGCGACGTTTGCGGGAGGTATCGGCCTCGAGCAGGGCTTTCTCTGCTGCCACGGTGCTTAGGCGTTCGTCCCAGAAACCGATCGGAAGTTCGGTGAGGCGTGAAAGATTGCGGGCAAAGGCGCGGGTCGACTGGCAACGCGGCCCTTGCGAACCGTCCATGTTGAACGGCAGGCCCAGGATGATGCCGCCGATGCGGCGCTTGTCGATGATTGCCAGCAGATGTTCTGCGTCCAAGGTGAATTTGCGCCGTCTTATGGTCTCCAGCGGGCTGGCGATGGTGCAATAAATGTCGGATACGGCCACGCCGATGGTCTTGTCGCCCAGATCAAGCCCGACCAGCGCCCGCATGGACGGGCAGGCGGCGGTAAATTCCTGGATATCGTCGTAGATCACTGGCTGAGACCCGCCTGATTTGCGGCCTGGGCTATCTGGCTAAGCGCGGTTTCATCACTGGCGAAAAGCGCCCTGGCCTCGTCATAGATGGATTGCGCGCGCTCCGTCTCGCCGAGAATGCCCAAAGCGGCGATCAGACGGGCCCATTCGGCGGGGCTGCCGCCTTCACTGGCCAGCCGTTCGGACAGACGTTCGACCATTGAGCGGATCATCTCCTGGCGGTCTTGCGCGCTCATGTCGCGCGCCGCCGCGACATCTGCGGCGGATGGCCCGGTAGATGGTCCGGCGGGTGTATCGGCAGATGGACTGGCAGAAGGACTGGAAGCGGGCGGCGCGGCCGCAACGGTGTATTCCACCCCGGCGAGCCAGGCCATTTCCCCGATCTGGCCGCGGATCGGCACCAGCCATGGCGCGTCGGGTGGTCCCTGACGCAGGGTGTCTTCCCAGATGCGGAAGGCAAGATCCGGCCGCCCGGTCTGGGCCAGCATCATGCCCCAGTAATAGCGCGACGGCCCGCTGCGCGGATCAAGTTCAAGGGCTTTGCGCAGCGCGGTTTCCGCTTCGGGCGAGACATAGCCAGCCGCCGCGACGATCAGCAACTCGCCATATTCCGAGTATTGCCTGGACGTGACCGTATCGCCCATCAGCCGGATAACACTGGCCTGTGCCTTGTGTGCGGCGACAAAATTCCCGCTTTGCGCTTCGTGGCGTGCCAGCAGCACCTGCCCTTGCAGATCGTCCGGCCGCTCCGCCACCTTGTTGCGCAGTTCGTCAACCAGCGCCTTGTAGCTGTCATCCAGCTCGACCGCAGGTGCCGGCGGCATTTCGGTTTCGGCCTGGTGCTGAGAGGGGCGGTTTTCGCGGGCCTCCCGGGCCATCTCGATACGCTGCTCCAGCCCCAGATCACCGTATCCCGGTGCCCCCAGAACGCGATAAAGCGTCACCGACCCGCCAACCACCAGCACCACCAGCGCCACGGCCATGATCCGCGCCGGCGTGACCGGCCCGTCCGGGCGGACCTGCGCGGCGCTGGCCTTTTGCACCCGCGCATCGGCGGCCAGTATCCGGCGCGACACTTCGATGCGGACCCGTTCGGCATCGCCTTCGCCAATCACGCCGCGCGCCAGATCGTGGTCGATATCGCGCAATTGGTCGCGATAGACCTGCAAATCACAGGCAGCGCCCGAGTCTCCGGTATCTTCCTGCGCGCGCGTGCGCATCAATGTCAGGATCAGAAGGCCCGACACCATCAGCGCCAATGCGAACGTAACGATCCAGAATTCCATCATGACCCAGCCTTGTTGCGGTTTACACCTGACTTAGCCCCGTCGGTCTTGGGAAAAAAGGGACAAAGCCGCGCATTTCACCGCTTTGCGCATTTGTGAACCAAAATATGCGCCACAATTTGCCCGCGCCGGGTGGGATTGGGGGTGAAATGCAATTCAGGGCACACACGAAACGCCTTTTGCCCTCAACTGGCCGGGAAATGGCGCACATGTCGCAAATTGCGTGGGAAATGCCGCCGCTGATACGCAATTTTTTCACCAAAGCGCGATCAGCTTGGTTATCTTTGTAGGATCTCGAATCTTGCCCCGAACTCTGCCCCGAACTCTGCCCCGAGGCCACCGATGAAACGCTATTCCGTCTTTGCAATTGCCCGCGAAGCCCTGCGCCACCACACCGGCTGGCAACGCGCCTGGCGTTCGCCAGAACCAAAGCGCCGCTATGATGTGATCATTGTCGGGGCTGGCGGGCATGGTCTGGCCACAGCGTATTACCTTGGTAAAAACTTTGGCATCACCAATGTTGCGGTGATCGAAAAGGGCTGGCTGGGCGGCGGCAATACCGGGCGCAATACGACGATCATCCGCTCCAACTATCTTCAGGATCCATCGGCGGCGATCTATGAAAAGGCCCGCGCGCTGTATGAAACCCTGTCGCAGGATCTGAACTATAACGTCATGTTCAGCCCGCGTGGCGTTATGATGCTGGCCCAGACCCACCACGAGGTGCGCGGTTATCAGCGCACCGCCCACGCCAACGCCCTGCAAGGCATAGCCACCGAATACATCTCACCGCTCAGGGTTAAGGAACTGGTGCCGATCATCAACATCGACGGGCCGCGATACCCGGTGCTGGGGGCGTTGTGGCAGGCGCGTGGCGGTACGGCGCGCCACGATGCGGTGGCCTGGGGCTATGCGCGGGCCTGTTCCGATATGGGCATCGACATCATCCAGCAATGCGAAGTGACTGGCGTGCGCCGCGAGAATGGCCGCGTCACCGGCGTTGCCACCACCAAGGGCGCGATCGACTGTAACAAGCTGGGGCTGGTTGTGGCGGGCCATTCCGGCGTGCTGGCCGATATGGCCGGGTTCCGCCTGCCAATTGAATCGGTGGCGCTTCAGGCGCTGGTCAGTGAACCGATCAAACCCTGCCTCGACGTGGTGGTGATGGCCAACACGGTGCATGGTTACATGTCGCAATCGGACAAGGGCGAAATGGTTATCGGCGGCGGCGCGGACGGCTACAACAACTATACCCAGCGCGGATCGTTCCACCATATCGAGGAAACCGTGCGCGCCCTGGTCGAGACCTTCCCGATGATCTCGCGCCTGAAAATGCTGCGCCAGTGGGGCGGCATCGTCGACATGACCGGCGACCGCTCGCCGATCCTGTCCAAAACGCCGCTGGATGGCTGTTTCATCAACGCCGGCTGGGGCACCGGCGGGTTCAAGTCAATCCCCGGCTCGGGCTGGGGGTTCGCGGAACTGATGGCCACGGGAGAGTCGCCGCTGACGCAGGCGTTCTCGCTGGACCGGTTCAGCGAGGGGCGGTTCATTGATGAAAGCGTGGCGGCGGGGGTGGCTCACTGATGCGGCCAATCTTCCATATCTTCTCCGAAACTAAAAAGCTCTTCTTCGATTTCGCCTCTTTCACTGCGAATCTCACTATGCGAGCGATGCGCTTCTCGAAAAGACGTTTCGGCGTCAATCTCTGCCGACTTAAGTTGGGTCAATATCCTTTCACAGTTCTTTCTCCGGTCTACGGCTCTATTCCAGCGAGCTTCGCGTTCAGAGCTTTCTCGCGCTTTACGCTTTTCAATTTCGATGGTTCGATGGAACTCGTGCAGAAGATGGTTTTTGTAGTTGCTCGCCATTTGACACCTCAAATTGAAAGAATATGCGATTCGCCCACAACCTACGCTTTGAAACCGACGTGGGGCAAATTGTATGTTTCTGTGGAGAGCCTGTGCATATTCAGCGGGCACAACATATTGCGATCATTCACTGGTTTTTGTCAATATATTGGGGGAATTGTTAGTGTCTTGTTGCGGGAGCGTCCGCGTGGCGAAACCAGTTGTTTGCAGTTTGTTCCCTCACTTATCCCCGTTGAAACCCTGGGAAATGAAAAACCGTCATTTGGAAAGGTAACTAATGCCCTACTCTGACCAAATGGCCGACCAAATGCGCGCCGATCTCGGCCTGCTGCCCGGCCTCAGCGAAAAGAAAATGTTCGGCGGCCTCTGCTTCTTGGCTCACGGCCACATGGTCTGCGGCGTCCACAAGGGCGGGGCCATGTACCGCCCCGGCAAACCGCGCGAGGCCGAAGCCTTGGCGCTGGGTGCCGGCCCGCTCGCCTTCACCGGTCGCCGCATGGGCGGCATGGTCGAACTGGACGAGGGCACCTTCACCGACGACGCCATCCGCGCCAAACTGACCGAACTGTCGCTGACCAACGCCGCCTGCCTGCCACCAAAGGACTAAACCTGATGCGTGCGCCATTCACAGCCAACCCCGGCAAGAATCCCGCCAAACCGGCTGAAACTGGCCGGGCGGCCCCGGTGCATCCGGCCAGCCTCCGCCGAGAATCGCCGGGTTTTCCCACCACTATTGCTGCAATTTCCAACTCAGGCATCCTGTGGTCCTGCTCTCAGGAGGACCAAAAATGGCAGATTTCACCAACGTTCAGAAACGTAGCAGCCAGGGCTGGATCATCGGCGGGGTCGTCGTTGTCCTTGTGCTGCTTCTTTCGGTGTTCACGCGCGGCACAGACCCGACCATCAGCGATCCAACGGCGGCACAATCCGAAGCCGTCCCAGCGACCGAACCGGCGGCCGTCGCCACTCCGGCCCCAGCCCCGGACCCGGACCCGGCCCCAGCCGCATCTGAATAAAACCCATCCTCAACACGCAACTTCAGGCGGGCGTCTCTTGATGCCCGCCTTTCGTATGCCCGCGCCAAACCGGACATAGCCCATGCTGATCCTGCACTGCCCCTATTGCGACATTGACGCGGACGAAACCGAACTCGCCCCCGGCGGCGAGGCGCACCTGAAACGCCACGGCCCCGGCTCCTCGGACAACGACTTCCGGTCCTATCTGTTCAGCCGTGAAAACCCGCGCGGCGTGCATTTCGAACGCTGGCGTCATGCAATGGGCTGCGGCAAGTGGTTCCATGCCGCCCGTGCCACCGACACGCTCGAAGTCTTTGGAACCTACCCGGCCCAGACCACGGAACCGCCAGGGGACATCCTTGATATCATCCGCCAGAAGCGCCCGGGCTGGCATTGGAAAGACCTGTCCTGATGCTTCTTCTCGTTACAAATACTCAAAATCCCCGCTTCGCCACCGCCGAAAGGCCCGCCTCATGAGCACCCGCATCGCCAGTCATGGCCGTTTGATCGACCGCACCAAACCAGTGGAATTCCTGTTCAACGGCAAGCCGCTGCGTGGTTTTTCCGGCGACACCCTGGCCTCGGCGCTGCTGGCAAATGACCAGATGTTGATGGGCCGTTCGTTCAAATACCACCGCCCGCGCGGGGTGGTTGCCTCGGGTGCGGAAGAACCCAATGCGCTGATGGGTCTGGGTGCCGGCAGCCGGTTTGAACCCAACCAGCGCGCCACCACAACCGAACTTTTTGCCGGACTCGAGGCGTGTTCGCAAAACCACTGGCCCAGCCTGGAACACGACATCGGTGCGCTTAACGCCCATCTCTCGCGGTTCCTGCCGGCGGGGTTCTATTACAAGATGTTCATGTATCCCCGTTCCTTCTGGAAACATGTGTACGAACCCGTCATCCGCAAATCTGCCGGTCTGGGCCAGGCCCCTACAACCAGCGATGCCGACACATATGAACATTTCCACGCCTTCACCGACGTGCTGGTGATTGGCGGCGGCATGGCCGGGTTGCAGGCGGCCCTGGCTGCGGCACATTCAGGCGCAAAAGTTCTGCTGCTGGAACAGACCGCCCACTGGGGCGGACGCGCGCCGGTCGATGGTGGGCTGGTCGGTGATACCCCCGTGGACGCCTTTGTTGACAGAATGGTTTCTGACCTGAAATCAATGCCTAACGTGACGATGCTCAGCCGGTGCATGGGGGCGGGTATCTATGATCACGGCTACGCCCTTGGCTATCAGCGCCTCACCGATCACACGCCGCGCGCCGGTGGTCCGCGCCACCGCCTTTGGCGGATCCGGGCGCGTCAGATCGTGACGGCGACCGGCGCAATCGAGCGCCCCCTCAGCTTTGCCGGCAATGATGTGCCCGGCGTGATGCTGGCTTCGGCCATGCGCGACTACCTGGTCAATTACGGCGTTTCGCCGGGGCAGCGGGTGATCATCGCCACCAATAATGACGACGCTTATCGCACCGCCATCTGCCTGCACCAGGCCGGTGCCGACGTGCTGCGTATCCTCGATGCGCGCGCCTCCGGCGGCGGTGCCCTGATGCAAGAGGCGCGCAGCCTTGGCATCCGTATTGATCCGGGCCGTGCCATTGCCAAAGTGTCAGGTGGCAAACGGGTCCGCAAGGTGCAGATCTGCGCCCAGGAGGGCAGCGGCGGTGCGCTGGAGGAACTGGCCTGCGACGCCGTTGCCATGTCGGGCGGCTGGTCTGCGGTGGTGCATCTGTGGTCGCATTGCGGTGGCAAGCTGATCTGGGACAAGGCGCGCGCGCAGTTCCGCCCCGACCCAACCCGTCCGCCCACCGGCGCAGATGGTGCGGGCTTTGTCACCGCCGCCGGCAGCGCCAATGGATATTCCGACCTCGCCGGAGTTCTGAGCGATGCCGACGCTGCGGGCAAAGCCGCCGCAATTTCCGCTGGATACAAGCCGAAGAGATCAACTGCGCCGCAAGGCGAGGCGCGCGATGAGGCCCCGCCCGAGCCGGTCTGGATGATGCCGCGCGCGGCGCATATCGGGCTGCGCGCAAAATCCTGGCTCGATTTCCAGAACGACGTGAAGGTGTCGGATGTGCAACTGGCCGCGCGCGAGGGCTATGAAAGCGTTGAGCATACCAAACGATATACCACGCTGGGCATGGCGACGGATCAGGGGAAACTAAGCAATATCAACGGCCTTGCAACGCTTGCTCATGAACTGAACGCAGATATTTCCGCTGTCGGCACCACCACCTTCCGCCCGCCCTATACGCCGATCTCCATGGGGGCGATTGCCGGCGAGGCGCGGGGTGATATTTTTCAGCCTGTCCGCCGGACCCCGATGCACGAGTGGCACGAGGACAACGGCGCGATCTGGGAACCGGTCGGCCAGTGGCGGCGTCCCTATGCCTATGTACGCGCCGGTGAAACCACCGGTGACGCGGTTCTGCGCGAGGTGAACAACACCCGCCAACACCTTGGTTTGCTTGACGCTTCCACTTTGGGAAAACTGCTGGTCAAGGGGCCGGATGCCGGCAGGTTCCTTGATATGATCTACACAAACATGATGTCCTCCCTGAAGCCGGGCCGCTGCCGTTACGGGCTGATGTGCAGCGAAAACGGCTTTTTGATCGACGACGGCGTTGTGGCGCGGCTGGACGATGACACCTTCCTTTGCCACACCACCACCGGCGGGGCCGAGCGGATCCATGCACATATGGAGGAATGGCTGCAAACCGAATGGTGGGACTGGCAGGTGCATGTGGCCAACCTGACCGAGCAATACGCGCAGATCGCCGTGGTCGGCCCCAACGCCCGCAAGCTGTTGCAACGCCTTGGCGGCATGGATGTCTCGGGCGAGGCTCTGGCGTTTATGGCCTGGGCGGATGGCGAAATTGGCGGGGTCAAGGCGCGTGTGTTCCGCATTTCCTTTTCCGGCGAACTCAGCTTTGAAATCGCCGTTTCCGCCTCTCAGGGCCGTGCGTTCTGGGATATGCTGATGCAGGCGGGGCATGAATTTGGTGCCATGCCCTACGGCACCGAGGCGCTGCATGTCATGCGCGCCGAAAAGGGGTTCATCATGATCGGTGATGAAACCGACGGCACGGTGATCCCGCAGGATCTGGGGCTGAACTGGGCGATTTCGAAGAAGAAAACCGATTATCTGGGCAAACGCGCACAGGCGCGCACCGCCATGAGCGACCCGGATCGCTGGCAGTTGGTGGGGCTTGAGACCACTGATGGCGCGACCCTGCCGGACGGGGCCTATGCTACCGGCGAGGGGGTCAACGCCAATGGCCAGCGCGTCACGCAGGGGCGTGTCACCTCGACCTATCATTCGCCGACCCTGAACAAGGGCATTGCCATGGGGCTGGTGC
>Ga0209121_10005856_pt1 | contig 10977 bp, 12 predicted proteins | sample Cruoilmetagenom3_FD_187292 | JGI IMG/M metagenome (GOLD analysis project Ga0209121, IMG submission 187292) | Oil polluted marine microbial communities from Coal Oil Point, Santa Barbara, California, USA - Sample 3 (SPAdes) (version 2) | ecosystem: Environmental > Aquatic > Marine > Oil seeps ...
TGCTCAGGTACTGCGCGGCAGTCTCTGCCTGCCGGCGCCACGCGGTCACCCGGAACCACACCGTCTCCTCACCTTTGGATCCGTCCTGGTTAGTCCATTTTCGATTAGTGGCCACATTGAGGTTTGTCACAGGCGTGCCATCGGCAGTGTAACGCATCTCCGGATCACGACCCAGATTCCCGACAATGATCACTTTTTGGTATGACATAGCGACTGACTCCTTTCAAGAGCGGCTTACAGGGCTGCAGCGGCTTGAGATATTATACATATTTTACTCCAGACGGCGCTAGAACGCAAACCAAGCGGCAGGAGTTGAGGGAGCTGCTCGGATCGCCTATCTGGATAGCCCAGACAGGAGGCGGCCTAACTGCTCCGGGGTATCGGCAGACATCGGCAACACGCGTGCACCCGGGTAATGGGTGTCGAAGAATGCCGGCACGTCCCCACTCCAGCTGTGGGGATTGATCACAATGACGCAGCGGTCATCGAGATCCCCTATGCCGGCATCATCGGCGCTCCCACCAATCGTGAAGCGGTGAGTGTCCCACGTCGCCCGGACCGCAGCCAGCGCCCACGCTTTGTCAGCGTCCGGCGGCAACAGCACGTAGGTGCGCCGGTAGGGCTCACGCGGCAGACCTGAAGTCCGGCAGAAAAAAGCCGCCGGAGAGGGGTTCGGCATCGACGGCAGCGTCACCAGCACCGCCACCAGCTCTTGCGGGGTCTTCGCAGTCATAGAGATAATGAGTATATCGGGGTAGTGCGTCTCAAAGAATGCGACCAGATCTGCGTCCCACCGATCAAGGTTAACCACAACCACACGGCGCAGCTCCAACGCTCCGATACCAGCATCGTCAGCACTGCCCCCGAGTGTAAACCGGTGGTCATCCCAGCACGCCTCCACCACCGCCTCAGCCCAGCAAGTATCGGCGTCAGGCGGTAACAAGACATAGGTCCTTGCATACGGTTCTCTTGGCCACCCCCTCGGCGAGCTATCTAGATAGGGGCGTGCGTTAAGCGCATCGCAGACTTGAGGTAGGACCACACCGCTCACACGCATCCCCAGATGCAGATGAGGTCCCGCGCAAGCACCGGTCGAGCCCGCCCAGCCAAGCTGATCTCCCCGACCGACTAACGTACCGGTGGTGACCTCAATGATCGAGAGATGCGCATACAGCAAGGTGATTTCCTCGCCACGGGGACCATAACTGCGCACCCGCACGTGATGGCCATAGCCCACTTCATCCAAAGCCACCTGGGTGACCGTGCCCGCCATCGCTGCTGTAATCGGTGACGTCTCCGGCGAGGTGACATCAACTGCGAGATCTACGCCATTATGACCACCGGTCATCCCTGAGGAATCGAAATACCCGCATTGGTTAGCACCAAATGCCTGCGTGTAGCGGTGGACCTCAGTCGGCCAGGCAAACCAGACCTGCCTGGGATCCGGCAGCTGTGGCCGGTCGGCGAGCGCTGAGAGCATGGCGGTCGGCGTCCCCTCCGGCTTGAGCCACGCCAGTGGACTATACCGAGGATCGCTCGACCGGAGCAGAAAACCTGACGTGCCCAAGATGCGGTCATATTGCGCCATCAGAGTCGTGAACTCGGCATATTGACGCCCACGCACATCGGCAGCAAGCTCTGGGTTGACGTTCGCGAACTCCGTTATGATAAAGTTCTGCGTCTCAAAAGCTTCCAGATAGTCGCGAAGGCAGCCCATCGCACCGTCAAGTGCCCGCATCTCCTCCAGCGCGCGCCAATAGACGTGCAACGCGACCCAATCAGCCAGCTCTACTGCGGGTCGGCACTGGCTCAAGAACGTCGGTGCATCGATCGGCGCCGAGGGGGTAGGTCGATGCACGCCTGTAGGCGCGAGCCCAGGGAACCCCAAGCGCAGGTCTTCGCCAAATCGCGCGCGCAGACGCAGCAGCACCTCCTCGAACCAAATGCCGAAGGCGGCCCCATCCTGCCAGGAGACACCTGCACCACGGTCTGGCCGATTGGGCTCATCGTGGATTTCGATGTCGCGGACCCCGGTCGCCAGGAAGGCTTCCAAGTCGGATGAGAAATGCTCGACGAAGGCTTCGGGGGAGAGTGGACTCTGAGCCACCCGAGGACTCAGCAATTGAAGCACAACGAGAGAGGCGCCGGCATCGCGCCACTTGGCCACATCCACGGTGAGATTGACGAGACTACGCAGACGGATCAGGCTCAGACCACACTCAGCGAATGCAGCCAGATCCAAGCGGCGCGCGGGGCCCACGCCCGCCAACACCCCCGTGACACTACCTGTGTCACTCAAGGGGCTGAGCCTTCAATGAAGCAGATCAACCCATCCGCAATTCCTCGCGCCACCACATCGGATCGCTCCGTGAGCAACTCCCGGTCGTCCAACATGAAGCCGGCCTCAATGATCGCCGCTGGGGTGTTGGGATCGATCTCGTAGTAGGCATGGTAGCGCGTCATATCATACGTGATGGTATAGGCGTCAAATCGAAGCCCTGTTGCCTCAGCGTACTTCGTACTGACGCAATCGACCAGACGATCTTCCGAACCGGGGATATAGCTCGATTCCGCACGCGCCATCTTGAAGCCGGACTTACCAGGAACGCCACACGAATCAGCGTGGATGGAGAGCAACGCATCAGCCAGGAATTGATTCAGCCGTACATCGAACTCCTCCAGCAACAGGACATCCCAGCCGCGAGCGGAGAGGAGCGCGACAACTTGCTGTGCCACATTCAGGTTGATATCAACCTCCATCAGCCCATCTTCACAGATAGCACCGCTGTCACTGCCATAGTGTCCGGCAATGATACCGATGCGGGGGACGTGAGGGGTCGGCGTGACCAGCGGCTCTGGGGGCAGGGGCGTCGCTGTCGGCACGGGCGTGTTCAAGAAGATGGTGATCGGTCCCTGGACCTGGGTCAACTCGCCACCCTCATCGGTGGCGACGGCGACAATAGGAAGAAGTCCGGTAGGTACCGCGAACGCGGCAAGGAACGCGATGACAACCAGAGATCGAACCATCCATGCAACTGCCCAGGGATCTGAGTCTTGTTTTCTCTTCATGCGTTCCGGCCCCATTCACGTCAAACAAACAACCTATCTCATGCGACGCTTCTACTCATCCTTAGGGTTGATCCTATCCCAGTCATCGCGGTAAGTGAGAAGATCACTCAAGAAACGGTTGAGCCTGTTTGTCTCATCCAGCATCCGATCGTGTTGCGCGTCCTCAAATGCGTCTGCATAGCCATTGTAGTCAAGCCCGGCAAGTGCGCCATCGTCAGGAGTCTGGATGAGTGGATCTTGTTGCGCACTGACCAGCGCACCGGCAGATCGAGATCCCCGAGCAGCTCGACCAAGTCCTGATTCACAACAGAGCTAACGCTGCTCACGGCAGCGCCGCCATCCATCCCGGCAGCCTCGATATCGACTTCCTTGTAGATCTTCAGATGCCGCCCCACGATAGCCCTGTCAGGATCCCCAAACCCCCAGAAATCCAGCGAATACGCCCAGTAAGAAGATGACAAGTCCACCATGATCAGCGCCCAGGTGCGCCAAGATCCCAACCAGCCGTGGAGAAACAACAAAGGCCTCCCCCGACCGAGGGCCTCGTAGTGTAGAAGGCTGCTCTTGAAGATTATCCCGCTCAGAGACTGGAAGCCATCACAGCAGAAACTATGCTTGGCTCAATTCCTCAAGGAGCTGTTTGACCTGTATTGTCAGATCGTCCGGCGCAAAAGGCTTCAAGATGTACTTGACCGCGCCAGCGCCCAATCCCTCCTGAATCTCGCTCTCTTGCGCCTTCGCGGACAGGAAAACGGCCGGAGTATTCTGGGTTTCGGGCATCTGTTTGAGCGCTTCACACGCCTGGTAGCCGGTCATGAGCGGCATACGCACATCCATAAGAATCAGATCAGGATGCTCCCGCGCGGCCAACTGCACGGCCTCAGCCCCATTTGACGCTGATACTACCTCAAAGCCCGCAAATTGGAGGGTAAAAGCAATCAACTCGCGGATGTCGCGCTCATCTTCAGCGACCAGGATCTTGACCATGTGCGGGCTCCCTATCAACGCCATACCTACCAGCCAGAACAAGAATGCCGACCACCAATGCCTCGACAGATGATGACTCGAATGCAGGGTTCACTTTGCCGAAGTCCCATACTCGCTGAGGATGATCCCCCCCGAAGCAGAGGGCGATTGATCGCTGCCAAAAGCTGGGCCACATCCAGGAGTTTGCTCAGGAAGTCCAAAGCCCCCAGCGTACAGCCACTCTCCATATCTGGGACCACTGAGACAACAACAGGAACATCCGCCCTCTCTGGATCGCGCTTGAGCCGCTATAGTACCTCAAATCCATCCAGGTCCGGCAGACGGATATCGAGGGAGGTGAAATCGAGCAGCTTCTGTCGGGCCATCCGCAGCGCTTCCTCACCCAAAGCGGCGTTCACCACATAGAACTCTTCGGATGCCGGCGCCACCAGCAGCATCTTGGCGATCTCCCGGTCATCCTCAATCACCCGTATCGTGGGCACAGAGATCACCCCCAAGGGCCCCGGCGGTTCACCGTCATCCTGCTAGGCGAGCTGCTTCTGGGGTTCCTTGCCAATGCGGATCGTACACACAGGATCCCCGCAAGCAATACAACTCGTCTCCTCAACCAAGAAGCGGTTGCCTCGGGTCACCCAGAAGAGCGTTTCCTCCAGCAGGCCAACCGGGAAGGCGCAGATGGGCACATCCGCCCTCAGCCCCTCGCAGAAACCACATCTCTCCAGCACAACGAAGTAACTATCGCGGCCCTCGCCAAGCACAACTCTCTGTCCGGAGTAGCGGTTGGAGATCTCTGCCACAACCTCAATACCGATCCTCATACGCAGCTTGAGCGGCAGAATCCGGAAAGCAACGTCCGCCAGGCCGACAATAGTGCCAAAGCCCTCAATCCAGTACTTGAAACTGGCCTGCCCTGCCTGTCTTGCGAGACGTCGGCCGCCGCTTACACCGTAGATGCTCTCAATTGCCTCAAACAGCCTACCAACTTCGACATACGTGAGCCCCGGCTCGAAGTCCGCAGGCGGCAGGTCCTTGATCAGCTCAGGCAGCCGTGCGGTGACGAGAACTGCCTGGGTGCCATGCTCACCGATGACATCCTGAACCGCACGTAATAGAATACGCGACATCCTATTGGGAAACGCGTTGCCCTGATGGGCGTGGTAGTCACTCACTGTCGATCAGGCATCAGAGCTTAGTTGAAGAATTCAACAGACCCAGGATCCTATAGAACAACCCGGCGAACGATTGGCGGCCCGACAACTTTAGCTGCAACGCCGGATCGGAAACCTGGATGGGAGATCCAACTGCAGCCACTTTGCTCACACCCCCCGGATGCGTGAGCATTAACGAGAGCGAAACGGTGCCGCCCACAAACTGCGCGACCATCGCCGCACGCCCACCCACCGTGGGCCGTTATCCAAGGACCTTACCTTCATCCATAAGCTCTAGAATAGAGTAGAGCAACTCCAACAAGACTTCCTTGACCGATTCCCTGTCGCTGGCCACACATGGCACAACTTTGACCCCGGATTCCACGCGCAGAACGATGCGCAAGTCCTCAGCCGGCCAGGCGTCGGCCAGATCCTGCTTATTGGCCGCCACAATATACGGCACCGGTGAATAGCTACGGAATGTCTCTAAAATCCGTCGCGCCTCCCGGAAAGTCTCAGGGCGCGTACTGTCCACCATCACCACAAACCCCAGCATGCCCTCCGAGAGCACTTCCCACATGAAATCGAAACGTTTCTGTCCGGGCGTGCCAAACAAATAGAGAATCAGATCCTCATCAATCGTGATGCGCCCAAAGTCCATCGCAACGGTGGTTTGATCCTTGATGCGTTCAGACTCACGCGTGATCTTGCGTTCGGTCGAGACGACTTCAATCTCACTAATGCACTGAATCAGCTCAGTCTTCCCAGAGGAAAAGGGGCCCGTGATGATCATCTTCAACGTCTGCATCAACTACAGCTCCCGAATACGACGAATCAGCCTCTGGATGATACCTCGCTTGACGGCCGGACGACGCATCTGGGGTTCTGCCTGCGGATCCGGCTTGGCAACCTGGTCGCTCGCCGGTGCCTGCGTCTCCACCGGTTTAGATAGAGGCCGTGGGGAACGCACGATCTCGACAAGGCTGGCCTGCAGCAAGCTGTAGACGATCTTCCGAATCTGCAGCTCATCCATGTTGTTGTAGTTGGCGATCTGTCGAATCGTATTGCGGGGATTGATAAAGGAAATCACGCGCCACTCTTCAACACTCAAGTTGATGTCGCGCAGGGGCGTGGTAGGGCGTTCCGCGAACTTGAGCGCGATACCCAGATCAGGGAGTTCGTCACTCAGCAACTCCCACTCCTTCAATCTGCGGCTGCCCTCCATAATCACGTTCTCCAGGGCAATTGAGGCCGTGATGCGCCCCTGAACCGGCAGTTCCGAGGGCTCGAATCTAAACGCCCCTTGGTTCCACGAGAAGACCTGAAACACAAGGCCGAGGATGTGCTCACGAACGAGCCGCAGAAGGCCCTGCTGCTTGAGGTGACCGCTCGTGATCAGAACCCTGGCAATGTCCTGATCGGTCTTGCCGGGCATATTCCTCCGGATCATGCGGACATGATCCTCCGTGAAAATGCCGGCACGCTGAAGAATCACAGGCAGATAGTCGTCGACGCCGGCCATCGAAACGTAGATCAGTCTACCCTCACGGAAACACAGATAAGCCTCTTTTTCCGACCCCGCTATGTAGAGAGTACCCGTCTTGCGAGCCAGGTTGATCAGGTTCAGCAACTGGGTGACCCCAAAGTCTTCGAGCTTACCTTTAAGCGCCATAGACGACCGTCCTTATTCTGACCTGACGAAGCATAAAGAGGAGCGGAACCCAATCACAAACCGAGCCTCTGCTCGCAATCATTCACCCACTCCCATCAGCCAGCTCATTATAATGGTCTCCTAACATTCAGCAAACCCGATAATCTCAAGGTTCCGCCGGGCACTTAATCGATCGAGCTTGCTCCAATATCGCGCGGGCACCACTCTCAGCAGAAGCGCCGTGCGTGCCCAGCATCTGCGCCAACTCAGCAACCCTATCGTCGCCTGATAGCCGCCTCACGTGCGTCACGGTCCGGCTATCGACCACTTCCTTGACCACTTTGAAATGGGCGTCGGCAAAGCCTGCTAACTGCGGCAGATGGGTGACGCAGAGGACCTGGTGATCGATGGTGTCGCCGACATCGTCAGCTCCATCAGTCGCCGTCAGATGCCACAGCTTGGCGCCCACCACGGCGCCAATCCGACCGCCGATCCCCTGATCGATCTCATCGAAAATCAGCGTAGGCATACGATCTGCGCGGGAGAGCACGGCCTTGAGCGCCAACATCAACCGGGAGGTCTCACCCCCCGATGCCGTGCGGATCAGTGATTTCAGGCCCTCACCCACATTGAGGGCCACAAGAAATTCAACAGTATCTATGCCCGTGGCATCAAACGCCGCACATTGGACCGGCGCAGCCTTCACCACCTCGGCACCGGTGCTGGTCACGACTACACCTCCGGGCAGTGCGCCATTGATCGACAACCCCCTATTCGCTTCCTGACGCGCGAAGGCAACCCCGAATCTCGCCCCCACCATCCTGAGATCGTTGAGTTCAGCCTCCACTGCAGCGCTCAACTGTACAGCGGCTTCCTGACGGCGCGATGACAGCTCAATTGCCAGTTCCCGGCATGCTGACAGGAGCCGGGACTCCTCTTGCTGCAGCTCGGAGATCCGCTCATCGCTATGCTCCAGTGTGCTGAGTTCAGCGGCGGCGCGTTCGGCGTGGGCCAGAATGTCGGACACTTCACCACCATACTTGCGTGCCAGATGGCGAATGAGAATCAAGCGCTCCTCTACCCACGCCTGGCGTGTGGGATTGAACTCAATCTCGGCAGAATAATCACGCAGTACCTGTGCCAGATCCTCAATCTGATAGCCCGCCTCTTCCAGCATCCGTGACCGCGGCTCCAAGCTCCCGTCAATCCGCACGAGAGATACCATTTCCCGCTGGCTCTTCCCCAGCAGGTCCAGTACCGTGGGGGTATCATCCGGTCCCTCTTCCAGGAGAGCTACAACACTGGAGGCCAGCATCGCCAACTGCTCGGCATTCGAGAGACGCACCAGCTCAGCCTTAAGCTCTTCCGTCTCACGGAGCTTAAGCTCAGCCTGGTCGATCTCGTCAACCTGGAAACGCAGTAGATCGATCCGCTGCATCCTGTCCCGCTCGTTGCTCAGCAGATCAGCTAACTCACGCTGGAGTTGCCGGATCTCGCGCACCAGATGGGCGACGCGCTGCCGGAGAGATCCCAGATTGGCAAAGCGGTCTAGAAGATTGATATGTTCACGAACCCGCAGGAGGCTGAGATGGTCTCCCTGGCCATGCACATCAATGAGGGTCTCCGCGATCTCGCGGAGTAGCGAGACAGAGACAGCCCGACCATTGACCCGGGCCACCGTGCGCCCGGAAGCACGTAGTTCGCGAGCCAACCACAGCGTATCAGGCGCGTCCCCTTCCAACCCTTCACGATCGAGGATCAGCGTCACAGCCGCCTGAAGTTCGGGGGAAAGGAGAAACATGCCTTCGACAGACCCGCGATCAGCCCCTCGGCGTATCGCGCCGATATCGGCACGCGTCCCCAAAATGAGCGTGACAGCATCGATCAGAATCGATTTACCTGCGCCTGTCTCGCCTGTAAAGATGTTGAACCCCGGCTCCAAGGCAAGATGGAGTTCATCGATAATGGCGAAGTCTTCGATGTGCAGTTCCCTTAGCACCGGTAACGCAAGCCCTTTGCTAGTGTTAGTTGATTGTTCATTTGAAGGGAGATGATCTGCTGCAGAGTATCCCAAACTGAAAAGAAAGCAAGGTGAACAGAGCGTCCTCACGCCAAAAACGGCAGACTTGGTATGAAATCAGTAAGGAAACGTGACCTGATAGCTTTTGAGAGAGCGCCTATGCTATGATGTACTCGTTGAGAAGGAGGTAAGAGGCCCATAATGTCAGCCAACGTCAATTCACGCCTAGCCGGATTCTACAAGCTCCCCCTCAAGACGCGTTTGGACCTCATTCAGCAACAGATACCACTGTCGGATGAAGAGGCACGCGTTCTGGGTGAAGGCCTGGGCCTGAGTTTGGAACAAGCCGGCCACATGACGGAGAACACAGTTGGCCTGTACGCGCTGCCGTTGGGCATCGCGACGAATTTCAGGATCAATGGCAAGGATGTCCTGGTGCCTATGGTCATCGAAGAGCCGTCCGTGATTGCGGGCGCCTCCTTGGCGGCCAAGCTGGTGCGAGCCGGTGGCGGGTTCGAGGCGGAGACCGATGATCCGGTCATGATCGGCCAGATCCAGCTGGTGGGCTTGAGCGATGTCGCTGCAGCCCGCGACCAGGTGCTAGCGCACAGAGACAAGCTCATGCAGCTCGCCAACGACGTCGACCCCATCCTGGTTCGCCTGGGCGGCGGGGCCCGCGACATCCAGGCGCGCGTCCTGGAGACGCCCAAAGGGCCGATGCTCATCGTGCACCTGCACTTCGACGTTCGGGATGCTATGGGCGCCAATGCCGTGAATACGGCGTGCGAGCGGATGGCACCGGCCCTCGCGTCCATCACGGGCGGACAGGCATACCTGAGCATACTGACCAACCTGGCAGATCAACGTCTGGCGCGCGCACGCGCCATCATACCGGAAGAAGCTCTCGCCTTTGGCGGTTTCTCTGGAGAGCAGGTCGCCGAGGGAATTGAGCTCGCCTGGGCCTTCGCGTCCGCCGACCCCTACCGTGCGACGACCCATAACAAAGGGATTATGAACGGCATTGATGCCGTGACCTTGGCGACCGGCAACGACTGGCGCGCCATCGAGGCTGGGGCCCATGCCTACGCCGCGCGCGAGGGACGGTACACGACCCTCAGCACGTGGCGCCGGGATGGTACAGGCAATCTGGTCGGCACACTGGAACTGCCGATGGCGCTGGGCACGATCGGGGGCGCTACCCGAGTCCATCCGACCGCCCGCGTCGCGCTCAAACTGCTCAATGTGAGCAACGCCAGGGAACTGGCTGAGATTGTCGTCAGCGTCGGCTTGGCCCAGAATCTGGCGGCCATTCGCGCCTTGGCCACCGAAGGCATCCAAAAAGGACATATGAGCCTCCACGCGCGCCAGGTAGCTATGGCTGCGGGAGCCAAAGGCCAGGACATTGAACGCGTCGCTCAGGCGATGATTGACCAGGACGCCATCCGTACCGACTACGCCGAGTCGCTGCTGACAGAATAGAAAGACTCTTTCGTCTATCATGGCCAAATCAACCAGAAGTCGATTGCCAACCACGAATCTGCACGAGTTCTCACTGATCTTGCCTGATTTCGCGAAGATTGGCGAAGATTCGCGGTTAGTCTTCTGCTGGCAATGAAAGATCTGAAGGAAGCGAGATTGGAGAACTCTGTGAGTGATAGCCCTATCATGAAACCCGATCGCCCGGTGGGCATCGTGGGGTACGGCACCTACATCCCTATGTATCGCTTGCCCAGCACAGAGATCGCCAGGGTTTGGTCCGGCGGTGGACGTGGCCCGATCAAGGAAAAGGCTGTCGCGGGCCTTGATGAAGACACCGTGACCATCGCGATTGAAGCTGCGCGGAATGCCGTCAGCCGTGCCGGGATTGAGGCCTGCGAACTACGAGCCATCTGGGTGGGCAGTGAGTCACCGCCCTATGCGGTGAAGCCCTCGTCCACGCTCGTCGCGGAAGCCCTGGGCGCCACACCCTATCTGCTGGCAGCTGACATCGAGTTCGCCTGCAAGGCCGGTTCCGAGGCACTTCAGTCGGCAATGGGAATCGTGGGCTCCGGCATGGGCGACTACGCGATGGCGATCGGCGCGGACACGGCACAGGGGCGTCC
>Ga0209121_10005857_pt1 | contig 10976 bp, 9 predicted proteins | sample Cruoilmetagenom3_FD_187292 | JGI IMG/M metagenome (GOLD analysis project Ga0209121, IMG submission 187292) | Oil polluted marine microbial communities from Coal Oil Point, Santa Barbara, California, USA - Sample 3 (SPAdes) (version 2) | ecosystem: Environmental > Aquatic > Marine > Oil seeps ...
CCGACTATGCCGATAGGTAGTGCTTCGGTAGTAAAAAATATGGTAGCCATAGGAATTATTCCTAAAATCAATTTTGCCTTCCAGGCGGCTTGAGAAATATTACTGGCAACCCCAGTTTTTATCATATTATCAGCAAAACCGTATTCTTGGACAACTTTTTTTAGACTTTCAGGAACAGGAAGAACAAAAGCAACAAACGCAAAAATGGCGACTCCTATGAATAACCAGAGCATCTTACTATCCAGACAAAGTTTATTGTAATTTTTTGTAGGCAATTCTTGATTCATCTATTATCCTTCGGTAATTGTTGTTTTTATAATTTTTTAGATTTCCATTAAGATAGATATCCACAGGAATAATCGTGGATATCTATCATTCGAGGCAATAAATATAAGTTACCATATTAATTTATATTTAAGAAATCCTTCTATTTATTAAGTGAGGTATAAATTTTTTATTTATATTTAATTGATTCTTTCCTTTCTCTAGTCAAAATTTTAAAAATAGAATTAATTAGAAAACTTATTTGGAATAAATTCCCTATTATTTATTTTCTTGACAACTTTTCCTCTCTGGATATACATAGGAGGTCCTCATATACTTTAATTAAAGAAGCAGCATCTTTATTACCCAATCCTTTCGCTTGGGCAATTTCATTTAATACCTGAACACAACTGGCAATGATAGGAGGCGTCCCAGATTTATTAGCCATTTCCACTGCTAAACCATTATCTTTGCATGGAAGATCGATAGAAAATATAGGATTTATTGATTTTTCTTTTTTGTTATTTCAATAATTCCTTTTTCGGCATCTACTTTGACCCAATCTCCTGTCTCAATAATTTCGCATGGATTTTTATCTAATTCATCTATGGTAGGTATGTTTAAGACTATTGAGGCATATGCATATACTGGATGAGTTTTAACATTAACCATAGCTTTTGGTCCAAGACCTTTTTTTGCTAATCCCATAATCAATGCTGTGCTGAATATTCCACCTCTACCAGTCGGAAATATTATTATCTTATCAGCTAAATCTTTTCCATACCAATCAGGCATTTCTATTTTATTAGTAATTTCAGCACTTATAGGATCATGCCATACACCACCTACATCAAATATATAACTAAGAGCATTTTGGGTAACCAAAGCTTCACCTTCAGCAATTCCTCCAATACCTTTATGTTTTGATTTAAGAATAATATTTTCTTCCATTATATTACACCTCTATCCTTCCGTTAATGGCAGTTTTTATAATTTTTTCTAAAGAAGGCAATAAAGCAACCTCAATATCTTGGTTACGCGCTCCATTACAATCCTTTAAACTATCAGTTATCATGGTCTTTATTCCCTCACGTCTTGCATCTACCCATGGATCAATTATTTTTCCATTCCACATTACTTGCCCCTGTCTATCTCCTAATAAAATGCCAGCTGATTCTAATATTTTTCTTAAACCAAATCTCTCAGCCACCATTCTAGCATAAACAGTGAGATTTACTGCAAATGATACATCTTTGTGAATCTTTTTTCCCTCTACCAGTCTAGCCACTTCATATAAACGTTCTACAGTCAGGGGGAAACGTACTGTTACTATATCTGGTTTATTACCTGAAGGAGCATATAAATCATATATTTTCTTCATTTCTTCAACCCCAACAGAGAATTTTTCTTTAGGTCTTTTTCCATGAAAAGCTTCTGCTATTGTTGGTGCCTCAGGTGAAATTCCTTCAATCAGAAAATGAGTAATGGAGCCAGGGTGATTCATGCTAGCGCAGAGGGACATTACATCATCACTTGTAATAGTCTGAGGCTCTATACCAGTTAATACAGGAACATCCCAATAATGTGTGCTCAATTTTCTTGATATATAGAAACCAAGAACAGCCCAATCAATATAATTTTTCAACTTTGTCTTTACTTCAACTAATACTTTCCCTCGTCTATTTTTATCTAAATGATAACCATATTCTGGTGTCCTTCCTGTTAGAGCTGCCATATGTACCCCAATAGGTCCTTCACTATTTGCTCTAACACCAAGCATACTATTAAAAAAGGTAGTTCCGTTCGTAGCTCCTGGAGAAGCATGTTGTCCAAAGAGTGGCCAAGGAAATAGATCATGTGGAGAAGAAGCTCCTGCTGGCGCAACTAATTTTGCACCTAATTTCTTCATTCTTTCATTCCTTTGTTGATCCTTGCTCATGTCTACAATAGTCATGGGGCATTTAAACTTTGTATTCTCCTTAAGGCTAAGATCTTCAAAATCCCTTAAAAAATGATATAAATCATTATCGGGGCTATCTCCATGTCCTCCCCATCTTCCTGAGAATGTAGTTAAATCTGCCCAACTTATGGGAACCATGCGTTCTGCAGACGAATATTCTCCCATTTTAACTAATATTTCCATTGCTCCCCTGTATGATTCACCATAAGCTCCAGCAAACATTTTTTCTTCTTCTTTAGTTAATTCTATAATTATTAACCCTCCCCTTTTTTAGTCTAAATTTGCCCCATCTTTATTTCTCGGAAAATCTCCATAAATATAATAAAAATACTCAATATTATGCCCATTGCCGAGGGCCATGATTTCAAGAAAGTAAGGTAACTTCCCCGAGAAAGAACCAGAGCTAAACGCGTATTCTCTTCTATAATAGGACCAAGAATTAATGCTAATATTACACCGGGAACAGAAAATCTATATTTCTCTACCAAATAACCCAATACGCCAAATCCAAAAGCCACCCATACAGAGAATAAACTATTGGTACTTGCATAAGAGCCAATTACCGCCATTACTAAAACCAATGGGAATAGTACAGACCGTTCATATCCGAGTGCTCTAATGAAAAATCCTATACTAATTAAAGCAATTATAAACATAAAGATATTACTGAAGAGCATGCCACCTATGATTCCATATGCAAGATCAGGACTCTCAGCAAAAAATAATGGACCTGGACGAAAACCATGAATCATTAAAGCTCCAAGCATTACTGCTGTAGACGGATCACCAGGTATGCCCAAGGTCATCATTGGTATCATTGCGCCGCCAGTTACTGTATTATTAGAAGACTCCGGAGCTATAATTCCCTCAGGGATACCAGTACCAAACTTTTCTGGATGCTTTGAGCGATTTTTTAGGAAACTATAAGATATCCAAGTTGAACCAACAGAACCTATTCCAGGTATAGGACCCATGATACACCCCCACATAATTCCTACAACTAAAGCTTTCCATCTTTTAAAAAAATCTTTAAGATTAGGAAGCTTAATTCTAGCATTAATAACTTTCAGTTTCGGTTTAAAAACCTCATCTATATCTGAGAAAACCACAGCAATAGCAAACATACCAACCATAGCCGAAATAAAGTCTATCCCTCCCAGGAGTTGTGGTACACCAAATGTATATCTAGAAAGCCCAGTGATAGGATCCATTCCTATTGTAGATAAAAGTAAGCCTAAAGCTACTGAGATTAGCCCCTTTAACATACTTCCTCGAGAAAGTGTAGATACAAAAATCAATCCCATAAAGGCAAGCACCGCTACATCAGCATTAGCTAATTTTACAGCAAACAAAGCTACTATAGGAGCAGCGATAAACAATAATAACCATCCAAACAAACCCCCAATTGTTGAAGCATATGTAGCATAGCCTAAGGCCAAGCCCGCCTTCCCTTTTTTTGCCATGGGATACCCATCTTGAACAGTACAGGCTGCTGCTGGAGTACCAGGTGTACGTACCATAATAGCCGCAAATGACCCGCCCAACTTAGTTCCTACATAAATACCTATTAGTATATACATAGCATGTAGCGCGCTTAATGAGTAAGTAAAAGGAATAAGCACTGTAATTGCCATTGGTGAACTAAGCCCAGGTATTGCACCAACGAAAAGACCCAAAAATACACCACCTATAATATAAATAAGACTTATCGGCTGCAATGCCGCAAGGATACCTTGACCTAACTGAACAAATTGACTTTCCATAATACCTCACTATTTTATTCATAAAAATTTACTATGATAAGTGCTAAAAAAGATTGAGTAACTACCCCTTTTTAATTAAGAATCGATTTCTTTTGCAATAAACTCCCCCCAAAAAAATAATTTTTAAACTTATATTTTTATTTCATTTAATCATTTAGAATTTAATTCTTTCTGAATGTTAATCTATTCCCTCTAATAATTTCGTTTTACAATTAACACCCCTATAAAATAACTCCATTAGTTATAAAGGGATCTTCATAAAAATTACAAAGACAATATAGATTACAATTCCACTCACAAGTGAAATAACTAAGTTAATTAGCCATTTATTGATTCCTTTATAAAGTGTTAATAGTGTAAACATAAAACCAGCAGTCAGTAATGTAAAATTAAATTTCTTAAGAAAAAAACAATAAATTAACAAGACCACACCTGTCAAAATTCTAATAAATAATAGCTTCTGTTTGTTAGGTATCTGAGCTTTTTCTTCGCTCTTTTCCTTAAATTCACTTTTTGGAAGCATAACTTCTTGGGGCTCATTTTGACTTTTCCTAACCAAAAGCGTTATAAAGTATATAAATCCTAATCCTCCCAAAAATGAAGCCCACAATATCGGTATAAAAGTAGAACGTAATGTTGGATATTCTCCTTCCATTGGATCTTTATAATTCGCTGCTATTACGATGGCAAAAATACTTACTGCCACAATAATAATACTTATAACAAATTCAGGAAGGGTGTGTTTATTTAAATTCAATTATTTTACTCCTTATATAAACATAAGGCTATTTTGAAAAATCTTCAAAAATAAATCAATTTTATTTTTTCAATCTTTCTCTTACTGTAAGGTCTTATTACTAACAAAAGAAAGTATTATTAATATTTAATATTTTTTCTTCTAACTACCCCACTAAAGTTTACACTAACTTAAAATAATTATTGTTCTAAACTAAAAAATAAGAGATAAAATACTTAATAGCAAATCAGCATCAATACGTGTTTGAGATATATTTTTAAATATGCTACACCATTTTATTATATAATTATATAAACACCTTAAATACAATAACTACAAAAGATTAACTTTCACCAAGTTCTAGCCCTATTTTTTCTTTTTTTTTAACCTTAATATTAAATCAATCATGTTAAGAAATATAACTTCTAGAAGTATGTATTTATTATTATATATTAATTCAACTTCATACCCACCCCAAGATTTAAACGAAGAGTCTCAAGTTCAATTATATCCTGAGGTAATATATTAGCAAAATTAATATCATGTCCAAACTTCTCAACTAAGTAAATCTTCATATCATGAGTTCCACTAAGAGTAGTACTAGAATTCCAATATCCAGGCATTTCGAAAATCAATTTATCAGAAGAAAATCTCTTAAGTATTGTATCAACAAGATCCAGCCTGAGTTTACCCTTTGCTCTATCCACAAATTCAGCAGCTTCTAAAAGAACTTTCCAAGACCCAGCTTCCAAACAATTATTAATATCAGCTATCATCTCGCTAGCATCGGTCAATTTACTTTTACTCCCCACCTCACCTAGTACCTTATAGCCAAACTCTTCAACCGCTAAGGCAATAATTTTTTTCTTCTCTTGAGGCGTAATATGAATAACATTATCCGAAACTTCCATTACTGTATAACCGACTCGGCGAGATTCTTCATAATAAATTTTAGCTCCCTCAATAACATTTTCCCCTCTTTTTTTGTATTGATGTATAACCAGTTCAAGAAGCATACCTCCCGGGAAAGGATTTACATTAAATCTGCGATATAGTGCATTCTTTTCTATTAAGAAATCTTTAGTAACCATTCTTGAAATACCTACTGCCACTTTAGCAAGATCAATATAAGAAGAGGCAATCTGTAAGATATCTTCCTGTGAGAGTAAACCCAAACCCCAGTCAATCATCATGGTAATACCCTTTTCTCTGGGTTTTTGTTCTCTTTGTATTACCTTGATTCCTTCAAAAAATGTGTTCTGAGACATAAAAATTTCTCCTTTCAATTTATATCTACTATTGCTATTTTAGTTTTTTGACCTTAAACTTTTATACCACTTGAATATCTAATGAAAATTTATGTCATCTTACCTCATCACAATTTATCAGCCATTTACCGTAAATTAAAAAACATGAACTAGACTTATAATCGAAAATCTTTAATACTTTTTGCTATATCTTCATTAGGAAGACAAATTGGCTCTATTATAGCTTCACTACGTAGTGCCCAAGGTGTTATCACCGCTGAATGTCCCCCTCTACCTCCTGCGACTACTATTTCAATGTCCTCAGGTGAACGTGTAACTGGGATTGAGTCTAATTCGTCAAAACCAGGTGGTCGAACTGGAACAATGCCACGTCCCACAACTTTAGATTTTTCATTACGAATTTTTTCATATAGATACTGCCTTATTTTTGGCTTGTTCCATCCTTCTTGCTTTAGTATTTTCGCATGATCCGGTGTAAGAACTAAAATAAGATTTCCAGGAATGTAAGCATTATTACTTCCTAAACTTGTACTGCTATCGATGAAAGTATCAAGCAGGTCTTTTGCAGATTGACTTAAAAAATCAATCACATCATAGAGAGGTGCTGCTTTTAAAACAAATACTGTGGTCGTTTTTTCATCAAAACGCTCCTCATTTATTAGAGACCAAAGGCTCAATGTAGGATCTTCTGCAAAACAATATGTATATTCAGAGGGTGAAGCTAGACAATCCAAGTCCGCTATACCCGGAACAGAACGGGTAACATTTAAAATGACTAAATTAACAGCTCTACCAATCGTAGCATTGGCCCGAAAACCCGGTCCTAAGCAACCTTGTCTCCCATTAATATTTACTTCCTGAGCTATAGGCCCACTAACTAAAACTAAATTACCGCCAGGATGTGATGTAGTTACTGATTGAAGAAAGTTATATTTCGGATTACTTAATGCCCGAAATGTTGTAATAAGAATTGGGATATATTCAGGTTTACATCCAGCCATTACTGCATTAACTACTATATCCTTAACTATAATATCCTTTCCAGATGGACCTACTTCGCTAATCAACACCTCTTCTGGATCAAACGGGCAATAAGTCATCATCTCTAAAACCCGCGTTTTTGTAGGGGGTATTACTGGAAGACCATCCCCAATATATAAAGATTCAAATATGTCCATCGTCTCTTCCATAAGTAAGCCTGGTTCTATATTATTGTATTCTACAGAAATAGATTCAGCAACAGACAATTCATTAGAGGGTGGAACAGAATCCATTTTAAGTTTAATAGTATGAGATTTGATCAGCTCCTTAATAGGCACTGTTAATGAGTTCAAGATATAATCCATTTGTTTTTTAACTTCTGCAACCACTTCATCTTTCGAACTAGCTTGATATATATCTACAGGACAGAGACATAACCGTCCTGCTCGATAAAAAACAACTGCTTCTGCTAACTGGGCACCTGGAGGAGCGGTAATTAATACACTTGGTATGCCCGCTTTTTCTAATTCAATGGTTAAAATAACTGTAGCAGGAGTTGTTCCCATATCAGCAAGAGCAACTACCGCACCTTTAAATTTTTTTTTAGCTAACTCTATTGCAATCCTACGAAGATCCTCAGTTGTTTTACCTCGAACTGTTTCCCGTACATCAACGAAATTTGTAATCCCTCTGTCTCTCATGTGTTTTTTTATCGTTGGGAATATCTCAGTGTAGTTACAAAACTCCAGCTTAGTATTATTATAAAAAAGAATTGGACCTTCTTTTAACTCCTCAAACTTTGGTCGCGGTGCCAGTGTAAGGATTACTTTCTCCTGTTTACCACGGGGATCAACAATAGTGTCTATCTTTATTTCAGACATAGATGATACCTCCTTATCTATACATTAAATTAAATAGCGACAGGTTTCTCTGAGAGCCGCTTAATTGCGGCTCTCAGAATTTTTTCTAAAATTACTTATTTTTGAACTATATCTTTATAGACATGCTCAAAAGTCTCGTAATCACTATCGAGAATCTTTTTAAACTCAGCAGACCCAGCGTATTTTGGCATAACTCCCCAGGTTTTTCCAAAATTAATAAAATGTTCGTCCTTACACATTTTTTTAATTGCTTCTTCTAGAATATTTATAACCTTTTCTGGCGTTCCAGGAGGAGCAAAAATCCCTCTATAAACACTAAATTCCATTGGTATGCCAATTTCTTCAAAAGTAGGTATCGGTTTATCATAAACAACAGTGTCAACAGGGCCACCTGAAACCAATATACGCATATCACCCTTCTTGACAAAATCTAATCCCATAGGAGAGTGAATAACGCCAGCATCTACCTGATTTCCTACAAGTTTGCTCATTAGATCTGCCCCTCCAGAAAAAGGTATAATATTAAAATCAAGGTCTAAGGCAGACTCAAAAGCACGAGCCATTAAGAACTGACTACCTGAAGGTCCAGCAACTCCTATACTAATTTCCCCAGGATTCTTCTTAGCAGCATTGATTAGATCGTAAATTGATTTGTATGGCCGCGCAGAATTGCATAAAAACCAAGTTGGACACCGCATAGCCATAGCTACTGGTTCAAAATCTTTATAGGAAAAGGGTAGATCTTGAAATATCTCCAATGTTGTCAATGAACTATCTATAGACATAAGAGTGTACCCGTCAGGTTTAGCTTTAAACACTTCCATAGCTCCTGTTGCTCCACCAGCACCAGCAACGTTTTTTACTACTATAGGCTGTCTCAAATACTTATCAGCAGATACAGTTAATCCGCGAGTATATCTGTCTACTCCACCTCCTGCTTTAAAAGTAGCAATTATAGTAATAGGCCGGGTAGGGTATTCTTCACTACTAAAAGCCATTTGACCTATAATACATAAAAAAATAACCACAGAAACCAAAATTAATACTTTTTTCCTTAACATTAGATATTCCTCCTTTTTTAAAAACATTATCAAATCCCTTATAAAAATTCTCACACAACAAATAAAATCAATTAACGCTTCTCTTTAAAATCCTTTATCCTCAACTAGATTGGCCTTCCTAATTTTCACCTCCTTCTCTTACCAGTTTTAAATTCCACTTACTTAGAAAAAGAATCGGACAATTGTTTTTATAGCTAATGAATTTATTAATTATTTTTTCTTAATTAAAATCTCGTTTTTTAAAAAATATCCCTACATATCACAGCAATATCAAAAATAATTTACTTATTTTCCCTTAAGCTCTTTATTTTAAGATCTTTTAGTGTATCTTGCAATACACTATACTTTAAATTAGGAATACGATTATTTTTAGTTATATTGTTATTCTCCTTCCTATTTTTGAATATTTTTTTATTAATATTCTACAAAGAAAAACGACATACATGACCAATTTTATTTTAAGTTAATTATAAACATTACTCGAAATTACTATTAGTACAAATGATTATATAAAATAACTTAAATTAAATCATACATTAATTAATTTAAGTTGTTTTCTTAAAATTAAATCCAATCTTAAATCTTAAACGATCACCACGAACAATACTTCTCCTTAACTCAATCGGCTTCTGAGTAATTGTATAAACTATACTTTCTATAAGAAAAGCGGGGCTATTTTTTCTCACATTAAGAATTTTGGCTTCATACTCATTGAGAATGATGGGCTCTAAAAATTCTTCTCCATTAGCAATTTCTATATTATAAACATTACTTAAAATATCATAAATGCAACCATGTGTTAAGTCTGTATTTTTAAAGTCATTAAAATCAAATTTCCCCAACGATATGTAGGAAGTTTCATATATCATCGGTTCGTTATTAAAGAATCTAACTCTAACTATTTTATGAATTTTGTTATTAATAGATACATCTAATTTTTTGGCAATATGTTTAGTAGCGAAAATTACCTCTTTTTTTATTACGTTGGAGTTAACATAATTTTCATCTTTTGAAAAATCCTTAGCGAAACTATAAAAACGGAAGAGCATCTGTTCTAATTTTGCGTCCGCAATAAAATAACCCTTGCCCTTTTTACTAATTAGCAATCCTTCATAAACAAGCCCTTGCAAGGCTCTCCGAATTGTATTTCTAGTTACATTATATTCTTTAGATAGTTTATTTTCTGAAGGCAATAAATCCCCTCTTTTAAATTCATCATCCATTATCCTGTTTCGAATAATAGTTTCTATTTGATAGTAATATGGAACAACACTTTCTTTGTTAAGTTTATTCTTTCCTATCATTTTTAACGGACCTCTCTGAGTACAAAATTAATTCAAATAATAACTAGTTTACTTGTGTCTACAACTTTTTAATAAAGTATATCACTTAATTTTAATTTTGTAAACAGCTTTGTAATTAATGATTTCTTTCCTCTAAAAAAAGGCAGCCATATAAGCTGCCTAACCGGCTCATTACCGGGGAGTCGTCTATTAAAATCTATAATTAATATAATACATACCGCACAATTCGTCAAATTTGTAAAGATCCTGAGTTCCTTAAGATAAGCCACATCACAATTTTTAAAATTATTGAAAATCTCTTAGAATTCTGTCTAACTCCTCTTCGAAAATTTCTTCTTGCCCTCATCGGGTTTCTTGGGAATGAATGAATTTTTACCGATGCGACGTAGGTTAGGATTACGATACGAGGCGATCGTTAAACTGGAGTTTCTCACAACCCGTCTATATTTTCCCATTTCTGCAACTATTACCGTAAAAGAAACTGGTCGAGTTGTCTCTTTATACTTTTTTTCTACAATCTTTGTTACAGTATTAAAAAGGGTTTTTGATGGATGTTCATATCCCCATTCTTTAAGCGCAAATGTACTGCGAATCCCAATCCAAACTACACCATATTTCTCACGACCGAGCACAGCATAAATGTTGTACTCGGTGGATGGGTGCTCAGGGAAAAGAGAATTATAAACTTCTGTTATTTTAGCACTGTGTGCCGGCTTCCCAATAGTTCGTAAGGCTAGATATACTTTTTGTTCTTTGTT
>Ga0209121_10005858_pt1 | contig 10976 bp, 9 predicted proteins | sample Cruoilmetagenom3_FD_187292 | JGI IMG/M metagenome (GOLD analysis project Ga0209121, IMG submission 187292) | Oil polluted marine microbial communities from Coal Oil Point, Santa Barbara, California, USA - Sample 3 (SPAdes) (version 2) | ecosystem: Environmental > Aquatic > Marine > Oil seeps ...
CTATGTCACCCATCTGAATTTGAACGGTGTCGCTGACGCCGAAAAGCGACCTACTCCATATTTCATCTCCAGTTTCTCCATCTAAACACACCACTTCGCCCTCGCCAGCATAGAAAATCTCCTCGCCCTTATGGTCACCTCTAACATCCGCAATTAGCAGACCTTCTCCACCGCTCGGAGTGTCATAAGCTATCCACTTAGGTTCGAGTACAGACGGCTGCGCGTTCACAGGAAAGACAACCACAAAAACATTTGCCAAAAGAATCCCTGCAATAAGCGAACTCAAAAACAATCTTCGACATCTAGATTTAGAACTATCCAACCTACCCTCACTTCTCCTCCACAACCTAAAGACAACTGATTAATAAATACACCAATGGAAAATTGTTCTAGACATAAATTCCATGTACGTATTTACAATATTGTTCTAGAACACAATTCTATAAAAATATTAATACTCAAGTGTAATATTACAGTGCGCGTGTTAAAGGATAATGAACAGTATGAAACTTTGCAAACCCAAAAGTACGGTGTGGATCGTTTTCAAATCTTTCCTTCCCATTTCTCTAATCTTGACTATACTGTTTGTAAGCCCTGTTTCTGCGTTGCCACAGGTGGACGTAACAGTTGATTCTGACAACGTGATAGATGTTAACGATTTTTCGTTAGGATTTATGTTGGATCAAGAATGGAAGAACTGGCGAGACAGCTCTGCCAGTAGACAGTTAACACGTGACGCAAATTTCAAGTTAGTTCGTGTGATTGATTTCAAGAACACAAGCCCTCAGCCTTGCACCTATTGGTACGAATCATCTAAGACTGGAAACTTCAATTGGGAAAAGATTGACAAGCTTGTTGAACGGATCTTTGAAGTTGGTGCAGAGCCTCTGATCACGTTAGGATCTTTTTCGGGATATAACGAGCGCCCCAGCATTCCAAAAGGTATGGCCGTTAACCCGAACACGGGATTGCCCTATCGTGAAAGTTTTGCTGCATACTGCAAGGCTTGGGTTCAACACTTCAAGAGTAAGGGCATGCCAGTACAATATTATGAGATTTTCAACGAGGCTTGGTACTACTTCTTTAGAAGTTGGGGTAGTTGTGACTCGACGAAACGTTATAATTTTGTGCAGCTTTACAACACAGTATACCGACGAATGCGAGAAGCCGATTCCAAGGTATTGATTGGAACAGACTCCTCTACGTTTAGATGTTTCTTGGACTATTTTGTAAAAAATGGGGAAAGCCTTGGATTTCTAAGCTTTCACAAATACGATTCCGGAAGCACCCGTGACAGTGACTCCAGCATTTTGAGCTGGGTAGAAACAAAAGGCTTCAAAACGAGTTCAAGCTATTACAGCCCTCAACAAGCAAGGCAGGTGTACTATAACGCACGTGGAGTTAATTTACCCGTAATCCTCTCCGAAACTAACCTGAGCTATATTTGGAGAGGCGGTTCAGACCCCAGAATACAGAAAGTGGTAGGAGCAGTATGGACAGCCCTGATGACAAGGAGTTGTATACTTAAAGGTGTTCAATATTCCTGCTACTATTGCTTTTCCAGTAGCAAATACTACGAATCAAGAAAAACAACAGGAGGCTACGGATTCGGCATGGTCAACAGAGACGATGACAAACCGTGGTATCCATACTACACCCAAAAAATGGTCGGCGAAAATCTAGCAGTTGGAGACCAAATTGTAAAAACAACAAGTTCCTCATCAACCATAAGACCGCTTGCTTGGATCCACGGATCCAAGCTAAACATACTAGTCATTTGCACAGAAGACCAAGCAAAGTACATTCGGCTCTACGGTTTGCAGGGCCAAATAAGCTACTTCAAGATTGATGACACAGTTTCGTATAAATACCCCCGCGTACAAACCGGTTCAGCGGACTCAACAAAGGCCCTTTACCTAAACGGCTACACAGTTATGCTGATTCAAAAAGACGTTTCTGCACCGCCTCCTCCACCACCTCCACCACCGCCCCCTCCAGGTTTATATATTTTTGAGGATGGTTTTGAGTCGGGTGACTTCAGCGCTTGGAGTAGTACCTACAAAAGCGCTGGGGAAACAACTACTGTCAAGTCAGGAGAAGAATATAGTGGTGTCTACGGAGCCGATTTCACCACCAATGGTAATGGAGGCTACGAGTATGCGCAGACTCGCAAAACGATCACTGGGATGTCGCGGCTTTACGCTAGGGCTTATGTCAAGGTTGTAACTAACGGAATAGCTGATAATGGAGACAAGTCGTATTTCATAAGGTTCAAAGCTGGCGGTGAAAACGTACTTTCAGCGGGATGGAGGCAATCGAGTTCGGGTTTAAGATGGCACCTTCTCATCAGAGACGGAACAGGTTACTCAAGCGCGTATAGCAATTCTGCCCCAAGTACCGATCAATGGTACTGTGTAGAAGTCTATTGGCTGAAAGATGGCAGATACGGAAAGGGTTCTTTATGGGTCAATGAGGCCCAGGTTATAAACATACTCGGCAAGGACACAAACAATTATGGTGACGTTACGCAAGTTCGTTTTGGAATCGCAGAGGCTTACAATGTAGTTTCCAACAAAGTTTTAGGAGACAACTTTGTAGTATCAGATGAATACATTGGCCCAATAAAGGCAGAGCCAACTCTGCTCTTTGAAGATGATTTCGAATCCGGCAACTTCAACAAATGGACAGGAACCACAAAAACCTCTGGCGAAACCACGATCGTCGCCACCTACCGCCCCTATTCAGGAACATATCACAGTAGATTTGCGTCAAATGGAGGCAGCGGAGTCGAATATGCCTACTGCTATAAGACAGTGGATGAGGAGAAAGTTTACGCCAGAGGATATTTCCGCATTGTGCGTGGGCTACCTCTGAGCGATGAAAATGATCGATTCTACTTCTTGCGTTTCAGAGCTGGTGAACAATCTTTAGCAAGTGTCGGAATAAGACGAAGCAACGGCGTTGCCAAGTGGATGGCTTATGGAAGAGATGGCTCGAGTTGGGTATGGCCGACTTATTTAACTTCTCCGTCGATAGAGATGGACCGTTGGTATTGTATAGAGCTCAGTTGGCTCAAAGATGCCTCACAGGGTAGAATCGAGGTATACATAGACGGCCAAAAAGCCTTTGACATCACTGGCATAAACACGGCTTACTACGGCAACATTGACAGTGTGCAGTTTGGCTTTATCACCGCAACGGGAGTACAGAACAATCTAATCGTTTATGGTGACTGCTTCGCAATATCCGAAACATACATAGGTCCGTAGGAGCAACTGTGCATGTTTTGCCTCTTTTGGCACGACATCGCGCGTACTATTATCTAGGTTTGACTTGTCTTTTTTAACCAACATTTGGTAACTTGTGTATTTGTTCAACTGGTCGACGTAAATGTTTATTAAATCGCAAGATAACATACAGCCCACTCCTGGACTGCGAGATATGTTAAATTGAACCTTGGCAAATCCACAGACCTGCCAGTTGCTTTCTTGATCATTATCTCAGCCTTCTCCTTGGCGTCTGCAGGTTTTAGTTCCCCATCTTCTCAAGCTTCGATATTCTCGAGCGGTTTCGTCAAATACTCGCCACAACCAAAATTTGGACCAGTGTTCGGCTGGGGAGGATACATCAACACTGTCAAGGAAGTGATGCCCATCTTAAACGACTTGAAAGCTGGTGGATACATGGCTATTCGCTATTGGGCAAGACCTTATTGGTATTATGGCTCAAGTCGGCATAACCTAGATTTTGATGTTTTAGATAAGCTTGTTGAGGAAGCTGCAGAACGTGGTATCATCGTGTACATAGATTGTGAGCATAACTACCCACCAAGTGATTTCATTGAAGACTATGAAGAAGATTGGATAAATGACTTGAAGATTGTAGGTCACCGATACAACAACAGATCAAACGTCGTTTTAGAATGCGTCAACGAATATACAGGAGATGATCAACCCGGGTTATACAATCGAGCTATTGAAGCGTTAAGAGATGATGGAGTTCATTTGCCATTATTGTTTAACTTCTGGTGGAATCAAAAAAACGTTGCACTAAATGACCCCGATAGCAACTATGCCATTGGGCGCCACTTATACGGTTCTGGATATGATGGTTACAATCCGCCTACACCACTGGCTCTTGAGGAGGCTGTACAAGAATCAGGTATTGGTAACTCTATGTATCGATATTTTGATGACTTCAGACAGACTCTTTATCTTCAAGAAGCTACTAGGTTAGACATTCCAAACGGCTGGGTCATTACTGAGCTTGGACCAACCGACGATGAAGAAATGATTGACAACCCAAGCGTGGGCAATATAGCATATGTAATGCAGTTTCTAAGGGAAGCATCGTCTCACAATGTTACCGTGATTTCTTACAGAATAGGAGACCAGTCGAAGAAATCGCTATATGAACAGAAAGCGCAAGAGTACTTCGAAGAAGATTTTTTCACTCCGCCAGAATACTAGCGCGGACTGAACCTGAAAGGTTTCCAAAATGACGATGGCTTACTTTCTCGATGAAACCCAGCGAGTTGGTTATGTCCTTTTTCATCAGAACAATACACTTCAAACGTTGGACTGGAGTATATTTTCCTGTAGCTCATGTTTTTGTTAAGGCTGTCACGTAATTCTGTAAATTGATTTCTTTCGAACGAAAGATCATATCTCATCGCACTCACGAAAAACGAATTCGTGCGGAGAACAATGAAGTCGGGGCTGGTTCTATTGCTTGGAGGATATTCTGGACACAGAACTCCCTTGGAAAGATTTACGTAAGCAGCAATTTGTTGGTCGTTGCCCATGCTTATAGAGTACCTTGACAAATCAATGTTAGAGGCAACGAATGTCAATCCGTGTCCTGATGAGGGAGTGAAAGTGTTGTAAGCTTCCTTGCTGTATGATATAATTGGAAAAGATAGGAGAAGATTCAAAACGAAAATGACAGCAAGAAGTTCTTTGAATCCTCTACCTGTCCGTTTTCGTTGATCAAGATACATGCTGATGCTCATAGATCCCATCAGAATATAGAAAATCAGACATCTTCCCAGTAAGCATCGTTGTCCTGTCGTCAGAAACAGCGTGTATCCAAACCCAGCGTAGATAATTGAAGAAAAGGCTAAGGTCATTCGATCATAGACCGCATGATTGGTTGTCCATTTTTTTTTCCATGCAAACCGGATGCGGCTCAAATCTGAAATTAACAAGATGGAAACAAAGAGAAGGAAAATTGCATAAACTTCTAGGTTTAATCCATGGATTCCAGAATATATGAAAGCTTGACCACCTACAGTCCATCTTGACACGTATTCTAGACGACTTAAAAAGTTCAAGGTAACAACGTTTAATATTGCGTATCCAACAGACTTGTAAACTGACATTGCATAATAGACTGTCCACGTGAACCAGACGATCCCCAAAAAGAGCAAATTTGAAGCAACGAATGAAGTTCCAAAAAGAGGGCTTCTACATGCATGTGCTCCTTTAAGGATTATGCCCAAGATTCCGACTGTAACTAGAAAAATTCCCAACGAGATTGGTGAAATTGGATGAGTTAGAGTTAGCGTAAGTATGACGAAAAAGTTCAACAATCTTGCAATTCTTCCTTCTATTGTTAGCAGTACAAATGAAACTAAAACAAGTATCGTTCCAGCAGAGAAGGGCGAAACGTGGGGTTCAATAAAATGTAGGGCGGGAAGCGTAAGCATAATTGAAATAAAAGCCTTTCTAGGGCTTAATAGTCTTGATGCAAAAACATATGCTAGCATCGTCATGGCTATGATGCAAATAGGGGGATATATGTAAAGCGTGTAAGAAAAAACATTGATACCTGAAACTTGTTCTACACAGTAAGTGGTAATGAAAGAGAGCGGGTAACTCTCAGCGTAATGAGAGAATGCAGGTTTCAAACCATCCAATATTTCTGGCATGTAGCTTGCAACTCCCCCATGCCACAAACTGTCTGGACTCCATGAAAAACCAGAAAGAAAGAATGGTGTAAAGAACAAAACTAACGATAATTCACAAAGCAGTAAAAGATGTAACCATCTTGTGTCAAAGTCTAAGTAGAGCGAGAGAAAGCACAAAGAAGCAAATAATCCAAGTATAATCCAAAAATAAGGGAACAACACGTTGATCATAGCAAGTGGATCCACTCCGTGAATGTTTTGGAAAACTTCTATTGTATTAAAAATGAGAACAAGCCATAGACCAGTGAGAACGAAGGAAACAACCGCCACTTTGGTTTTGGTTATGCTTTTCAAGTGCTTATGCCTTAAATACATAGTAGCTCATAATTCCTGAAGGCGCTATATTTTCAACTCTGAAACAACCGCTTGGTGTTTTCCAGTTTTATTTGCAGGAAGATCTTCTACAAACTCCACATCAAACTTCACATCATTTAACTTTGAATTCAGCATTCTTCTAATGTGCATTAACAATCCACTCTCCAAGACATTCTCATCAACGCCGCCATCCTTCTTTTTAATATAAATCTTAAACAGATCAACTTCTTTCTGTATAACTCGAAACTGTTCAATTTGATTATATAACTCAAACATGCTGAGAGCTACTGTAAAAGTCCTTGGTGACAATAGTTGACCGTCGGGGAGAATCAGAAGTGAATCTTTTCGTCCTTCCACGACTTCCATAAGAGGAAAACTTCTACCGCAAGGACATTTTTCATCCGAAGGAACCCCTACATCACCCACGGCGTATCGAATAAAGGGCATAGAATAATTAAACAAGCTCGTGTACACGATTTCGCCTCTTTCTCCAGAAGAAACATTATTTCCTTCGTCATCCACGAATTGTGTCATGACGCTGTCGACATCCATGTGATATCCCCTTTTTTCCGGACATTGCCACGCGGTTCTGTCGACCTCGGCGCATCCAAACTGATCATAAAAAGGCGCATTAAACGTTTGTTCAATAAACCCACATGACACATTATCTATGAGTTCGGCTGTTCCAAAAATTATTCGAGGCTTGATAGTCTCTGCTCCTCTTTTTTGTATCTCTTTCGCGAGTAAAAGTAATGATCCAGAATAACCGTCTAGTATGTCAGGCTTCGCTTCATTTACAAGCCTCATCTGCTCGTTAATATCAGCAAACACGGAAATGCATGTTTGAGCAAAGATGCCTAATCTACGTTGAGTGTTAGTAGTGTCTGAAAAGTGATGTGGGGCTGTTATGACAACCCAGTTATCTCTCGTTTTTTGACCGCAACTTATATTCGCACGCATATAGATTGCTTTTCTCCAGTCATCCTCCGCACTGTTTATATATAATTGAAATGGTTTGCCAGTGGAGCCACTTGTTCTTACAACCGTCAACTTCTCTATGGCAAATTCCACAGAAACCAATCGACGAGGATTTTCAAGTTTAAACTCGTCTTTTCTGATAATAGGCAACTTAGATAAATCTTCCAAGGTTTTGATGTCGCTTGGGGAAATGCCTGCTTCTCTGATTTTTTCATGATAGAAAGGGACAAAATTATAAGCGTATCTAACCACAGACCGAAGCCTCTTTTCTTGATACCTTCGTAATTTGTCGCCATTCCAGTAGGCTCTTTTCATAGCTCTGGTTAAGTAGTACAATATCCTTAGAAGATTAGCCATTCTCTGTCCTCTATCTTAAGCGTTCGAAACAGAATCATCTATTCCTTTGCAAATGCTTTCAACAACCATTACGTTTTCTCTAGCTTCCTCTTCGCTAACTGGTAGTTCGTCGTCGGTTTGGATGCTCCTTATGAACTTATGGAGAAAACCGTAGTGAGCGCTTACCTTTACCCCACCAGAAAACATTGTGAAAGAATTGGAAATCGTTGTTCCGATTAATGTGAGGAATTGGGATGCAAGGCTTAGGTTGCCTTTGCCCACGGAATATGGGTCTTCGGTTCGAGGTTTATACTTGATTACGCTTCTTCCCCATAGATCAACCTGCAAATACATTTTAGTTCCAAAAATGTTAATCGTATCTCCGTGAAAGGGAGAATTACAAGAAGCAACAACCAATCCCACACCGTTATCAGCATCCAACAAAGCCCTAGCTTCATCAGCCTTCATCCAAGGGAAATCACTTAACTTTTTAGTCAACACATGCACAGGTTTAGAATTCTTCAGAAAAACTTGCAACAAATACACCGGATGCGGAAGAAGCTCAAAAAAAATTCCGCCCAGCAGCCTATGACACCAATGCTTACCATTGACACACATGTAATTGTCTCTTCGCACAAAAGTCCCAACATCAACACTTAACAAATCGCCTACAGCTCCTTCCTCAACAAGACGCCTCGCTTTCTGAACCGCAGGATTAAAGTGATTTTGATGCACAACACACAGCTTCACATCCTCCCTTTTTGAAACCCTAAACAACTCATCAACATCCTCAACACTCATTGCCAATGGTTTTTCAGCAAGCACGTGACAACCCGCTTCCATAGCCTCTATGGCCAAAGAAAAATGCGTTTGGGGTGGTGTACAGATATCAACAATATCAGGATCTTCTTTCAACATGTCCGAAAGACTAGCATAATGATGCCTAATTCCAAATCTCTCCGCTACGCTTCTCGCAATTAACTCTTGTTTGTCGCAGATGGCACAAACCTCAACATCTCTAATCTTTTTGAACACAGGTATGTGCCTATGCTTCACTATGTGCCCGCCGCCAACCACACCTATCTTCAACATTTTCAACACCTCATATCCCAAACATTTCCACGTGAATGTAACATTTTAACGTTATTCCGTTTGCTGATCTTTACTTACCCTTTCCAAACCTACCTAATGAAAAGCCTATGAAAACAGCGGATAAGGAGAAGATCAACACCATCAATTGACACAAGCTCTCAAAATTGTAAATCCGCCTCAGCCTTGACGGAATGGCACTTTTAAGCAGGTACTTTAAGTATCGGTCTTCAGTAGATAAAGCGTTTGAAAAGCCCTCGTTTGGATTTCTGATTGTGGCTTTTGACAGCCCTTCATAAAATGATCTTTCCCACAAATACTTGATGCTTGTTCTTCTTTTTTCAACTCTGTGATGAACCATCGCGGAAGGCTCGTATATTATTTTGGAGTTTGGAATGCTCTCGAGAATCCTCATGGAAAGTTCGGGTTCTTCGCCGGCTAGAAGCTTTTTCCCCAACCTGCCAATATCAGACCTGAAGTATCCGACTTTTTCAAAGATAGTTTTCCTAAAGGACATGTTACAACCTATCGGGTTCCTAACGCTTGCCTTGCGTTCAGGAAGCCCCTTGTATGAACAACCAACTATCCAGTTTAGTTCCTCTGGAAACCACGCAGGATGACCACCCTGCCACCACGGCCTGATGAGACCACCCACTCCCACAACGTTGGGGTCTTCATAATTCTTGACGAGGTTTTCCAGCCAGTTTTCATCAGCCACAGCGTCATCATCAATAAAAGCTATGATTTCCCCCTCCGCGTTTTTCACACCAGCATTTCTAGCGTTAGATAACCCACATTTCTCGCTTACAACAATCTTCAAATCGTCAGTCAATTTCGACATGTAAAACTTCACCAAATCAGGATACGGATCCAAAACCAGAATTATTTCATCAGGTTTCAACGACTGCATCTTGAGAGACTTAATACAATCCAAAAGATAACTTAATCTGTCCTTAGAGTAAGTCGAGATTACCACAGAAATCTTTTCCAAAAACTTCACCAGCCTTAATTAATAACAAGTGAACGATATACTAAGCCGAATCTTTTACACTTCTTTTTTCAGCGTTCCAATGTGCATTTAAGTTTGCAGCAATAGCTTTTAAAGGTGTGTCTAACTTCAAAAATGTTTCAAATAAGCTTTAAAGTTCGTTGCAACTCAGTCTTATTGCTTCTTCGCTGTTGAGACATGGTTTCCAGCCGAGACCCGTAAGTTTCCGTATAGAAAGCTGCATCGTCTTCACGTCTCCCTTCCATCCTCGTCCGTCCTTGAGACTGTTGTTAAACCTGAATACTGGTTCATTGACTCCCACTTCTTCACAAACTATTTCTGCTATGCGTTTGACACTGATCTCATCGGGAGAGCCCACATTATAGATTTCAACAACTTTACTTTCATCAAACTTGTTCAAAACAACAAAAACCGCATTCATAAGGTCCTTGACATTCAAATAAGATTTTATCTGTCTTCCATCACCTAAAATCTCCAGTTCCGCAGCGTTCCGCCTAAGTTTTCTGATAAAATCTACAACCACACCATGAGTCGCCCTCGCTCCAACAATGTTCGCAAACCGAAGCATAACTCCCCTGAGATCAAAGGTGTGACAATACGAACTGATCAGCGATTCACACCCAAGCTTAGACGCCCCATAAACAGAAATCGGCAGAAGAAGCACATAACCTTCAGGAGCCGGAAACCTATCCGGCTCACCGTAAACAGTGAAGAAGAGGCGAAAACCATAAGCTTCGCCTTTTCACTCTTCCGCATAGCCTCAAGTAAATTGAACGTCACCAACAAGTTCTCGTCAAAAAGAACCGAAGGACCAGTCTCACCCATCCTAACCTCAGAATTCGCCGCAAGATGAAACACCATCCCAACATCATCAACACTTCTGAGGGCCACTTTTGGATTCTTCAGATCCCCTCGAACAAACTCGAACCTAGGATCATCCAGCCAAGATTCCAGATTTCTTATATTGCCATTGCTCAAATTGTCAACCACCCTCACACAAAAACCTCTACTCATCAAACCGTCAATCAAGTGAGAACCAATAAAACCTGCCCCACCTGTCACAAGAACCTTCGAAAACCCATCCATCTCACTCACCTGCTGTCTCAGAAGCAGTTGTCCTTTCATCAGCGGAAGCGACCAATACTTCTAAAGGAAAACAGCATCTTATTTAAATTTGATATGCAGTCTCTAATAGTATCCTTTTCAGGATTGTGAATGCATGTTTAAATTGTAGTTTTTTCTCTCCAAGGCGGGGTCTGTAATAGATGGGAACTTCTTCTA
>Ga0209121_10005859_pt1 | contig 10975 bp, 8 predicted proteins | sample Cruoilmetagenom3_FD_187292 | JGI IMG/M metagenome (GOLD analysis project Ga0209121, IMG submission 187292) | Oil polluted marine microbial communities from Coal Oil Point, Santa Barbara, California, USA - Sample 3 (SPAdes) (version 2) | ecosystem: Environmental > Aquatic > Marine > Oil seeps ...
CTTGAGAAAGCTCGGGTACCCAGTCGGCTCCCTCAAGTGTTTCAATAATTTGTTGGCCTAAACGAGGTTCGTCTTCAACGACTAAAATTTTCATGTTTACTCTTCTTATTTTTATGAACTACTAATTAGCGCTTTTTATAGCGTCTTTAAAGTTTCGGCCTTTTATCATTAACATTTCTAGCGTTTCAGCGTTGTATTCGACTTTGATAATGTTGTTTTGATGATTAATTTTGAGTTCGTAAACCCAAACGTCGTCATCTTCTTCAAGCTCTACTTTAATGATTCGACCATGCAGATCGTTTTCCACTGCCGCGTACATTTCTGAGAAAGGGCGGATATAGCCTTCTTGTACTGCGTCGTAGACTTCGTCTTGATCTTCTTCAAATTCGATACGAGTTCCTGCTTTGTGGACATCTTGTACGAGGTCATGACCGTTATGATCAGAGTCGGCCCAGACACTGGCAGAAACCAATAAGCCGAAGCTTATAGAAAACAAAGAAATCATAGCTTTACTAAACATAGCGAATCCTAGAGAAGGTTGATAGCGTTCAGTATAAAAAAGTAATTCTGAACAGAAAGTGAACCTGATTAATTATGAGCTTTAGGTTCTCAAAAAATGAGGTATTAGCGCTGTTGAAGCTCGTCTTCGAATATCTTGTCTCTCATTTTCCAAAAGCGTCCCACTTTACGTGCAATCACAAATTGAGGCGGGCGAAATCGATGTTGGTGAGCAACAACTTTGGTTGGTGACGCTTCCTCAAACGGTCTGTGTCTGTCGGCAAGGTGAGGGCGAACAAACTGATCCTTAAAATTCTGCTTCTGTTTCTTGGTGGTTAATGACCAAAACTCATGCACTTGTGCTTGGTTTTCTCCACGATAAGTGACCTTAAGCTGCGACTTGCCTTTTTCGTCCTTGAGAACGTTAAGGTCCATTTCTAAACACTCAAACACCAACGCATCTTTGAGGTTTAACGCTTCTTTAAGTTTTTTATCTGGGTCAACTAAGGTGGCATCGCATTCGTGGCAAATACGTGCGGCAATGTCGTTGTCCGCGCCGCATTCACCGCAATATTTAGCTCTAAAGCGATAGTTACAGTGCTCGCGTTCCCCTGTGTCTTCATCGGTAAAGTAGCCTTGGCATTTTCGCCCAAAGTGTTCGAGTAAGAAGCCGTTGCTGTCTAGCTTGCCCCAGAAGTTATTATTGAAGCCGCAAGCAGGGCAGGGAATGGTGATGATCTCACTGTCTGAATCCGGCTTAGGATCGCCGACTTCAGGTTGGTAGAGGTCGTAACTGTTGCCTGCATAATCTAATACCAAACACTCTTTTTTGCCTGGAGACAAACGTAATCCACGACCAACAATTTGTTGATATAAACTGATGGACTCTGTCGGTCGTAAAATTGCGATTAAATCCACATGTGGCGCGTCAAAACCTGTGGTTAATACCGATACGTTAACTAAGAATTTGATTTTACGTTCTTTGAAATCGTTGATGATTTGGTCGCGCTCTAGCGTAGGTGTGTCACCAATCACGATGGATGATTCACCTTCAGGGAGTAAGCTCAGGATCTCTTGTGCGTGTCTAACGGTTGCAGCGAATACCATGATGCCGAGTTTGTCTTTGGCCAGCTCAATGATTTGGTCGACAATTTGTGGCGTGGCGCGTTTCGATTGTTCGATCACCATATCGAGCTCAGCTTCTTTATAGCGACCAGTGCTTGCTGGTTTTAACTGAGAGAAGTCATAACTCAAAACCGGAGCATCAATCATGCGTGCTGGCGTAAGAAAGCCTTCGTCTAATAAGTAGCGGATCGGCAGTTCGAAAATACAGTCTCTGAAAAATCTCGGTTCTTCAGAACGCACTTGGCCACGTGTGTGGTATTGATAAAGCCAACCCATACCAAGACGATATGGGGTTGCAGTCAGCCCAAGCACTTTGATACCTGGATTGTTCTCGCGCAAGTGAGTGATCACTTTCTGGTAGCTACTGGTCTTTTCATCCGGTACACGGTGGCATTCATCGATAACCAATAATGAAAACTGGTTAGAAAATGAATCGAGATTGCGAACCACGGATTGAACCGACGCGAATACCACTTGCTGGTCGGTTTCTTTACGGCCTAAACCGGCAGAAAAAATCGAACCTTTTAACCCATAACCTTCATATTTTTCATGGTTTTGCTCTACTAACTCTTTAACGTGAGCAAGCACCAAAACGCGGCCTTTGGCAAGCCTTGCTAGCTCTGCAATGACTAGGCTTTTTCCTGCACCCGTTGGCAGCACCAAAACTGCTGGAGTTTGGTGTTTTCTGAAGTAATGTATCACTGATTTTACGGAGTCAGCTTGGTATGGGCGGAGTGTATACATATCGAGTCTTGTATGGTGAAAAACAAATAGTGTGAAATAGCTCAACTAATTGAGCAAAGGTGACTATAATACCCGACTTAGATTAGTTGAGGTATTCATGCGTTTAGATAAATTTCTGTGCGATGCGTTAGGCGTCACTCGAAGAGAAGCAACACACTTATTAAAATCAAAAGCAGTGACTGTTAATGATGTCATTCAAAAAAGCGGCTCACTTAAGGTAACTGAAGAGTGCGTTGTGGAATGGCAAGGCAATGAACTTCACGTTCACGGCCCACGTTACATCATGCTTTATAAGCCAGAAGGCTTTGTTTGTTCGCATGAAGATGGCGCAAATCGTATTGCGTTTGAATTGCTTGATGAAATCAAAATGGACAAGCTGCACTTTGCAGGTCGTCTCGATGTTGATACCACTGGTCTTGTATTGATTACTGACGATGGTAAGTGGTCTCACCGCATCACGTCGCCAAAGCACAAGTGCGAAAAAACATACCGTGTATGGCTTGTTGAACCTGTTGAAGCGGACTACGTTGAAAAATTCAAAGAAGGCATTCAGCTTAAGAGCGAAGATGGCCTAACACTTCCTGCACACCTTGATGTACGTGCTGAGCGTGAAGTGCTTTTAACGATTCACGAAGGCAAATACCATCAAGTAAAACGCATGTTTGCGGCGCTTGGTAACAAGGTTGAAGCATTGCATCGCGAGCGTATCGGTGAAATCGAGATGGACGAATCTCTGGAGTTGGGTGAATACCGTTATCTAACACAAGAAGAAGTCGACTCTATCTGGAAGTAGTTTTTTCTATTGTAAAATGTGGCCGACCAAGGATAGCGTCGGCTGATTATTGTGACTGGTACTAGGACAGTTTCAGCCATTATTACTATTTGCGTATTTATATATCGCTATGTGTATATTCGCGTATCACTGTGTGCATGTTCATGCTCACATAAAACCTAGTACTTAGTCGGAGAGTTATGCAAACGTCTACCCAACAGACCCCAAAATCACAACCACAAACTCCTCAGTTAGGTTGGATGCTATTTTTGGTTCTGGGGGCGATTGGTGCACTGACACCACTCGCCATCGATATGTACCTGCCCGCAATGCCAACGATCGCCAAAGATCTCGGCGTAACAGCGGGTGAAGTACAAATCACACTCACAGCGTACACCGCAGGTTTTGCGTTAGGTCAGTTGTTACATGGCCCGTTAGCCGACAGTTATGGTCGCAAGCCTGTTTTACTGATTGGTGTCTTCTTCTTTGCAATTGCGTCTGTTGTGAGTGCTACTACTCATGGCATTGAAGCGCTAACGTTAGTTCGTACTGCTCAAGGTTTCGCAGGGGCAGCGGCAGCGGTCATTATCCAGGCCGTTGTGCGTGATATGTTCGACCGTGAAGATTTTGCAAGAACCATGTCGTTCGTTACCTTGGTGATGACGGTTGCGCCACTTATCGCACCTATGATTGGTGGTTACTTGGCATTGTGGTTTGGCTGGCGTTCAATCTTTTGGGTCTTGGCCATTTTTGCGGTGATTGTGATTCTCGCGGTAATAATCAAAATCCCTGAGACACTGCCTGTTGAAAATCGCCAGCCACTGCGCTTTAAAACGACGATTCGTAATTACGCTCGTTTATGTAAAAACCCTACGGCTATGGGCCTGATTTTCTCTGGTGCATTCTCTTTTTCTGGGATGTTTGCATTCTTAACCGCAGGCTCTTTTGTTTATATCGACATTTATGGCGTACGTCCTGATTTGTTTGGTTACTTATTTGGCTTGAACATTGTTGCGATGATTCTGATGACGACAATCAATGGTCGAATCGTTAAGAAGGTCGGTTCTCATACCATGCTGAGAGCAGCGCTGGTCATTCAATTACTGGCTGGTGTGGGTTTACTGGCTGGTTGGGCATTGGATCTCGGGCTTTGGGGTATTGTACCGTTTGTGATGCTGTTTATCGGCACTATTTCTACGATTGGCAGTAACTCTATGGGTCTACTGCTAAGTGGTTACCCTAATATGGCAGGCACGGCTTCATCGCTTGCGGGAACATTGAGATTTGGTACTGGTTCTGTCGTTGGAGCGATCGTTGCGATGCTACCAAGTGACAGTGCTGGGTCTATGGCTATGGTAATGGCTGCGTGTGCAGTAATGTCAGCATTACTATATTGGACATTAGGAAAGAAGGCATAATGTCAAAATACTATATTGAAATTCAGAAGTTAGTGAATGATGCGCTAGGCGAGCTATATGCTTTACATAAATCTGGCAAGGCCATTGACGCACCTATCGCGAACAACCTTTACCTTGTTCGTTGGGTAACAAAGGCGATTAAATCTCAAGCTTATGATCGCGTGATTGTGCCTGACTTGGTTCGCTGGCAGAAACAGGGTCGCTCAAAAGGCAACAACTCTGATTTAACTTTTACCTTCAAACGTATTTCTGCGTTTTACGGACGTTTTTTCCCTGAAGGCGAAGAGCCTAAAGCGCTAAAAGACAGTGATGTTGAAGCATTTATGGACAAAATGTATGAGATGGGTTGGAGCGTATCGAGTGAAGATGAACTGACCACTGGCGGTAAGATTCAATTCTTCACCGATGGCGAACATTCTTTTGCCTTGTGTGGTAAACAGTGTGACGACTCTTTCGACGGTGAGTTGATGGTTAAGCCGATGAACTGGTTTGTGCGTGGTAATCACGCAGAGTTTATTCAAGCAGCGATGGAAGCAGGCTTTATGCTTCACAAAGTTACAGACTATAAGTCAGCGGTGAAGTACCACGGTGAATACATCGTGTACCCTGCCAACCAAGGTAATCAGTTAGCGGAAATTCCAATCAGTGTTATTGGTTAACTAAGTGACTCTCGATATTTATCAAAAGACCGCCGAATTGGGGGTCTTTTTTTTAATGATAGCAACGGGCTACATCATTCGTTTTTACTGTCTTAGCATCTCTTTACTCTAATGTTTCATGTGCTGTTATGGTTTTTTATCAGCTTTTTTAGCCTGCTTTTCTATCGCCTTTACCATGCCTTTAAAGATAAACAGGTGGGCTGGCATCATCGCAAACCAATACAGTAATCCTAGAAAGCCCTTTGGATGCCACCAAGCTGAGATATTCAGTTCACGAGCTTCTCCGTGGTCAGATACGGTAATTTCCAGCCGACCTAAACCAGGGCCTTTCATTCCGAAAAGCAGAGATAAGAACTGATTCTCTTCGCAACGGATCACTTTCCACGAGTCGATTTTGTCACCCACTTTTAAGTTTGGGCCTTCAGGCATTTGTCGAACCGGTATACCGCCACCAAACAGAACATCTAGCCATTCTCGTGTGCGCCATAAAGCGTTAGCAAAGAAGTAACCTTGCTTGGGGCTTCCTATCTGCTGTGCGACATTCCACAGTGATTCCAGTGACGCGGTTGAAGTGATGCTTGCACCGGTTTTCTTGGGGTAGTAGCCATATCCAGCTTGCCATCGTTTGAACGCGGTTTTATCAAAGCCCCAGACATTACTTTTAACGAAATTTCCTTCAGCGTGAATGGCTTGCTCAACCATGCTCTCGAACGATATAAGCTTTTGAGGGTACTTTTCTCTAATGGTGGTCGAACTGGCAATGAAGTCATGCTTTAAGCCTGCGAGAAGCGCTCTGCCGATGTTAGAAGGGACGGAGGTGACTACCCCTAACCAATAGGAAGCGATTTGAGGCGTTAGTAATGACGTTGCCCAAAGCCTGAGTGGGCGATCGGCTGTTTTGGCTATATGAGCAAACTGGTTTCGGTAAGAGACAATATCAGGTCCGCCAACCTCAAACGTTTGGCTTTCATTGGGTGTTTCCTGTGCGAGTTTCAGCAAGTAGTGGTTAAGGTTCTGCAAGGCGATAGGGTTGGCTTTGGAGTCCACCCATATTGGCGCAATCATGATGGGTAGGTTGTAAACGAAATCTCGCATGATCTCGAATGCTGCGGAGCCTGGACCGATGATAACACCGGCTTGGAGTTCGGTTACTGGAACGGGGCCTTTTCGAAGTAGCTGTCCGGTTTTTTTTCTAGCTTGAAGGTGTTCTGAATCGCCCGTTTGAGGCTGAAGAGAACTGAGATAGATAATGTGTTGATTCTTCGGTCCAAGTGCCGAAACAAAGTTACGCGCCAAGTTGAGCTCGTAATCAATGAAATCATGGCCTTCTGCCATGCCATGAACTAGAAAGAAGATAAGATCAAAATCGGGTACCAATGCTTGTGTCGCCGCTTGATCTGCGAGATCAAGGTATTCCAGTGACAAGTTGTCGTGAGGTTCTGTTCGTGCCTTTAAATAGTCGATATGCCTTGCTGCTGCAGTAACTTGATAGCCTTGTTCAAGCAGGAGGGGGAGGAGCTGTGAACCAACATATCCAGAAGCGCCTAAAACCAGTACTTTCTTCATTGTTACTCCATTTATATCTGTGGTTAAAAACCGAACATTGATATAATAGCGCGATATTTATCTTTATTCATCAATACGTTCCGTTTAGGTATCTCTATGTTGCTCTCTTCCATTCTTCATCACACTCGCGGTGATTTTGTTCGTAGGCTTATTGCGATTGCTTTGCCTATCACTTTGCAGAGCATTATGTTTTCAAGCCGAGGCTTAGTGGATGTGTTGATGTTGGGTCAGCTTGGAGAAGCAGACATTGCGGCGGTTGGAGTAGCAAGCCGTGCGATGTTTGTGACGACCATTATGTTAGTTGGTGTTACCACGGGTGGCGCGTTGTTGACGGCACAATACTGGGGAGCGGGGGACAAACAAGGCGTGAGAGAAAGTACCGCTCTGACCTGGTTGGTTTCGACGTTGTTTGCCTTACTGACTATTGTTTTCTTTGTCTCTTTCCCAGCGCAAATCATGGGTGTGACGACAGACTCTCAAGAAGTCATTAACTTGGGTATGGAATACATCGTTATCACTTCATTTAGCATGTTGGCGGTATCCTGTGTGAGCAGTATGGCTGTTGGCTTGAGAGCGATGCATAAACCAGGGCTCAGTACTTTCTTTAGTGGTATTGGCATCCTTTCTAATGTGTTCTTAAACTGGGTACTGATCTTTGGTAATTGGGGCTTTCCTGCTCTTGGAATAAAAGGCGCAGCGATTGCGACGGTAATGAGTGGGGCTATTGAAGTAGCAACCTTGTTTGGTTACCTCTATTTCTCTAAACATTTATTAGCCTTTAAATTCTGTGATATCAAAGCGGCAGCGACCGTTGAAAAAGTGATTCGCTTTTTGAAGTTATCGTTGCCGACGACGTTTAATTTCTTAGCTTGGGCTGGTGGTCTTTTTGCTTATCACGCAATCATGGGGCAATCAGGTGTACAAGGTTTGGCGGCACTGTCAGTAATGACGCCGGTTGAGTCTATCTCGTTGAGTCTATTGATTGGCATGTCGAATGCAGCTTCTGTTTTGGTCGGGAATCAACTTGGCGCAAAGAATAATGAAGCGGTTTACTATCAAGCTCTCGGCCTAACCATTTTGTGTTTCTTGACCAGTATTGTTGTGGCGGTCTTCCTTTATTTTGTGCAAGTACCAATACTTAATGCGTTCAGCGCGTTGACTGAAGAAACCAGAGCGCTCTCAGAGAAGTTTATTCTCATTTTAAGTGTCGGAATTGTTATCCGTTCTATCCCAATGACAGTGATTGTAGGTGTATTGAGAGCGGGTGGTGATGTTAAGTTCTGCCTCTATCAAGACTTAATTGCTCAGTGGGTGATTGGCATTCCATTGGCCGCGATCGCTGCTATTTATTTCAAGTTCCCGCCTGAATGGGTGTATTTACTGTTTCTTACCGAAGAAGTCATAAAGTGGGGCGGTTCGCTCTATCGAATGAAAACAAGAAAATGGATTAAGAACTTAATAGGAAGTTGAAGTGAGGCGCATCAATCTAATGACTTTCTCGTTGGCGTGTGATCTATCTTTCAAAATACTTCCTCCTAACAGGGAATTAGTGTAGATTCTCCTTCCAAATTCTAACTAATGTGAGCTGTTTAATGTTAAAGCTGTCAGACCTATGTAAAGGCTATGTCGACGGGGGGGAGTTCCACCCTGTTTTGCAAGGTGCTGAGTTAACATTAAACCAAGGCGATCAACTCGCATTAATGGGAGAAAGCGGTTCAGGGAAAAGTACATTATTGAATCTTATCGCGGGTTTAGACCTAGCAGACTCAGGTGAAATTGCTTTTCCTCATTTCAACATGCACGCCTCCACTGAACGTGATCGTACTGCTTATCGCCGAAATAATATTGGCCATATCTTCCAGCAATTCAACTTACTGCCAACGCTTAATATTGCCGATAACATTCGCTTTTGCCGTCAATTAAAGGGTTTACCAGAAGATAAAGGACTCTGGAGACAAATTCTTTCTGCTTTAGACCTTATGCCTTTACTGGGGCGTTATCCTGAAGAGGCGTCTGGTGGCCAACAACAACGTGCGGCAATTGCTCGTGCTTTGTATATGGAACCTAAAATTTTGTTGGCCGATGAACCAACAGGAAGCTTAGATGAACGTAATGCGGAAGCGGTAATGCGTTTGCTTACTTCTTTGGCTCGTCAGTTAGAGTGTACCTTGTTATTGGTGACGCACAGTGAAAAAGTAGCGCTCCATATGGATGGTCGTATCCGTCTACAAGGAGGGCAACTGCATGTCATGGCCCGTAGTTAAGGCACTACTCGGTCACTATCGACGTTACCCACTTCAGATTATTTTGGTATGGCTTGGTTTAACCCTTGGCGTATCACTTTTGGTTGGTGTTACTGCCATCAACCAACACGCCAAGCAAAGCTATGCGCATGGCGAGAAACTTTTTTCGAATCCTCTTCCTTATCGTATTCGACCAAAACACAACGCTAATAAAATCCCGCAAGGTTTTTATATCCAACTTCGCCGTGAAGGCTTTCAACAGTGCTCTCCTTTTGACCACCATCGTATCACTGATGAAAACGGCGCGAACTTCATGCTAATTGGCTTAGACCCTGTGTCTATGCTTCAGCTACAGCCGGGTGTTGCATTAAAAGATCTCACTACCTTAAATCTAATGAAACCGCCATACCCGATCCTAGTCAGTGATGATCTCGCTGAACACATGGAATGGAAACACGGCGACTACATCCATCTGATGGATGGATCTGAGTTAGGGCCAGTGGCTGTCGATCAAGACAATATTATTAATGGTACTCGCCTGATTGCGGATATCTCATTGCTCAGAATGCTAAAACGCAGTGCAGGACTTTCGGTGATTGCGTGTTCAGATATGCCAACTGAAAAGTTTGAGCGTCTTAAGAACATGCTACCAAATGGATTAACGATTACTCGTAGTTCAAAGGCGGAGCTGGAATCTCTTACCAGTGCCTTCCACTTGAACTTAACCGCCATGGGTATGTTGTCGTTTGTGGTGGGCTTGTTTATTTTTTATCAAGCGATGTCGCTTTCATTTATTCAACGTCAGCCGTTAGTTGGAATATTAAGACAAACAGGTGTATCCGGTTGGCAACTTGCGAAAGCGCTTTGTTTAGAGCTATTGATCTTAGTTTTACTCAGCTGGATATGCGGCAATATTTTTGGCTTGATGCTCGCGAATCAACTGTTACCTGCAGTTTCTTCAAGCTTGGGCGATCTTTATGATGCTAATGTGGGCTTAACGCTGAGCTGGAGTTGGCGTTGGAGTGGTTACAGCTTATTAATGGCATTACTTGGGGCATTCTTAGCGTGCGCTTGGCCGTTGGTACGTTTGCTTAAATCTCAGCCTATTCGTTTGACCTCTCGACTGTCATTAATGCGCTTCGCTGGCACCGAGTTTACTTGGCAAGCCTTAATGGGTTGTGGGTTCTGTGTCGCTGCGGTTGCTGTGTATCAAGCGCCCCAAACCCAAGAAACGGGTTTTGCAATTATTGCCCTGATGCTGGTGAGTGTCGCGTTGTTTACGCCATTCTTGATGTGGAAGCTGTTCAATAGTTTGTCTTACTCTTTGCGTTGGGTTCGTGCTCGTTGGTTCTTTGCTGATGCAGCCTCGAGTATGAGCTATCGTGGTGTGGCGACAATGGCCTTTATGTTGGCGTTAACAGCTAATATTGGCGTTGAAACCATGGTGGGCAGTTTCAGAGATACTACGGATAAATGGCTAACGCAGCGTTTGGCCGCTGATCTCTATATATACCCAACTAACAATGCCGCTGCTCGCATGAGCAACTGGTTGTCAGATCAACCTGAAGTGGATTCTGTGTGGTGGCGTTGGGAAAAAGACGTCGCTTCACCTGTAGGCAGTATTCAAGTTGTTAGTACTGGCCCATCAGAAGGTGAACTAGAAGCACTAACGATTAAGTTAGGTATTCCGAATTATTGGTATCACTTGCATCATTCTAAAGGCGTATTGATCAGTGAATCTATGTCTTTGAAACTGGGTATTCGTCCTGGTGACTACATTGATCTTTATGACAGCCTAGGCTCTGGTTGGCAGGTTGTGGGTGTGTATTACGATTATGGTAATCCTTACCATCAAGTAATGATGTCCCATCGAAACTGGCTGTATGGTTTTGCTGGCAGGGGTAATGTGGGGCTTGGCGTCATTTTAAAAGACGACGTGAATGCAATAGG